>Ga0181612_123238_pt1 | contig 11434 bp, 5 predicted proteins | sample HoacroProtozoa21_FD_119630 | JGI IMG/M metagenome (GOLD analysis project Ga0181612, IMG submission 119630) | Hoatzin crop microbial communities from Cojedes, Venezuel. Combined Assembly of Gp0051906, Gp0051904, Gp0051908
CCGCCGCCGGCAGCGCTGCCCGCCGCTCGGGTGCCGCAGAAAGCCGCTACCCCGCTGTCCTCACCTGCGTCACGGAGCGGCTGGGCCGGAACCTGGACCTGAAGCGTTCCTAACGCTTCAATTTCCCAGGCGTGCGAGGCCTTTGCAGCCCTTCGCTAACTTTTAACAGCTTTCAGCTCGCTCCGTGTTTTCCCGAGTACTGACGCATTCCCCCCTCCTCTGTGCGAGCCCTGTTCCCGAGCCCGGGTTGCTGTTCCAGCTTTACTCAGGCTCTCGCTGTACATCTTTGCTGTTCAAATTTGCGTTACGAGCTGCTTCTCTTGCCTGTGGCCACTCTTCATTTAATCTCCTTAAGTCTGCTGATTTTTCACCTAAGCCTTGTTTTAAACCATCGAGCTCAAGGTCTTCCCCACATCTTGCCCTTTGGCTCTGCCGTAGCGGGGGAGTTTGGTGGGGAACCTCACTTTTCCTTCCCCCCCCCGCAGTCAGCCATTCCTGCTCCGCTCTCGCAAGGTCCCTGTCTGGGTTTCCACGCGTGGCGTTGGGCTCCCAAGCATTCCTCCACGCGAAGCTGCGGATGCCTTTGCGTTCCAGGCACAATGACCCTCTGTTCCTGGCAGCTTTCTTCGCTCCAGCATCACCAGCCCCACAGCGGGCAGAATCCCCTTCCGTTTCCTCCTTCGAAATGTTTAGCTTTGCACCTACTAACTTGGACAAGGAGTTTGGGAACCCCTTCTTTTCCTTTTGAACCCCTTTTCCTCCAGAATTTTTGTAATTGCTGTATTGCAGAGGTTTTTCTTTTCACTCTCTTTGCTCTCCCTAAAGCCAATTTTTCAAACATCAGTGATTCAGATTGATTGGCTCATCTTTTTTAAAAAAAGTCCTGTGCACTGAAATCCGGGGAAGATAACTCCTCCCAGTGTTTTCGCTCCATTCCTAAGGTTTGTTTCCTATCACAGGGGAAAGAAAAAGTTAAAACAATATACATTCACTTCGATGTGAATGCTGATTATTTTTATTGTAGAAAGATTTAAAACTTTGAATACCTTTCTTTAGCAGTTCTATTATAAGGCTGTGGTGGGAAATTCGCACACCAAGTTGGTTTATTCAGTGTAAGTAGGGGTCTTAGCAACGTTACAGCGCACTAACTAAACCCGACAGGAGCTCAGCTGTGTTTTAGCTGCTGGTGTGATATTAAAGCTGCTGGTATGATACTGGTTTGTTGGAGGAAACTTTTCAGAACTATACTTTTTAAAACCAAATAAATGTGTATAGTTCGTGCATTAAGAAAAATTTATTTTTTAAACAAAGTAAGTTTTATAGGACCCATGTTTTTGAAATGTTTACACTTATGGACTGAGGATGACAAACTATATTTGCTGTTCATTTAATCACATCACCACTCGAACACTTCAAAGGTGCTTGCTTTGTTTTCACATTTGCATTGGGATCTGAATATATGAAACACTGCTGCGATTTAGGTGCAAAGTGTTGTTTAAGAACTGTGGAGGTGTCAGACCTTCTTATGCTGAATTACTAGGAAGCTATACATAATATAGACAGGCGATATATGCTGCCTCTGGTAACCCTGAAAATTGCCCTTTGATCCTGATTTACAAGATTCCTGATATTCCAGTCCTCATCTATTTTTTGCATACACACTGAGCAGAAACACAATTATCCAGAATCATTTAAGTTTTGCTATGGAAACAAACTTCTGTAGGAAGCTCCAAATCCATATCACTTAAAACTAAACCAGGACATGAATCAAAACCTCCAGGAGTGAAAAATTTGGAGTACGTTATCACCCTATTTACTTAGAGTTATTTGTTCAGGTATGTTTCATTGCACTGTAATTGCTGAACTGAGGAGATGAGACCCAGTTTACTTGCTGCTAAAAATAGAAAAGTAACAAATTTTATCTGGATTTACATTAAAATCCCATAAGAACAACGGCATGAGGTGAAATATATTGACAAAGGACTATGGTAAATGTTTGTCTGTTCTCAGAATTGAGTAATCTAAGTATAATTTCAAATTTTATAAGTATTATAAGTAGTATAAACTAGATGTGAACAAGATTTTTGACACAGACTTTATATTTGTGGATGAGGAAAGGTAATAACTGAATAACAGCAGTAATATTTCACTTAACCAAAATCAAACAATTGGACAGTAATGAGTTCAGAGATGCTTTATTATATGTTGAGGTACTCCTATATGGTATAAATTGAAATACAAATGCTGCAGAAAGGAGGTCGTCTGCTTTTGTTTCCATATAAACGTCTCACTGACATTAGAGGGGGATCAGTGTAAATTGAAGGCAGTTTGAAGTCCTGAATTTCTGTCTCAGCTGACTGAGGATTAATAACGATGGAATCTATCCTTCTCCTCTGTGGGATTTTGATCTTCCTGATCCAGCAGTTATCAGACAGTAGCGCAGTTGTTTCAGTCCAGATTCTAACAAGCAGGTGCCTTCATCTTAGGGGTCAGCGCTGCGCTGGGGTCAGCGAGTAAATTAATCTGGAAAGGAGTCTGAAGTCATACAGGCAAGGATCTTCTTACTCATAAGAGAATGGCAACTTCACCTAAAGGTGTCCTAGAACAAGACTGATGTGCACTAAGCGCGTATGTAGCAGAAATCTGCAGCCTCTTCTGTAGCGAGGAGCCATTCAGGGCTGTTAGAAGGCAGTTTGCAAGAGCGGTACATTAGTGAAACAGGTTGGAAAGAAAAATGCCGTTGCATAAAGGAAAAAGGGAAAAGAGAGAAAGGAAGCAAGACAGGAAGAAAGATAAAAAAGACAGGAAGAGGAAGGAAGGAAGCAAGGAAGGAAGGAAAGAAAATGTAAATACTATTATTTATCCATTATAATGCTAAGCTTTGAATCATTCCAATTATGTATCCCAAAACTCAGCTCCAGACTTTGGAAACGTAGGATTTCTGGCCATGTTACCAATGAATACAATTAGCCATGACACATTTGTTTCATAATAAAAGTATGCTGAGTTCCAAGGCAGCAGATAAATTAAAACCAAACAACAGATTTGCATTTAGTTAAACACTGAAAGGCTGAATTTTCAAGAGCACTGAGGATGCAGTATCGTGTAAGCAAAAGGAGCCCTGCAAATTTCATCCCACTGTCGTCAGCTGAACCTTTCTGCATCCTCCCTTGCTCAGACTCCAGCTCTTGCTTTACGCTGAAGTCTGCCAGTTCAGCTCACTGATCCACCGAAAAATTACATTTTGGAGGTTTGTTGTTTTTTAACAGGTTGACATGGTGAACCAGCTCCTCCTGTCCCTGTGTGAGCACTAAGAATAAGCAGCTGCAAGAGCCTGAAGGAGAGCATCCTTTGTACCGCTGCCCTGCTGTAACACCTACCTGGGCACGCAGGGAACTGCCCTACGCACCCGCCTAAATCTGCCGAGCTGGTGTGCCGCAGAGACCTCGACAGGACAGTAACTGTGGAGATCAAAATTCTGGACACCTGTCACACAAATCATTCTTGTGCGTGTATGTGAGACTGAGCGTACAGCATGATCTATAAAAATGTTTTGTGCCAATATAATTGCCTGATACATCAATTAAAAATTAAATAGTAACAGAAAAAGTTATCGAAACACTGCTCCTAGAGGGGTACGGGTACTCTGTGCAACTTAGTCCTCTTCTACTACAGAGGCAAATCAACCGGCGTGAGTTATGGCTACCTTTGGAACTGCCCACATTCGAAGCGGTAGTTCTCCAGCAACATGCTGATGCCCCTAGCTCTGTAATTGCAACTATTTGGTCACAGTCTAGTCTCTGGGACTGGCAGCCTGTCCTCTGGGGCTTGCCCTGAAAACGGGCTTTCTGACATGACACGTGTTCTACCTCTGAGCTGAACTGGTAGCTAAGGGGCACAGGAGAGGAGGGAAGGAGAAATTCATCAGGTTTCCTGCTGCAGCCTGATCTCAGAGGAAGTCGTTGCTTCCTGCAGCTTGGGTAGGGGAGCCCTACGAGCCAGCTGGATGTGTGCTTCAAGAAAGATCTATTTAGATCTGGGCAGGAGCGAGCAAAGAGCGGTGCCGAACAAGGCTGGAAAGAACACCACCAGTCCTACCAAAAAAACCAGAAGCCACGAGATCTGCCGCTGCTACACAGTGGCATTTACATGTATGCTATCGTGATAGACAATCCCATCATCACCTTGCCAGGAGATAGTTCATCCACAGTCAAGCCCGGTGCTTGTGGAGTCCCGTCTTCCGGTCTTATGGCAAGCACATTGCACAAGGGAACAGAGAGGGTCTAGACCTCTCCGACAACCAGTAATTCTGTGTGACCTAGGTAAATTTGCCCCTGACACCCTCTAAGAAAGAACCTAACGAAAGAAGAGAGGAGCACTCAGGTAAGTTTATTTGTCTTTTTCTTAATTTTCATTTCTTCATCCCGCCCCACCCTCACTTTCTCTACCTCAGTGCGTTCCCCTCTGTATTTCCTGCTTTCCTAAAAGTCTTCGTCAAATATCTCCAGGCATCAAAAAAAGAGATTTCTTTTTGAAGTGATTGTTATGGTTTAGGAGCATGCACTGGCAGAAGAAGAAAAAAGAGGAATACTTCAAGCAACATCAGATCACTCCAAACTGCATGCTTTCTTGGGATAGACAGCTTGTCTAGCGACAGAACAAAAATTCCAACAATAAAAAATTCCAGTGACAGACTAGTAACTGATAATTTGAAGGTGACACCTACAAAATTGCAAAGAGAGGCCACCGTTCCCCGCGAGCAGCCCACAGCACCCAACACCCTGCTGAAGGTCTTCGCCGAAGGATGTCCTGGGTAGGCAGGGACAGCCATGTCCCAGCTCTCTGGGAGGACTGAGTGCTGGCCTGGGTAACAGCAAAACCGCTGCTGCTGCTCCGTGCCAGCTGCAGTGAGTGGAAGGGACGTTGCTGTCATCAGAGTCACTCTGGTTCGACAGCACTGAGCCGGGCAAAATTTTACAAAGAGTAGCACAAACATGTAAAAGAAGCAATCAAACCACAGACAGAACTTGGTGGCAAACCATGTATTTTAACGTCTTATTTCCTTGTGTTTATTCATCTGTTTTCACAAGCGATAACCAGTTTTCAAGCTTTAACAACCAAGACGAGAGAAAGACATTTTAGTGTCGCTTTTATGGGACATTCATCCTTCTCCTTCAGAAATGCTCTCCTTTGGAAACATGGGTCATCCAGAATCCATCTGAGACAAAATCCACTAAAATAAAGATCAATCCAGTACACTGATACAAGTGTACCTGCTGGCTGACGCCACTCCCCAGCGTGCCTCTCCCACCAGACACTGTCACCGTCTCTGCTGGCACAACGGTTAAAAACAACCCCATTTCTCTCCCCAGCTTTCACCTGAACCAGATTAGCTGAACGATTCTATGTACACTACTTAATGGTTTTTCTTAATGAGGGCTAGAGAGCGTGCAATATGAGTTACTCTGTCCTTAGATCTACAGGGTCAGTAATCTTTGGCAGAGGACTGAGGTAACAAGCTGGAGGCAGCAATACCTTTAAATGCCTCTGCTGGGTCTGGAAGATGGTATTTGTAAATGGCACAAGATTTCTAAAGACACAGTAAAAATGAATATCTAATGTTCCAATTTAAGGAGGGTGAAACAGCTCCGTTTCCATGTGACCGAGTAAAAGCTGGCAATGAGGTCAGCAAGCAAAAGCGACCTCGGGAGTCAAGCCAGCAGGTCCCAGAGGAGGAGCGGGGTTGTTGTTCCTCCAGTCAGAAAGAATCAGTCAGTACCCAGACTGATGGTCGTACGGTCTGAAAACGCAGAGCGGATCGGCAGCTTGTTCTTCTGCAGAGAAATGTGCGCGTTAAACAAACTCCTTTTCGGAATACCGAGAGCAACCTCTGCGATCAACCTTCCCACCTCCTGTCCTTCGCAGTCTCGGCTGCACAGGGGCAGTACTGCTTTCCAAGGACAAGGAAACCTGCCAGGTAGACAACGACTACAAGAAATTGGCAGTTTACTTAGAGAAAAGGTGTTCATAATTTCAGTTTCTGGATTTCATGAAGTGTGAGACTGTCTTCTGCACTTACGCCTGCAAAAAAAAAACAAACCGACAAACCCACAGAAAAATTGAATCATATCGCAGGAGGAGCAGGAACAGGTAGCACTGCCTGAAGACACAGAGAAAATTTCTAATTGTTTTAATTTTCCTTTTATTCACGCTCCCCTAATGCACAGTTTCTCTCTGCACCATGAACCACGTCTGAGACACGCTCGTCATTTTGCTTAATGTACTACTGGAGGGTGCTCAGACGTAACAAACGAGGTGCCTGGCCTGAATGCCTACATGGACCAGAAGATTCTCTGCTGCTAAATTTCCTGAGAAAATTTCCTAGAGAGACATTAGACCCACTCCCTAATTCTACTGAGGGACTTGTTCGCTTCTCCTCAGAACATTCAGCAAGAATTTTCTCAGTTCTGTGGCTTGAAAAATGATACAGTGAGAGTTATTGCCAAGAAAAGAAGGGAAAATTAACGCTTTCAGTAGAACTAATAAAAATTGCTTGAATCACAGACAATTTATCCTGCGGCTTTAGATAGCACATGATATGAGTTCATCCCAGATAAAATGCAAGAGGTTCTGAATTACCAACTCGGAGGCTTTTGAGACATAGTTAGGAAGCTTTTTAAACATAATAACATAACTACTTCTATTGAAATTTCATTTGAGACCAAATATATTTGAATATTAAAGAACACAGATTATGGTGGATTTCACTGTAGATATTAGACACCAGCAGAACACGCCCTCCCCCCCGATGTGTTCTGGATATTACTGCGAAAGAATTAAATACAATTCAAAAATATCTCAGACACCTTTTATTCTAACGTATATGTTTACATCACCTTACCATGACTACCTTTGAGAATCAAAGCTTACTTACCTGAGCTAGGATTTCTTAATTACACCTGAAAAAGTATTTAGGAAAGCAGAGTGGTGGGTAGGAAGAATAGCTACAGAAAATAAAGACATTATTTTACTGGATACTATTACTGTTCTTAATCTGATTCCTGGGGATATTTGAAGAAAAAAAATGCTCTGAAGGTCTGGGAGCTATATGTGTGGATGGATGCTATCTCAGGTCTAGGACAGGCACGTTTTCTAGAGCTAGGGGGACCCTGGACATGTTGTGTGACCAAAACATTATTCAGCCCCTTTCTCAAAACCAGCTGTTCCCTGTGACAATTCCCACTGCTAATCAATATTTCATATGTTACAAGGCTTTTCTCTTTTTTCTGGACTCAGTTTATCCCTTTTGAGTCCTACCAGAAGATACATTAAAATTCAGATATATTTTTGTCCATGAAGTCACCTGTTTTTTTAACCAGAAACGGGTTGGAGAAGCAGCTTTGGTTTGGAAAGCATCCCTCATCCGACCCTCTCACATCTGACTTGTGACAAGCTGGACCGTTGTGTAGGTACAATGACAGGTTCAGCACTGTATCCTAAGAAGAATTTTCTCAGATTCCTTTTAATGAAGATTCAGCATTCTGTGGGTAGGTCTGTATTCCTTGAGAGCAACAGAGGGGTTTGGAGATGTCGCCTTTGCTTCGCCCCATGCCAGCGATGGGTTCAGTGGGTGGTACTGGTTGTCTGACGCAGGTGTCCAAGTGAGCAGTGGAGATAGCTGTCCTCCATCCTGTACTCCATCCTGCCGGAGAACAGCCCAGCATGAGCTTCTGACAAGGTTAATGGAGGAGGGGGAGTCTCCTGTTGCCCTTCACAGTGGAAAGGGCGTAGGAGAGCAATTATAGCTCTTCATACTAGTAGCTTAAATGTATTTTGCTTTTCATCAGACCAACCAACATAAAATATATTTCTGACATATGTAATAAAGAATTTTAATTTATGTAATGTGAAACTTTAAATATGAAATTATAGAAATAATATTTAAAATTTAATTATATGGTTTGAAATGCATTTTATATATGCCTGCCTTGTGCATGGTGCTGGTTTACCCTGTGCATATATATTATGTCATGGAAATGTGTGACATATTATTATGTGTTTCAGGCTCAACATCTACTTAGCCAAGGCTGTAATTAACACCTTGATAGAATGAAGCACCTCCAATTTGTATCAAGTAGTGAGTGATTGGTCTATGTTGTGCAAAGGCCAAACCTACAAGCATTTATTGGAATAAGCCTTTCCTCTCAATTCTTTCAGATTCTTCCCTTGTATTAAATTGAAGCACTGAACAAAACATTATATATTCTCAGCCCCCAAGTCTATTTTTTGTTCTGATATTAGCTTCTGTTTGTTTTACATGATCCTACTTTAAATTATCCTTCAGACTGCTGGAGATTCCGGGCTGAGATGGGCACATGGAAATGGCAAGTCGGGTTTAGGAAACCTGTGTGGACAAACAGGACGAGGAAGTTTGGCAGCAGCCGTTAACTGATGCTTCGTTAGAAGCTAAATCTTCATTCACTAAATGTCATAGCCACCAACTGCAAAGAAAATGATCTTGTCGTAGCATAGAAGAGTATGATCTGTACATTGAACCAGAGAAAATACATCTAGTATTAAATATCAGTGAATCTGGTCTACCAGTCTCGTAGCGACTCGCCGCTCTGGCACTAGATATAGCCAATATTTGAGCATACCAGCGGCTGATAAATTGGTTTAATTCTAGTAAATTAGAAATACCTTTCATTTCAAAGGTAACAAGAAATCTGAACAGTAAGAATGAAAATGTCTTCTGCACATGGAGTACTTCACAGGGTCTGCTCTTTCTATTTCCAGGTGCCCTCCTTTTGCTCTGAGAAAAATCAGAAATCAGCATTGCACCTTGAGAATACAGGGTGGAGTTCTTTGAAAGGGGAGGGATTATAGGGGATCCATACTGTATCTTTCAAAATACTCACTTATCTTTCGGGGAAGTTTTAGAAAGCTTTAGTATACGCTTCAGAACAAAAATCATTAATTTACAAACTGCAGTGTCTATGTTTGGAAATGCATCCTATAAGCAAATGTCTTTCTCTTGACAGACTCTTTTCCAGGGGGAAAAAAAAAAAAAAAAGAAAGAAAATGGATCACAGACGCCTCTGCCTGCCTCGTGGGAATTTGGCTAAAAGGGGAACATGAGAACATGAGGCAATCCACTGACAAGTGCCATGAAGCTTTTCCAAATCAGACTATTTCAGGTTTCACACAGATAATTTGGGGTTTTTTTCATAGGAAACTAAACAGAACAACACTTGCTAAGAGATACTACATTTTTCATGGAATGTTTTATGTTGGGAAATAACTAATTTTCTATCTTTAAAGGATGTGATCAGCCTTACTCCTAAAGCACAGAGGAGTCTGACACCGCGCTGCAGGCTCCAGCGCTTAGCATCAATAAATAAATCCGGTGTCTTATCTCAGCCTCCAGTGTTAGCAATGACCCCCCCCCAGGATTCAGCCGTGTGTTTGATCACTTCCCTGTCCCTTACAGCCCTGCTCCAGGACCTCTCCAGCTTCTTGCACTGGTCTCCACCCAGTAACTGCTATTGCTCTTGCTCATTTAAAACTACTTTAAACTACTTAAAAGTGCGTGTAGGAGGGGAGCGTGACCGTCAGCTTCCTTCTGTTAAGGTATTGACTTTATCCAGGGCATGATACTGTCAAGCCACAAATTCCAACAATTAGGTGCTGGGCTGTGTCTCCCCTTGAAGAGCCATCTTGTGTTAGAAATATTTATAAAAACTGAAACAACGATGGGAGTGTGCTGTGGGAATGTTAAAGAGGTATACTATTGCAAGTAACAACATTTCTTTAGTATAAGTGATTTTATTTTAAAAATGAAGTACACATATTTGAGAAATGTGCTTGTTTCTTTCTTGAAAAATTTCGATGGTGGTCTGTTAAATTTCCTATCAGAAATTCAGTTTTCATGAGTCTTTTTCTTTGAAAGAGTAAAGAGTCCTTAAGAACCGTGATTTAACTAAAAGAGTAGATAATAATTTGTTAGTGTTTCTCAACAAAATTATAAACACATAGTAAAGCCCTTTGAAAACGACACTAGAGAATTAATTAAACCAATTCTAATTATAGCTAGATATTAAAATAATGTTGAATTTTTGTTTTTGAATTAATTGTTTGAGTGCTAAGAGGTAATCCAGGATTAATTCTGTGACTATGAACAGATATTTATTGATCTTTGGATATTCTAACAATGTGGTTAATGGTATCTTCTCTCTTGAATTGCAATCTTAACTGCAATTTAACAAAGCATGCAACTTAAGTTCTGCTACACAAAATACCATCCATGCCTTAACCAACTTTAAGGTCCTTTAACTGCCTTTTTAGACAGAATTTTAGGCTAGGAGGAACAAAAGGATGCACTTTTCACGACCCTGGAACCCTGTGACCACTGGGAAATCAAAAGGGTGGTGACACGAAGGAAAACTATTGTCCACAAAAATAAGCTCTTCAAGGGGCACCAGGAATGCACAATAAAATCCCAGTTTCCTTTGTGTGGCTGTTTATGCCTATGGCTTGCATCATCCAAAGCTCAAGAAAAGACCTAAACTGAAAAGGAATCCTGGTTTCTAAAAAAATTCCATATTCTCCTTAAAAAAAACCCTATGTAAAGTAGAATCTTTTAAGAATTCATCATCTCTTTGTAAATTAATTGTGTAACTCTGAGGTAATGAAAATCCTTCAGCCTGCTCTGTGGGAATCAGGGAGGAAGATTTAAAAAGTGATTCCAGCAAATAGGAGCAGATGGGAAAATAGCCTGATTTGTCAGGACTGGAGGATTTAGGGAATTTGTTGCCTTCTAACTCTATCGTTACTAGAACATAGCAGCATGTAAGAGCTTAATTAGAGAATCAGCTCTGCTTTGACCTAAAAACATTTCAAAAAAAAAAAAAAAAAAAAAAAAAAAAAAAAAGAGGACCGGTCCTAAATTCTTAATTAAGCAAAGCTGCTATCAAAGCTAGTAGCGTTTTTTTCCACTGAAGACTGCAAAACATGGAGAAATAGCAAATAAAAAATATAGATAAATAAAATTATATCATTATATCTGAGCCTCACATTACAGTCTCTGAAAATAATTTATTGTGTCATATTTGTAATGCAAAATTTAAAAGAGTTATTGTTGCTAAAGTCTTTCAAAGACTTTTTCTACTTCAGCTTGAAATCAGTGAAGAGAAATAATTCCATTGACTCTAATAAGCTTTGTATCAGGGCATTGCCTGGTAATTTATGCAAAACATTATAATTAAACATTCTTCTAATAAAATCGGTTAATAAAAATGTGTACAGGCAAAACATGCAGTTACCACACTCTTGTTTGTGTACAAATGTGACTCAGGGATCTGCAGAACAAAGTTAAGAAGCGCTGTGCTAGTGCAGCAAGTTTAGGCAATGGAAATGCTCGGATAGTACTTGTAAG
>Ga0181612_133301_pt1 | contig 11434 bp, 3 predicted proteins | sample HoacroProtozoa21_FD_119630 | JGI IMG/M metagenome (GOLD analysis project Ga0181612, IMG submission 119630) | Hoatzin crop microbial communities from Cojedes, Venezuel. Combined Assembly of Gp0051906, Gp0051904, Gp0051908
CAGTTTACACTGGCTAGCACATAGCTGACAAAAAGTAACAAATAAAATTCCATTTTTCATGTAAGGGATACAGTCATCAATGCAAACACTCATTCACACTGTGAACTAACAGAATCTGAATGCAGACAGGCAACTACAGGAACAAAATGGAGAAACCAGTCAATGGGTTTTCAAGATAATATTAACAAGTGGCCACATGGATTAGAGAGATGCAGTGGCATGCACAGACAAGACTGCTTCATCTGTCTAATGAGTAAGAACTGCACAAATATTGAGAATGCCCTACAGTCGAGACGTGGTTTAAACTGATCTACCAATTTGTTTAAAAATTAAAAATATCTTTGCTTTCAAAAGAGTTTTACCTGATATTAGTTGATTTACTGCGCCACCTTTCCTCCAGATAAAAACAAGTTTTTTGAGCCCAAAACAATGTTGTTTTAGAAACAGAACATCCGTGCAATGATCTGCACTCAAGACTGGGATTCAACACCTTCCCAGGTGCTGAGGTCAAAAAGGACTGAGCATAACGCAAAGATGTCTAGAGTCATAGAGAAAAAGTAACTAAGTAATTAGGAAAAACAGTGAAGAATTCAAAAGATGTTTCAGTAGGAATGATACTGACTAGCAAAACTAGGAAATTTGTGAGGTGGAAAAAAGTTAGAAAATACAAAAACCCGAGGGGTTAAAATGTTTCTAATGAAACACAACCTCATGGCCAAACTTCACTGAAAATGAAGGAAAAGGGCAGTGCACAGGAGTACTATGGGAGATTCAGGAGGGAACACAGGCCAACAAACTATTAAAAATACTGAGGCCATTTTGGACATGGTTGCAGGGAGCAGTCCTTGTCTTCCCCTAACAACAATTCATAATGATTGTGTTCGGCTTTCCTGGAAGGGCAAAAGCTCCTGGCTTACCCCTCTGTACTCTCCCTCCTCAGGTGGCCAGATGTGGAAGTGGTTTGAAGCTGGCCACGGCCAGGACCTGCAGGTTCTCTTTGCATTCTGCCTTATGCTCAAATGACATATAGCCTCATAGGCTCTTGTGAAAGATTATTTTCAGCTCTTTCTCAGAGCAGTCCAGCTAACTTTTCTCTCTGACATGGGCCATGAGAGACACCTGGTAGCAGCAGGGCTAGTTCTGATAAATTTGGGCTCAACCTGAAAACAAGTCCACACCTGGGCACAGTCTAAAGCTGGGGGTTTGATAGACACTGGATGACTTTCCTTGGTCTGGCTCTGTATGTCTTTCAGTGGGTCAACACCCAGAACACTGGAAAAGATTAACTTCAAGCTCCTCTTCCAAGCTGAACCTAAATACAAAGCAGATTCAGCCTGATGCTGTTTCCCTGAATACATGAAACCTTCTAACAAAGGTCAGTTAGAGATTGGCCCATATAGTTCCCCATATTTAATCATAATGAACGTCAGTAGACCAGAGACAGTAAAAACAACAAAAAGAGATAAGACATCAAATCTTCACAGTCTTTCTGAAGCTCCAAGTAATGTGATGACTGAATAATTGACTGAATGCTGCATATTATGTACAAGCCTCCAAGAAAATGCCTGTTTCAACCGTGCTAATGTTTTACTTTTTTTCCAACACAGGGATCCCACACACCCCAGCTGTGCCTCCTCAGATCTGTACAACATTGATTAAGACTATCCAAAAATTTCAGCTGTTCCAGCCGTCACAAAAAATAACAGTGGCCAGCTGAATGTCAGGATGCAAGTAGTTACTATTATACTACTACTTCTTCTTTGTAAAGCATCTGACTGTAGGAAGACAAGGAATAGGAGTTTGAGAAACAATGAAAGGGAAAACATCTTAAGGAAAACAGCTAGCACTGTTAAGCGCAATGCCCGAGGCCTGCCATGTGATATATACACCTATCTTCATGAGAAATACCTAGATTGTCAGGAAAGAAAATTGATTTTTGTGGCACCTGATTGGCCAGAGGATTTAAAACACATGCTGCTAGCAAGAAACAGGATCCGTAAATTGAAGAATAATATGTTTTCCAAGTATAAAGTATTGAAAAGTCTGGACTTGCAACAGAATGATATATCAAAAATTGAAAGCGAGGCTTTTTTTGGTTTGAGTAAACTTACCACCCTCTTACTTCAGCATAACCAAATTAAGAGTTTATCTGAGGAGATTTTTACTTATACGCCCAGTCTAAACTACCTACGTCTTTATGATAATCCCTGGCATTGCAACTGTGAACTAGAAACTCTTGTTACAATGCTTCAGGTTCCAACAAACAGGAATTTGGGGAATTATGCCAAGTGTGTGCACCCAATAGAACTGAAAAATCAAAAGCTAAAGCAGATAAAAGCTGAACAGCTATGTAGTGAAGAGGACAGGCAGGACCCCCAAAACATCAAACAGGAGAAGCCTGAAGCTGTCAAACCAGAATTTGATTCCTCTTTGTGCCACATGTATGTGTTTCCTGTACCAACTCTGAACTGCAAAAGAAAAGGTTTGTATCTGTGCTCATAACTCTATTGATGATTTTAATAGTCTGGCTCCCTTACTACATTTATTCACATATTATTTACAGCAAATTAACATAGTACTAGTAGTCACTTTACTTACTTTAACTAATATTGTTAATTGTTTTTCTCTCGTAACTACAAGCAACAAGTAGGAATTCTTTCTGCATTTTACCTCTACTCTGCAGCCCCAATTCTGCAGATATTCTTTAGTGCTGTAGTGTAAGATATCCAACAAAAATCAACAGGGATAAAATTACGCACATACTTCAGTTACCTAAGGACCACCACCTCACTAGCCTGATTTTACAACTACGAACATACTAATCAGTCAAGTTACAGCTGTGCTGAAATTGTTGTACTAATAGAGAAAAGCACAGTGTGTCTTTTCTTCCCAGTGCACAAACACAGAGATAGCAACGACTTTGACAGAAGCGAGCTGTGAAGCCGGACTGGAGCAGCCAGCTGTGCTTGCAATGCCCAAAGGAACCTGATCACAAAGGAGAGCCACTGCGTCCTCACATTTTCTGTGCAAGGTTTCTTCTACTAAGGGAAGAAATTGTATGCTTTTGTTCATAAAGAAATACCTCCTCTCTGTTCTTCCTCCCAGCAGCCGGTAAATATTTCAAAGTTGAAGGACCTTCAAGAAATGTTTTTCAGACACTTGGATCCATTCCATTCTTAAATCCTTCTCAGGCTCCTAAAAGCCACAGTTAAGCCTCAGGGGTAAAACATCTGGGGCATATGTCAACACAAAAGTGCACATTTATTTGTGCTTTATATTTCCCATATTTTATCCCATGATGAAACACAGCAAACAACAAAGCAATTCAGAAGATAGTCATTCTTTAACATCACAAATCTGAAATAAAAAGCATTACTAGAAGTAGCCAAAATTGGGAGGATTTATTCCCAACTTCTGTGAAGCATCGCCTGCAACACCAAAGCACTGCGCTGTTTTGCCCACTTGTATCTTGCAATGTGTTTGCTAAACTTTTGTTTGCTTTAACAGTGACTTAAATTTATGTAACAACTCAGTGTGCTCTTTTTCTTGCACCTCAATGCCAGAGACAAGCTCAGATGTCAGTATAAGGATACAATATCTAAATATAAAGAATTAACGATTTCAGTATTTGATTACATAGTTTATCTACTATGCATGTCACAAAAAATGGTCCACATTTTCACTTTTTTCCACCCTGTTAAATTCCTTTCTTCTTCCTATGGCTCACTTTTATCTTTGTTTTACAATGCAGCTACTACATCTTTTTTATTAATGATTTATGCTTTTCTACTGGCTAAAATTTATTAATTTCTTAATATTCACCTACCTTACCCTTCCTTGTAGATAGGATCTTAATTATTAGATTATTATCTTAATTATCCTTCATAAGATCTTAATTATATCATTATTAGCTTATGTCTTCAGTAAACCGTAGTACTGAACAAAAACCAGGCATATATTACAAACTTAACATAAGAAGAGACTGACTTTCCAGCTCTCCCCATTTAGTGGTATCAAAGAGATGAGCTGAAGACATGAATACACTCAAAAACCTTTGGCAAGAAAAACGTTACTTTTTTCTCTAAGATCATAGAAACATTCAATGTGGCCTGCTCTTCATGAGATTTTCACAGGCTTTTATGGTATTTTAAATATGGTTTACTGTCTTTAGTACTGATAATGAAGGAATAAAGTTACTTCAGCCTCTCCATGAGTGTACTAGGGGGTACAGGGACTGCCTCCTTCAGGTCAAGAACTAAGTACATCAGTCCAGGACTTTTTGAATGTCTAGCATGGACACACTGAGTATGTTCCATATTTTTTAGGAAGTATCAGATCTACTGTGCATGTGTTTGACAGCTGGATGCAGATATCCCATGGAAATTTGGAATTTCTGAACATATGGTAATCTTTGATGAAAGCACTGTACTTACTGTCTTTGCGTATGATTGTTGTGCAGCAGGTGCACAATTTCATTGGAATTTTCATCAGAAGTAAGAGTATAATGCACCCAAACTCCAGGGAAAACACAAAAATTTCTCTAAATCCACACGGTCAAGATTTCAGAGTAGGAAAAAAGGTGTATCAGTTGCGAAATCAGTGAGATGACATGAAAAGCTGGAACTCATTATTTCTTTACAATGGGGCGGATGGAGTGACATGCAGTAGACCAGCACTATGCGTCTCTAAGGACATATGACAACATCTCAGCAGCTTTCAGTTAACACCAGAAAGCTCATGAAAGAAACATCTTAGAAATACATATAACCATATGTATGTTCTCCTTTTTGAAGAACTTCTTGTTTATGTCTCACCAGACCAGTGATACAACAGATCTTTCAGTACTTCAGAACAAAAGTATCCTATGTCCTTGATTTTGTTTTACCAAAAAAAGCAACAAAAGTTGGATGCAAAAGTAACTTTTGTTTGCTTTTCTGCAAAAGAATTTGTACTTGCAAGCGCAGCTGAAAAAAAATCTGCTTTCTAGTACTGCCAAACTCTCCAAGTCTCTAAATTCAAGCATTATTTGCACTCATTCAGTGATAAATAGGCCCTGAAACTTGGACATTTGCACAAGCAGGAAGCACTCCAACCAGAGTGGGATGGAGTAGTTAAAATATTTATGTATTTGTAATACTAAAGCTCTGCTTGAAATCAGATATAAGTCAGGAAGACTGATATGTTGCTTTGGTCTCAGGAATACCTGAAGCATTAGACATCTTCAGAACTTCAGAAGTACACTAACACCACAAATTTCAGCCCAGATCCAGAAGCTACTTGCTTTCATTCAAAAATGATCAAATAAGACATACCGCTCATTTTCTTGTAATAAGAGCCTAGGATAAGAATACTCATTGAGTAAACATAATCCTGGAGATTAGGTTTATTAACATTATCCTGAGAGGATTCAAACCACAGTTTGCACTTCTCCAGAATGTGCCCTTACTACTGGACTAGAAGCTATCCTTTCTGTAACTCTTCTACAAGGAACGCTGTAAGGATACGTACACAGGTGACTGAGAGGTGCTTGGCTACTTTGGTAATACCAATGATACAAGTAAGACAGAGAAGTAGATAGACAGAATGCCACTATGCTGCCAGGAGATATAATAACTGTAAGCATCGTAACAAAGTCTTAAATATCACTAAAACAATACATGACTGTAACTACAGAACTATAATTATAACTATATATATCACTATAAATACTATAAAAACTAACATTTTACTGCTGATAAAATTTTGAACATTTTGCCTTTTGGCAAGAAGGATGTAAGACAGCACATTATAATTTGATCATGGAAGATGCTCACATACCAATGAACATTTTTTATATAGTTACTCTGGTTTCTTTTCTTTAAATGATCAGGCCCTTCACACATACTTTTGATTAGCATAGTATCTTCACTACCTACCCTATCCCTATGCAAATGCATATTACAGTTCTATGTAAAATAAAAATATAAAACACAGAAAGAGGCTTTACTGTCAGCACTAATGAAGAGAGCAATTTTCATGTGAAATATAAAGATACAAGTGCACAAAGCACTGAAATTCAGAAGTTGGAAAAGTATGTTGACACTAGTAGTGGGGATAAAAGGGGAATAAAACAAGAAGCAATGCTAGACTGACAAAACTCCCTGTGATATGCAACTGTTATACCTAAGCAGTAAGACTAATCTAAAGCTGATACAAGTTATGTCTTTTTCATTTTTTAAGATTTAAAGAAAGTTCCAGGTAATATACCTCCAGATATAGTTAAACTTGATTTGTCCAACAACAAAATTAGACAACTACGAGCCAAAGAGTTTGAAGACGTCAGTGAACTGAAGATATTAAACCTAAACAGTAACGGAATAGCTTACATTGATCCTGGTAAGAATAATTTTAAATATTCATTAAAAATTGATTTGTGTTTTATTAATTATAAACTTTGATAGTGTCTCTATCAGATACAAATGTCGAGTAAAAAGGATTAGAAAATTTAGAACTTGGTGCAAATTCTACCTTTTGTGCCACTCAATTCATAGAGTGAGCGTTTGCACAGAAATGTATTCATCATGGAAGTCAATGAAGAGAGACTGATTTCAGCTGCCTTTTCTTAATACTAAACCAATCAAGTGCAAAAATTCAATTCTGCAGACCGAAGGTTGAGTGATTTTTAAAAATACCTTTCCAAATGTAAGAAACTTGTCATATAATGAGGCTGCTTTTAAATTATATTGGACAATAAAGCAATAGACAAACTAAAAGGTGTTCAACTCTGGGGTTCAAAATCACTACATATAATTGCTCATAAGTTATGTATTATTAGAACTTACGTGGCCTTGTTGCCAAGTTGCTTATTGCCTATGTGTATTCAGTTTTTAATTATGAAAGCAGACACAAGGAGAGAGAGAAAGTACGAAGCAAAAAGAGCCTTCTCTAGTAGTATTTTGGAGGTGAAACAGCAGTAGAAAGTGGTAATATCGATAAAATGGTACTTATGAGGTTCAACATTACATGTAATTGATTTATTTAAATTAAGACTTCTGCCATGAAATTAAAGTGTACTTGCAAACAGTATGAACTGCTCTCTGAAATGTGACTCAGAAGCATTATTATGAAGCTCCATGTTTATTATCTTCTATATCCGAAAATATTAATTTAAAGGTTCTGTACACACAAAAATACATACATACATACATACAAAAACTACTAGCCCTGCACATTGCCTAATATATCAGTTTCCATGAGGGTGGTGAAACACTGGAACAGGTTGCCCAGAGAAGCTGTGGCTGCCCCCTCCCTGGAAGTGTTCAAGGCCAGGTTGGATGGGGCTTTGAGCAACCTGGTCTAGTGGAAGGTGTCCCTGCCTGAACTACGCAGAATAGTTTGTGAATGATAAGAAGTGATCAAGGTTAGCGTGTGTGTTGCTGACTGAGAACAATGCGTGCATCTTATGGCACGTTGTGTGAAATTAAGACTTTTGGTGCCTGGCTTACTGTTTGGGTTGAAAGTGGCAGCCTTCCACTCTTGTCACAAATGGCTAATCAGCACTGTTTGTATGAAAGTATGAAAGAATTTCAGGAAAGTTGTCCTGTTAGATTCAGCAGTTCTTGAAAAGCCCATGATAGGAATGAAAAAATTCAGTATCTGTTTTCAACTCACATATGGCCAGTTTATGTCATATTTCTAGCCTTGTAGAAACAGATTCTGAAACCTCCAAGTAAGTTCCATACAGAAACTTACTACTGGAAGTGGTCATGTTTAAACTTTATAGGTGTAGATGCCACTCTCTACTAACCGCTGTGACCCAAACGGCTGCAGTTAGTATTTTGACTGTATGGCTATCATCTTTCTCTGGAAAAACTAGTATTCTTGGGTAACTTCTCCTTCAACTTGTATGTCTATACACTGCTTAATTAGGCTTTCAGAAAGCTGATATAATCACAGAATCCTAATAACTCAGGAACAATCAAAAATCAAACCGGCATTATTAAGTTAGGAAAAATTAATAAAAAATTTAGGCTGTGGATGAACACTATCAAAGGCACTCATCTCAGAAATAAGTTATCTAGTGTTACAAAGATGATTGATAACTGCCACAAATGATGCTTTTTTTGAGCTAGATCAGAACACCCTTCTTGCATTTAATGTTTCAGTGATCAAGACTTCATGTGTTACTAATACTACCAATAATTTTGAATATTGCTATAGCTACTGATCCTGTTTTACCTTCAGAGAGATATTTTTGGTTCTCTGCAGCTGAATGTTCCTTGGCTTATCAGTATGAAGTACTTCTGCTGTTAGGTAGCGGTATCGTGGAATTCACTTCTGCTCTTTGCAGCACTCCCCAGCTACTGAAAATTCCTGCATAATATCATGTTACTCCATTAGAGTGGGCTTGCGGTCGCTGTTGTCTCAAACATAATGTGTTTTAATTGTTAGGAATATGGCAAATAATTCTTGCAGTATTAATTCCATAGGTAAGAATCAAAATATAATTCTCCTTTTTCTTAGTGAAATACTAATTGTATAAAACATTGATGATTCTTGACAGAATTTTTACTTCTTGTATGACTCTTGGTTCGAAACTTGTAGCTTGTGTCTTCTAGCTAATTCCATATCCTCCCTCTCTTCCCCTCTAATTGTAGCAGAATGGTTCTCTGTGCCTTTTAAACACTGATTTTGCTTCACGTAAGAGAACAAGAGCTATAGTTTCCTCGCTATGCGGGAATATTTTTCAAGTGCTCACAAAAATGTATCCAGTTAGTTTGAGATTGTTCTTTTTTAGGAACAGAGATTTCGAAGCAGCTCATCCTATGCTTGGTGGTTGTTTCAAAACAGAGGTGAAAAGTCGACATAGGTTTTGATTATTGACATTGTGTAGAATTTATTGTGCACTTTCATAGATCAGTGGTCCCCCTTTTCCTTCAAAATGTTTAGCACAATCCGTAATTCAATCAAATACACTTGATTATCCTACCTCCTAAAGTTTACTTTAGTTGTAAACAGCACATTTCACAGCTGCTAGTGAGTAACAAATCTGTACATACTCCAAATTGATTATGAGAGATGAAGTCTGTTTACAATCTGTGGACCATTATTGCTTGGGAGGAGAGAGGGGAGGGAAAAAAGAAAAGTTTTAAATAATCATGACAGCAATTTTCTGTTGAAAGTATTTTCCTATTGGATGTGTTTTGTAGGTACGTGGTAAGACAACACAGGTGTGCATTTCTTTTTAAAAATCTAAACATTCTTCCCTGATGTTGATGTGATGTCGCGTGGGTTGCAAAATGATGATGACCATAACTTATTGTATGAGCTATAGATGATTTAAATGTCATTGAGAGCAGGATATTAATTTTTGGTCGTTAGTGTTCATAACTCACTTTAAGTGCTGAGTATAGCAAACTGTTCTGCAGTTTGATACATCTGAGGAAAAGACTGTGTCCCTTTTAAAACACTATTGACTTTAGTTCTTTGACTAGAATTGAGTTTAAGTAATATGAACTTTAGTCAGTATTTCACTTTCTGGAAAGTTATTCTTGTGTGTGTATACAGACAAATAAAGAATGTGCAATGAATACTGTTGTACAGAGACTGACACAATGATGCAGAGATCCTGTGCAAGTTATTCAGATGGTTTGACATTGTTCTTAACTATGACTATTTGTGATGTTGATTCACCTATTTGCTGTTCATGTTTTTAACAGGAAGACAGTGATCCAGCGGTTCATGAAAGCCTAAGCATAGAAAATACGTTATGGGCAAGCACTGTTGTTGCTTCTGGTAAGGGTTGCAATAGCAAAGCTGATAATGTATCTGAAAACTTTTGTGGAAGTATATCTTTATTTTTACAAAGTGAAATATTAATGAATTTTGAAAATTTTATTGTCTTCCAGGGTATTAATAGCTCTCGCTCCTATTGTCTGCCTTCCCATTGGTTTCGTGATGCTACTCACAATATTTGCATATCTTTTAATCCTCCTTAATAGTTCTTTTTTTTTTTTTGCTTAAATTTTGCTGTTTTGTTAGTCCTGTCCCTTGTACCCCACTAAAGTCACTGACCTTTTTGTTTTAATTAAAACTTCATGTTGTAAAGTGCTCTGTTCAGCTCACTGTGGATAGGGTCCTGCTGAAAAGCAAGGATGGTTTTGCATTTATTAGGAGTTCTCTTTTATGTATACTCCATGCTGCCAGTAAAAAGAAAAAAAAAAAAAAAGCTTAAAGTCTTTTATCAGGCAAAATCTTAATCAGAAAGTATAGATCACTTACACAGTTATTGAATATTAAAATAATGGGATCTAAATGTTAATTATATTTGATGTTTCAGATGTTATAAGGAATTTACATTATCTAGATGCTGCATTTAGGCTTTAGGCCATTGTAACTTTAAGAGCAGAGAATTATTTTCTTTGGTTTTTGCTCTACGTAAGAGAAGTCGAAAGGACTGTAGAAAAGGGGGCTGTGGTTATTCTTCTGCACAAAAAGGCTGAGAATAAGGAATCGGGAGAGCATGATTTCTGAAAAGGAGCTACGATTTAAGATGGGGAGTTGGAACTACTGGAAACATGAGCCAAGAGGAGGGAAGGGTATGGAGAGAGGGATGGACAGTAAAACAGGATCTCCACCTAAGCTATAGAGTCAGTCCCTACTAGGAAGGCTGCTTACATCGGTGAGGGGCCTGCTGGAGGGCTGTGGGGAAGCGATCGAGTCTGAGGATGTGACAAAGGAGACTGACTGAGCACTCCTTTCCAGAGTCTGGAAAGATAGTCATGTTCTCCGATGCTCGGTGTTGTTTCGTTTGATTCCACTGGGAAACTGTTCTCTCTAAAACCGTTCTGTCAAGTGGATGATGGCTAAAATTGTCCTCGGTTAGGTTTTTAACTGAAGTAGCCAAGATGTGTAATTGTGTGTAAAAAGGTGCTGCTCATGAATTACAAATTTCAATACTGTGTAAATTTGTTTTGAGTTTGCTTTTCCCGAAATTCATAGAAGGGGGGAAACCACATTCAAAGTGTATGCATTTGCAAAATCAGTAATTCTGAATCGGCAATTTTGAATTTAGTTGAAAACCATTCACGTTTTCACTTCCAGGGTAGATGATTTTATTTTGTTTGGAAGTGTAGCTAATGTCTAGGATTCTTGATCTGCCATCTAAAGTTGGCAGCCAAATTAATGGAAACAGTGCTCCTTAAAATCTGTGCCTTAGCATATGTTTGGGTTTTTTACTTCTGAGGGGTCTTGTGAAGGTTAAATTGTTTATGAAGGACTTGGATTCATTATTAATGAGGGCAGTAGAAAAACATAGGAGAAGATAATTCCCTTGTTAGAGCGTGGTTTTGTATAGTGGAATAGGACTCTGAGGGAGACTCAGGGCAGCTGACTGTATGATACAAAGTAAAAATATCGAATGGCTCTTCAAGACTGCAGCCCCTTCTGAAGGCAA
>Ga0181612_124308_pt1 | contig 11433 bp, 10 predicted proteins | sample HoacroProtozoa21_FD_119630 | JGI IMG/M metagenome (GOLD analysis project Ga0181612, IMG submission 119630) | Hoatzin crop microbial communities from Cojedes, Venezuel. Combined Assembly of Gp0051906, Gp0051904, Gp0051908
ATTCAGGATGGAGGTTTTGATAAAGAGTCTCTCTGTCTTCAAAGGTGAAACCCACACCTACACAGAAACCCATACAATTACAGCTTACCCCTTCAGCCCCAATGCAGGGAGAATTTCAGATGATTTTGCCTGCATAATCTCTCCAAACATTGAAACAGAACTGCAGAAATAAAACTGTGGCTTCTATTGATTTTTTTTCCCCATCATATTGCTCTTCACTTCCCCCTTTCTTCTACTCTGCATGAGCTACTTCTTCTCTCTTGGTAGGCAGGGACATCTCCCAGCAACATTCTAGAAGGCGTATCTTCTTTGCCCAATATCAGAAAGGGTTTTAAATAAAAGAAGAAAAAAAAAGGCTCGTTTTTTCCCCTTGTTTCCTTAGTGGTTGCAAAAGGTTTGTGATCATCTTTAACAAGGACATCAGCTCTTTCTCATGATGTCCAATGATTGAATTGTCAAGGTGGCAGATGAATCCTGAACCTCATTGTGTTGATACATTTGTGATTGCTTAAGATTAATGATTTTTCCATTAGATTTCTTTCCTGTTTTTTGCCCTTGGTTGCCCTTGGCTGCCCTTAGCTGTCCTTGGTCTCCCGCAGACTGTGATAGTGAAGGGAATATGATGTGCTGAGTTTGAAGGCCCTGGTTCTTCTCTTCTTGCACCCAGACTTAACAGCCAGTCCGCAACAGCAGGTAACCAGACAATCCAACACCATCTGCAGAACTTTAGGTCAAATAATAAATTACCATTCCCTTGAATAATAACAAAAAAGCATTAGATATGCAGTGCTGCAGTACAAGCTCTCAGAGCGGTCAACCCTGCATACCTGGTTGTGGTGCCAGTGCTATTAGTTGACATTGCTACAGTTTTATATATACTTTAAAATATATGTATATACTTTATAGATATCTAATGGATACTTTAAAGACAGGTCATCCTGTGATGTCACTAAAGCCAGTTTCATCACGCTGCATAACTATTCTATATTAATAATTGGTCATTAGTGCAAATAGTCCTTGGGCATAAGAACAATCATTTTCCTCCTTTCATGACCTCATATCTAACATTTTTGTGATCCCTGCTTCATGTAGTCAGTTTTACATATATATCTATTCTAAAGTAATTGCATGTTCATTGTACACGACAACGGTGTATACCATTTAAAACGATATATATATGTATGTATATACACAACTATTTCTCAACTAGTTCTTTTTAGTATCTATATAATGACAAAGGTGTGTGGGTTAGAATTTGCTTCTCTTCAGTTTATAACAGCTGGAATTATATTTCTATCTATTATACACAATAACTTCAATTTCATGTGACGCTTTATATAGGACAGGACAGCTGCAGAGTTAAGACCTACCTAAAGCCCTGCTATTCACTCAGTTTCTGGCCTTCTAAAAGTCCTTGATGTTTGTTTTGTTTCTGAAACCTCCATGATGTTGTAATAAATCTGTGCCTACGAACAGATAGTAGAATCTGGGCATCATGGACACTTAGAGCATCATAGCAAATGATCCTCTTCAGCTCCATCATATCCATTTAGTGTCCTGGATCTAGATGTAGTCTCTCAGTTAGACCAGCTCTTAAGTCCTGCTACTCAGCAGAGCTTATTTTCTCAGCAACAGTGCCAGTATAAGGCACTGAAATGACACCTGGATCTGAGATGATAGATGTCAGGGCTTTCTAGTTCTCTGCCCATCGCACCTTGGGCTTGGTGAGATCATTGGGCTTCCAGAGCAGCTGTACTTTCAGATTTCTCATTGGTGGCAGCGAATGGCCTCAAACCCAGAGAAACCCAATTGGTTAACAGTGAAACTCTGTTATTACCAGCTAAGGGCTTTATGAGGCTTGTGATGCATAGTTGGGAATGTTTTTCATGAGCAGCTGAAGCCCTCTGGTTGTTTTTACGTAAATGTAATTTACATTTGTAAAGTGAATATCCTTGGATGAAAGCTCTATGTATCCCATTAACCCATGCAACAGCTCCAGTGGTTGTATGGTCTGCTGGGACCACCACATCCCTGCAGTTCTCTACCAACATCCCTCCTTGCCTGATGTTTCTTGATGGCTTTGAGAATGTGTAATGTTTCTGCTTTGTCTGACAGAAAATGAAAAACGAAAAGCTATTCCTTAGCGAGCAAGGTTGCTAACTCCTCTCTTCTTCGTTTTACAGCCACAACTGGTCAGATGCGCTGACCAGGAAACTCAAATCTGTCCTGAATGGCACAAAGCGGACACTGACAAAAGCAACCTTTAAAGAGCTGGGGAGCATGAAGGAGGCTGGAATAAGTATTCAAGAGGATGAAATCTGAGAAAAGCACAGCAAAGAATGAGTAAGGTCAGGACGGACACCTTGAAGCCAACCCAGCAGAGCAGCTCACACCCTCCATTTAATTCCCTTCCAGCCAAAAGCAGTATAATTGATGAAGCCTCTTAGCTCTTGCAGAGGGTGAACCTGAGCAACAGATGAATCCTGACCATCATTCTATGATTCTCTGATTCTATGTTCATCTCTGGTGAAACTGGGTACCAGCTCAGAACTGTGTGTGTGCATTTTTGGCAGGGATCCACTGGGGAGGAAAGTGATGGTGATGGTAGTGCCAGCTCTTCATCAGCATCTGTCACAAAGATGAGCCCAAAGAAAATTTTAGCTAGGTCTGCATGGTGGCACAAACACGTCCAGCTGCACTTGGGCCTGGATACGAACAATAATGCCAAGTGCTAAAATGGTTTAACTGTTTTGCATTAAATCAATTTTGTTCTTATTGTTGTAGAAAACTCTGGTTTCATGAAAATCAGTGCAATTCGGAAGAAAATTATTTTGACAACCAAAAAAAATATTTTTTTACTCCCCCACAAGGGAAAATTTTAAATCAAAATGTTTTGTTCCTGTATATCAATTTAAGTTGAAACATTTTCTTTTAATTTGACATTTCAGCTGCAAATGACATTTTAATGCTATTTTCAAACTGAAATGACGGTTTTGAAATGAAACAGTTTGGTGGTATGAATCAATATTTGTTTCCAAATGCCAAAATGTGATTCTACTCAAAATGTCAAAATATGTCATCTTCGCAATTCCAGATCTAATCTGGAAGAACATTCTGTTTTGCTGTAGGCACACACACATATAGCATATCTAAAACATTTTATGCTTTTCATCCCAAAGCAGGATGAAAACGGAATGCCAAGATACTGGAAAACTTAGATGCCGAGAATGACATTCTGCAGTTCCTTTAGCTGCGTAATACTAACAAGATATGAATTTTCTTTCCTGCAAACATGGGGCTGAGGGAGTGAAAAGTGCATCACTTCAGCAGTGCAAAGCCTAAAACACATCACTCTTTTTCCTTCCCAATCTCCAAGTGATCTCAAAGGCACTTGTCTTCAACGTAAGCCTCCCAGCAGGTAAAAATACTGTTCTGCAAAGGGCCAGCATTTGGCCTGTAGGCACTTCTCACAGACCACACTCCATCGAGGTCAAAGAATTTTGTTGTTGGCCACTTCTTCTTCTTCAAGGTTTTTTTCTCCTGTTCAACATCTGGCTTCTAACAGACTTCTGGGAATTGTTGTTCTCTCTTCTGCAAGGCTGAAGAGAACAGCAGATATGGTAATTTAATCAATATTACCACCAGAAGGTGCTCACTAAAAACACGGAGACCTTTCTCAGGCTCAGTGTGAACTCTTCTCCTCAGAGCAACAGGATTAGATTTTTATCATTCAGATGATAAATAAGAGTTAACAACCAATTGCCAAACCTTCTCTGATTGTTGCAAATATCTTTAAGAAATGAGGGAACCAGAATCCACAAAGACTAGGAAGTTACTATTTTCATGACTAATTCATAGTAGAAAGTTTAAAACAAATGTACTGTCAGAGTACAAACATCCAAAAAGTAAAAATGGAAGGGAAATGTTTAAATGTTCTTTAATAATGAGATTTCACTGTTGTGGCATCTGGATTTGTAACAGGAGCTTTTGCTTATTTTGTGATAGGAGTTGATATTCCGGGTGGGACAAGCTGGCCCTTGAAAGACATCTGTCTCATACGACAGCTGAGCTGTCAAACAGGGTTTAAGAAAGCTGTCACCTTCTGCACTGCGCTCACCCTCTGCTTCCAACTTCATTCAGGAATAAGTCCTATGGAAGAGACACGAGCCAGGTGGTTCTGTCTAGATATACCTCAATACACAGTTCCAGGGAGGGACATACTCTGGATTGGTCTGTGCAACTGTGAGGTTAAAATGAAACAATTTCTGCATAATTCATGTCATTTTCATTATGTTCCCATATTAAAAACATTGATCAGTGCTGTTCTGTTCCATAATGGGGGTGGGTTACATCAGCCTGACCTTTTGTCTTGGCTAAAGAGGCTTGCAAGGTGTGTCAGGCAGAAGCCACGTCCTCTCTGTGGGGGACAGATGCTCTCTCCTTCTGCTCTTGGCATGGTATTTCCATGCAAGTGAGTGTTGCATAGAGGAGTTATCCCTGGAAAGGCCTAAGTGTAGTCAAGGTCGGCCTCCAAATGCAGAGAAATACCCACAACTATGTGCAAAAGGGGAATCATCTGGCTAACTATAGCCCTGTAAGGTAAGGACAGTCACCCAAACAGGTCATCTATCAGTCAGAGAAGGGAAACAGGCACTTTCCAAGCATGTTTCTGAGGCTCCTACATTTGTATACCTCTGTGTGCTGGGTGTCTCAGCTCCTGTTATAGTTAATGGAGATTGAGTCTAAAAGCCCAAGGAGCCTAATGATTCAGCTGAGCCTAAAATCGGTGCCTACATTCATCTAGCACAGTCACCTCTAAACTTTACTGGCTCTTGCTAAGGTCTCCATTCGAGCAATGGTCCCTGGGTGCACACAGACATATCCAAATGGAGACATCTGTGATACAATTCAGCTGCCTAAATGCAGGTACTTAATGCCATTTAGGATGCTCTAGAGTACCTACAATATCCAGACAGGGTTAACAAATAAGACACCGGACCAGATCCTTTTGCAATGGCAGCTGGAGGGCAGACTGCAGACACTAAGACGTGAAATAATACTCGACAGATGTGTTTAGTGAGATACACCTTTAAAGTTGGGTGTATTCACCCAAAAGTGAAACCCATCCTAGATATCTGCATTCAGATGGATGAGCCATGCCGTAAAAGTACTTGCCATCGACTCTAACAGGAGTTAATCTGATGAGCTCAGGTGGAGAAACCTACATCACAAATGACTAAAGTCAAGTTGGATGAACCTCACTGACACCACGGGTCTGGAAACTATGTCATTTGGCTCGTCTAGATGTGTTAATTGCCTCTGAAACACTTGTTCTTCCCAGCACATGGGCAAAATGGATGCAAAGGATGATACGTACGAGCAGAAAACATAAAATCTGTGAAGCAACTTGCCCTCTGAAAAACTTCCCATCGATCCATTTAGCTGGCAATGTGACAGTGAGAAGGAGGGACAGTGACCTTCTATTTCTGGTTTATATCAGATTAAACATTTGTAAATACATGAGAAAGAAACCAATCTTCAATCTACCACTATACATATATTCTCCCTTTCAACACCTACACATATGTACATATATAAACTAATTTTGTGGGTACCCAGTTTTTTACTTCATACTTACACACTAAGAAATAATCTTTCAAGTGTGTGCTTTTGTTAGTCCAAGAAAAGAAAAATTTAAGAAAATGTTGGGCAGCCAAAACCGGAATTTTCCAGCTGAACACCATTTAAGCAAGGGGATTTGAATCTGCTCTTCTGCACACAGTTTTTTCGATTCTTCCTTTAGCCTGTAGTCTTCTAAAATAAACAACATTCTTTGAATTTATTTAAAAAATATAAAATAGTAAATCTGTGGGAAAGAGTAGCAGAGAAGCAAAGTTCTGATCAGTGACGACTTTAGTAATCCCAGGACAATTCTTAATTCTCTTTGAAGACAGTGGTATTTTTTTCCTCTTAATTTCAACAGGAAGAAGCCAAGGACTCATCCTTGAGTGTGATAACCTCTGCTGTTAGAAAGCCATAAAATATATTTATATTTTCCTGTCATTGTCCTGTTTAGACAGGTTTAGGTTTACTCATGAAATTTCTTCACATAGTAACTGTGATTACTGTATCAGGCTCTTTCCTTGTTATTTTGCTCCTAAAACTAGCATTTGGACATTGTAATGAGGAAGATGGAGGCTGGAAGCAGCATATGTGAATTTTCTAGCTCTGCAGCGGACTTCTCAGGTGATTGTGGGCAAGTCACTTTGTGGATTTCTCGGAGAGTGAAGCACACACTCTAGAAGCCACTACCAACAAGAACCTACCATGTGATTGCCAGAGGTTTTACCACTAGTGTTATAGGGTGAATTTTAATGTAATCATTGAAACCTGCTAAGAGCTGTAGAAGATGTATTTATGCACAATACAAACTGTCTGAATATAGTTCGTATTTCATACAGTATTTTTAACAGTGAATCCATACCAAATGCCAATAAAGATCCTTGGAGACCTATCCCTCCACCTGAAACTCTTGATCTTGCTTGTATATTTGTCTTCAGCTTACTTCTCAGCTTACTTTCCAGCTCTCTCTGCAGATAAGGCAGCTATGGAGACACCTGTTCACATATTCACTCAGTTATTCAAGAATTCAGAGGCAGGTGTCAAAATCATGGAACCATAGAATAGAACCATAGAATCATTAAGATTGGAAAAGACCTCTAAGATCATTAAGTCCAACCGTCAACCCAACACCACCACGCCTGCGAAACCATGCCCTGAAGTCCCATATCTACATTTTTTTTGAACACCCCCATGGATGGTGACTCCATCACTACCCTGGGCAGCCTGGTCCAATCCCTTACAGCTCCTTCAGTAAAGAAATTTTTCCTAATATCCAATCTAAACCTCCCCTAAGCAAGTCAGCAGCAGGACAGTCAGGCAGAGGAGGTATGAGAAGATACAGAAGAACCCAACGAAGGTATGGCGCACCCATGGCATGGATGGGTGTCAAAACAGCTGAGAGAACTTACGTCTGCGGAAGTTTCCCATGGCAGGGGATACTAAAGTGAGGAGGGGGGCAACAGCACTCCCTACAGCACATTTCTGATTGGAAAATGTCAAGATATCTCTCTAGGGTTTGAGACTACAACTGTGTGAAGGCAGGAGTAGGGCTGACAGCAAATCTTCTGCAGCATTACCCCTCTTTGAACTCATGAAACTATATTGTCTCTGTACTGACATCCTCATGCAAAAACATCAGCATGTCTGCCTTCCTGAAGCTCTGGTTATTTACCTTGGTAGAGACATGTCCTTCAGTGGTGGGGTCAGGGACAGCTCCACAGTCAGTACAGCAGGAGTTCTCCCTTCCATGCAACCATCTGTCCTCACACTGGCAATGGATTTTTCTCTTTGTTGAATGCACGGGAGACATCAGGGCAAGCTGCTCCCTTCCGTCCATGCAACCAAGAACATGGTCTGACAAGGTTCTATGCACAGGCAAACCCTTACCTCCCCTTCATCTACCTACTCACACACTGTAACAGTGGTCAGCAGCTGGGTGCAAGTCCATGGGCGTCATTCGTGAAGGTGGGCTAAGGATTTCCTACTGTTGTAGCCACACATCCTTGCATTCCCCTTCAGTCAGGACAAAAAGACCTAGTGCGACTCTCGTCTCTGAGCTCATTTGTATTAAAAATAATTCTTTGAATAAAAGAATAGGTGGGAGAAGGCAGAGGAACTACAAATCTTCACATTTACACTGAAGCCATGTGAAATGGTGGCCTTAGATAAAGCTCTTGCAGGCAAAACTCAGCCTGATGAAGAGCTATAGGATTGCTGTGTCAGCTTGTGGGGACAGCGCTGTAGGACACCAAGAGCTTGATGTAAGGGGAGGCTGGGTTAGCACACGCTGGACTTGGACCAGACCTCCCAAAATGCACTGAGCCATTGCATACAGGATGATTTCCAGACCCTGGGTCATTGAAATCCTCTCCTCCAGTGTCCTGCAGCTGGTGGGTGAGCAGGGGCATGCAGCATGCAGCAGCATGCAGGGCTCCTGGGCCAGTGACTGCTGAGATAGGCAGGCAGGTGAAGCTTTTCAGTGTTTGTCCCACACCAGCAGGACAATTCCACCCCAGTCTTCTTGCAGTGACCACAAGGGAGGGTTCCCTAGCTGATGAAATCATCTCAATGTTCTGTGCAGTGTAGAAAGCAACTAACACTTTTCCTCTGATGCTCATTACTTTACATCTGTTGTATTAAACTTCATTCACCACTCTTTTCCTCATTCACTAGAGTTCCTCACAGTGCTCCCCAAGCCTGACTTCATGATATCTGCAGACGTCAGCGTCCCTTGGTTCTCCTTTCTTCCTTGACCGATGTCTCCAAACACCTCTAAATTCTGCTAAACAGCACAGGACGCAGCAGGCCACTGCGAGGACCACCCACGAAAGCTGTTGCACAATGAATCCTGATCATGCAATCCTCCTCTTTGCTTCCTGTCTCCACAACAGTCTTGATCCACGACATTTGCCCTTCACTTTGTCATTATTTGGTGCAAGACAGTCTCTTTTGCTGCACAGGACCTGTTTAGGCACTCCTGAAAGTCAAGAAAAATTTTATCAGCTGGTTCTCTTTTATTGCCTGCTTCCATCAACACATTAAAATTATTTCATTCAAAGGAATTAAATCCTCCTTTTGCCATTATCTCTTCTCATCTTGGGGCTGTCCAGGAGCCAAACTAGATAGTAGAGACTGCAGGCACATTTAAGAAAACAGACTCTGAAAACAAATACACTCATATTCACAAAGCTAAATGTCTGAAACCTTTTCCATTAACATATGCAGAGAAGCTCAGGGAAAGCCGACATAGGACCAAGGACCAATGCTGAAATATGTTTTGTCTACCCAGGCCTGATGTCCAATGAAAACCACAATACGATGCATGAAATTCCAGTTGGTCTTGAACAGAAGGCACTTATTAGCATTGAAGCTGTTTTGCTATTGTTGTTAGAATTTGCCAAGTTGCAAATGTTCTGCAGCTTTCAAATGGAAAATGGTCTGGTTATCTAACAGTTTGTTTGCCAGACACCCCAGCTGCCTGTCTGCTGGGCTATCTTGGTCACCGATTCCAGCCTCTCACTGCAAAGCAACCCTGGAAGCAGATGTCTCCGATCCAACATCCACATCCAATTTCCTTCTTTATTTTTTTCGTTCAAAAGCTGGAACTGAAATAGCATTTCAAAATATTGAAATTCTGCAGGAAACCAACTGACCTTTCTCCACTCTAGTCAGAAAACTGTGGGCAGGAAAAGCAGGCAGCAAACAGATTCCGCGTGGCTGAAGCTCCAGTCTTAAGGGCTTTGCTCACCAGGAGCAGTGCACCGTCCGAACGTCACACAGCACAGAATAGTATCTGATGGCAGATGTACTGCAATTAACTGCTTTAATAGCCATGCCTTATTGAATATTTCTTCTGTTGTAGTACCAGAGGGGTTTAAACATGTATGAGAGTCTGGTGGTGTAGAAATTCCTTATGCCTCTCTGTATGTAAGCTTTGCTCTGGTGCCTTATTTCTTTAAAGAATAAACCTGAAAATTGCTAATCTGAACACTTTTGACTTTAAAGGAAGCTCAGCCTTGGCTCTGAACATGCATTTTGTGACTCAGGGCTGTTTGCAATAAGAAAGCATCACAGGAGCAGAGCATTCCTTGCCAATCCTTGTTTTGAGCCGCCTGTGAAATCTTGGCACCGCGTCCCAAGAACACAGAGTGGAAATAAAGCTTTTGTTTAACCTACTTGTGTGGGCTCCCTGTGGAGGTGATTGTCTGCCTGGCCAAATCTGTAACTCTAGCTCCCAAACACCATCATCACATAGAAAGAACTGGAGGGAATAGTCGCAGGTTGCTGTCCAAATAAGATGCCAAATTTATTCATGGAGAGATGTCATAAAGGTTGCTCTGGTTGACTGCACCTGTCAGAACTGCAACACAGTCAGGACAAGAGGGAAATATGACTTGATACTCATGGTGGGTCCAAGCCTCAGGTCCAGTCTGCAGGGTGACCCAGCAAATGCTGTTTCTTGGGCTATGGAGAGGAGGGATCAGCCTGAAAACCTTTTCCTCTCTAGCCCTGCTGCTGTGGCTTTGTCCTAGTGGCTGAGCATTGGGAAGAGTGCAGACTGTCCAACACTGGTGTCTGTGGAAATGGACAGGAGACACGAGACCAGGTGAGGTTAGAAGACAAAGGTCTTCATTTAGGTGGGATGAACCTGCCTTGGTTTCCTGTTTAGGCACTGCTGTCCACATATGCCCAGCCAGCAGAAGATGGGCAGGTAGAAACCAACTGAGTGAAGAAGCTCCATAGATGAGGATTCGTCCAGCTGTGGTGGGACAATAGGTTTCACAGCCTGAGAGGTGTCCAGCAAATCATTCCCCAAATCTGGAACAACAGGAAGCCCTGAGCATTGAGAGCAACCAACCTTGCATGGTGATTCTGTGGACTTAGGAAACAAAAAGCACAGAGATTCTTCTCAGAGAGCAATGGTGCCACTTGCATGATTAAAAGACACTTGCCTGGCACCCTTCCCTGGCACTGGAGTCAGATAATAAACTTCCTTCCCCTCCCAAACACCCAAACTACATAGTGGGAATATCGCTGGGCCCAGATATGCCCCAAGATTGTTTGGGGTGATTCTTGTTGGCCTAGGGACCACTGGTGGCAACAATTTAGCCGTTGAATCCCTCACCCAGGAACAGGTCACTGGCTCAAATGGAGCCACCATGAGACAGAATGGTAGACAAGCACTGCCACAGTCACTGGACAATGTACTACAAATGGTGGGTTTGGACACTACAGACACCACCTTCGTGTTGCCTAAGGCTACATGAGTCCAGGGACATGGTGTACTCATCCTTGTGCACGGCTTCAAAACACAGTCCAAGGCAAATATGAAATCAGGATAATAATCTATAGAAAAGCTTGCAAATCTCAAGGGCTCCAAGGCCTGAAGGCTGTTTTCCCAAAGGGGAAAGACTAGTTTCTCTTGGAAATGCCGAGTGGTGAATGAAGGTGTGTAGGCAAGAAATTTCTCTGGTTCACTTCCCACTAGACATAGAGAAACCCCTTCAACATGAACACAGCCTGAGAAGCCACCTCTGCTGTCCTTCCTGCTGTAATAGGTCATCCCAAAGAGAATAGGCTGGGAACACCAAGTTTAGCCAATGCCTCTTACGTTTCTACAAGTCCGGAGAGCTGCAATGTTGAACATGCTTATCCTCGCCACCTCATGCCCAGGTGCTGGACGTGTTTGTAGAAGGTGTGGAGGGCTGCATGGCAAATCCCTCTGCTCTTTGTAGCTACAAGGGGAAAGGAGTGGAAATAGGATATTGAGCCCTTGCCAAACTGAAGATAAACCCTACTAAGGGGCTGAAG
>Ga0181612_134192_pt1 | contig 11433 bp, 9 predicted proteins | sample HoacroProtozoa21_FD_119630 | JGI IMG/M metagenome (GOLD analysis project Ga0181612, IMG submission 119630) | Hoatzin crop microbial communities from Cojedes, Venezuel. Combined Assembly of Gp0051906, Gp0051904, Gp0051908
AAAAAAAAAAAAAGAAAAAAGTGAGAAAGACTCTATCCTGCAGAAGGCGGGGAGGGAAGAACAATACAGACTAGCTATTGCCAAGCTTTCCTACTTCCCTGGCCCCTAGGAACGACCCAGCTATGTGAAAGCGACTCAGTGCTAGTATCAGTGCTCTCTCCTGCCATGGATTCGACTCCTGCTGCAGGCAAGGGCTTTGATTTTTAATTTGGGACCCACACAGCAATGTTCAGCAGGTGGGAGGGGTGGGATGCTGGTACTCCCAGCCCAGCACTCCTGGCTGCCTTCAGAGCCAGCTGCCCCAGCAGGAGAGCAGCAGGGGAACCATGAAAACAAGCTCAGCCAAGGAAAAAAATAGCAAGAAATAGCATTCTTATTACAAGGTAAACAGCGTTAACTCCATCCTGGGGGAGTAGAAACACCATAGCAGTGATAGGCTTTTCTGCCCACGAGCTGTGGGAGGGCGGTGGAACGCACTCCACCCTCCCCTTGTGTAACACTCCCTACGCAGCAGCTGTAAATAATCATTTACCTGTGTGCGCTCCTCTTTTGCTGCTTTTTTTAGGGCCTTTCTTCTCAAATGCAGCTTCCTGAGGGGTGGCTGCACTGAGGTTTGTGGGGCAGAGTCTCGGTGCTGGAGTTGGCAGAGCTCTGCCATACGCGACCGAAGCTGGAGCCCGTGGCCCCGGGTTACTCCTGCGAGCAAAGCTGCCAGCTGCGGTAAGGGGGATGGGAGAATGTGGGCTGCATTTTTTGTTTTTCCAGCAAACAGAGCTCAACGGTTCATTTTAATCATTGTTTTTCTCAGACCTGCAATAGCATTTCTCCACGCTTTGCAGTTCTCTAGAAAAGGTCTGGTAAAAGCACATTGGCCCAAACACATCTGTCAGAGAGCCAGGTCTGCTTGTTTACCTGAGTCCAGGATTTCAGAGCAGGTGCTCTGGGGACTTGTTTGAACCTTTCCTGACTTCAGGTGCTCAGAAACTGGGGACAGAAAGGAAGCCAGTCCCTTCCTATATGCTGCTGCTTTTTTTTTTTTAATGGGTAAAAAAGCCCTGCCACTGACCCAGACCCATGAGTTGTCTCTTTTGTGGAGGTTTACTGGTCCCTGGCATAGTGTAACATGACAGAAGCATCCTTTGGGGAGTATACCTGGGATGGATGCTCCGGGAGCATGAGCAGAAATACGACTGTGTCCAAGCACACGGCTCTGTGCAAGGAGCTGGAGAGACTGAGGAGTAACGAAACCCTCTGTCGCTGCCTTCCTTACGGGAGGGATGTGGCCTTGGCCCAGCAAGCAGAGCCTGCACAAGAGGGAGTCTAATTTATAGTGCCCGGCAATTTGCTGATGCTGTAATAAGTTTAGCTTGGGGAAAAGGCTCTGTTGATGTTAACGTGTTTGCTCACATTGGAGCTGTGGTATGTTCCATTGACATCAAAAACACCATGCTGGGCTGTGGCTGGACCGTCTTTCTGAAAATAACAGGGCAGTAGCTCAGCTGGGGCTGAGCTGCTGGGTCTTCCGTGAGATGGGTGCAGCCCCCTAAACCCTCCAGAGCCAGGTATGATGTGCCAGCCTGGCATCTGCTGCAGTAATCCTGCAGTTAAGAACTACTGCCTAGGTTAATTAGACTCTAAGTGTCAGCACTAGATCAAGAAATATTTCCCTAAAGCTTTTTAACTGGCTGCAAATCACTGATGAAAGTGTCAAAAAACAAATTCCATCCCCCATCTACAGCTTTCCCCTAACTGCTGCTTTTTGAGTCCAGACAACGATGGTGAGGACATTGGTGTTAGTACCAATGACGACAGCAGAAATAACACAAATGATCTTGAGGCACAGCCCAGGTGCCACGGTGATATACCCTGCATGGACACTGGACAGACAGACTTGCACCGAGAGGAAGCAATTACTGCTCTGTGATCTGGGTCTACTTTGGGATACAACATTGTCAGGGCTCAAACACACCTCCCCGCTTGCCCAGCAGATTTGTTATTAATAATTACTTACACCTGTGCAGCACTCGAGCTCACAGGACTGCTCCAGGCTGTCTGCTGTGTGTTTCAGGGTAAGTCTGCAGGACTAAGCCCCGCAGATAAAGAAAGTACTTGTCTGAAACTCAAGACAGCTCCAGAGTGAGTATTTATCTCCACAAGGCTTACATGCCTCTTTACAGTTTTATCTGCACACCTAAAGTCTTCATTATGCTCAGAGCAGCGTGGTGGACTGGGATGGTGTGTTCACTCTGCTTACAGATGGCCAGCAGGCAAACTGTAGCCTTGAACCTTAAATCCCTGAAACCAAGGGAAAAGCCTACAGGTCTATGAGGCTTTGAACTGGAGTCTCCTGTCATCTGTACTGGTGCTCTAACCTTCCTTCTCCTCCACAAATCCATCACGCATTCGAGGAGCTCTGTGTGTGTTGCTTTGGGACTGACCAGCTGTGATGAGTTGTTGGGCTGTGGGTGCAAGCACATGAGAAGAAATGGACCACTTTGTCCTCAAACTTCCCTGGAAAGGGGGAGGTGTCGCCAGCCATGTGCTCTTGGCTCCTTCTTTTGCCATCTCTGGAGCACACTGAGCTGAGCAAATAGTTCTCTGCCAGGTTTGTCATGTGGGTGGTCAGACCAACAGAAGGCAGGGAGCAGGGCTGAGACCCTTCAGCTCACTGACATGGGAGAAAAGCGGAGAGGTGGGGGAGGACTATGCTTTTGGCACCAGTGAGCCCTGGAGCACAGCAGGCCAGCCAAGCTTCCAGGCTTTCTGCAGAATTTCTCAGAAATCTGGCACGTAAAATAAGACTCTGTTTAGTGTTTTATGCTGCAGAGAAATGACCAAACTTCCCTTGCACACACCTAATTCTGCTGAAGGCATGAATTCGTCCTAACGCAGAACAGCTCTTATCGCCATGAGACCATGCTTTAATAGGAATTTCCTAACAATTTTTCCCCAGAATCAGGCTCAGGTCAGCTTTGAAAGGTGATGATGCCATGACCCAAGTTAGGAGCAGGAGAAAATTGCTCTTACAGATTCGCACTTTGCGTGAACCTTCTTCCAAAGAAGACAGATCAGGTGTTTCAGATTGAGTTAAAAACATTAATTGCAGCCATAGCAGTAGTTCAAAATGTGACAGGCCTTTTATAACTTGTTTGTTACTGTAGTTCAGTGTCAATATTGCAAAAGTGTAGTTTGTTTCCATCATAATCAAGTTGTCTAGCACTGAATAATGGACTAGTGGAGGCTGTCTCTTCTTATCTTGGCATACATGGAGCTCAGCAGTGTGTGTCAACACTGAGAACACTTGAAGGATTGCATTGTTTTGTCTGCTTGGTCCCAGAAACACAAGGGCTTTGGAGGGGATTCAAGCTGATTCTTAAAGTACCTGCTCTAAGCCAGCTTACCCCCTCCTAATATTGGCAAACTTGTTTATCTGTGTCCTGGCTTTCAGAACTTTGCCCTCCCTTTCCTCCTATTATTCACCTGGGTAATGAAATCCATGCTGTGTGAAAGGGGCAGTGGTACACTCTACACGCTGACTGGCACTGGCAGAGGTTTCCATCAGTGCTCTGCTAACCCCAATGCTTTCACCATTATATAAACGTCATCATTCCCCAGCGTCTCTGAGCAGTGGCTTCAGTTTAGCTGTGCCAGCTGCTGTACAAACAGCTCAGAGCTTGAAAAAATAAGTAATGTATTAAGAGTGGGACAGAACCAAATACATACACTTAAATCAGCTTGCTCATGCATGACCCAAGAGCAGTAATAGCTCTGGTGAAGCAGGCAGTATTGCCCTCAGTGTCCCTGAGCCTGCACTGGGAATTGCAGCACCTGGACTCGGCTTTGGGACATAACCTGGCTGTTCCCACTGGCTTTAAAGAAGGGATACCTATGGAAATGGTAGGACAAACGAAGCATGAGGGTCCCAGCACTGACCACATGAGGGTCCCATCCCTGTTTTGGTCAGCTAAGCATTTCTTACAGAATAGCTGCAGATGACATATGAGTGCATCATGCACTGCTCCCTTTCTGCCTGAGAGGAGATGTGCAAATAAAGTGGTGCGACTATTTCCATGAAGAAATTTAAAGAAAGGCTTGTTTCGGGCTCCCCTGTGACATGGGTGATTTTGATTCGCATCTCCTGGACAAATGGGAGCTAAAAGCAGTGATTACAACATCCATGACTTCCCATGGGAGGTTCTTGCAGGACATTTGAGTTTTCACTCTTTTGTAGAACTGAAAGAAGTTCACAAGAAATGATGATAAAAGCTAAATAAACACTCTTCCTTCTCCCTCTGGAATTCATCTACGAAACAGCTCACAATGTAGCTAATCAAGACTAGAAACGTTCCTCTCAGAGTCATGCCTTTTTCTCTCAAGAGCATATGAGGTGATTTCCTAGGAAAGGCTGTTTCTGTCAGCATCTGTAGCAGTGTTTTTCTTCTCAGAATAGGTGGCCGCACGTATTTGCAGAGACCACTGGTGCTCTTGCTGATGGAAGTGCCATAACACCCAGCCTAGGATGGGAGAAAGCATCCCTCCCATGAGCATGGCACACGGGTCTGCTCCTAGCACCCGTAACCCAGCACTGGCTCTCCTCTTCCCCGTGCTCCTCGGAGCCCCCTCGGCAGTGCGATCTCTTCCATGTCAGAGATCTCTTTTTTTTCTGGTGGATGTATCTCACATAGATTAAAATCTGTTTGGGGAGGCTGCTGTGTGCACAGACCAGAGGAAAGGGCTGGGGGCAGAGTCAGCTTCCCACATGTTATCTCTGGTTGACCAGGCCAGGTGGGGAAGGGAGGCTCTGGGCTCCATCCAGCCCAAAACCTGTGGGATGGCTAAGGATAGTTACTATAATGATGATATCTCCTTCCAGAGCAGACCAGAAGAATGTGGTGGGTGCAATCTGGGACACATTCCCACACCCGCCTCTCTATACTTACGCTCATTCAGCTTGAACATCCAATTAAGCTTGATGGTAGCAATTAAAAAAAGCAGCAGTATCTGTTCTTACTCATCTGTGAAAACCAGTTAGCGAGATTCTGTTACAGATGATCAGTCAAATTTTAAGCTGACTGGTGAAGTTAGACTCTCAGGATAATTCTGCCTTTGGGAAACACTGTGCACGTGTGTCAGTGTAACAGCAGAGCTTGACACAGGCAGCCTTCCAGCAGGGTGAAGTTTAACTACTCAGTAGAGCAGAGAATGGGTATCCATTCTAGGACCTGCAGGAGTAGAAGTGTATTTGTGTGAGTGTGCACACGTGTAGGTGCCGTAGGCATACTGGGTTAACTTTGCAAGGGCGAATGCCAGAACGTTAGAGAAGATCACAGCATCTGCTTGGAAAAGGATTCTAGCGGCATCATAAGAATAACGAAAGCTTGGGACTGCTGCCATTTGTGGGGAAATTTCTGTTATATTTATACAGGGTTCCCACTGGCAAAAAGGCTGGGTCCATTTGTTTGTTGAAACAACACAGGAAGGGAAGAGGTTTTCCTTTTATCCTGCTATTACAGCTACCTTTGTCATCATATCCCTTTTCTCATCTGGTTGCGGTCTGTATTCAAACTAGCAAAGCTCTAGCTACCATTCAGTAAACAGTAACAAGCTACAGCCAGCTTTTATCTAGATTGAATTAAACAAGCATCAGATCAAAGATGCAACACATTTACCTTTCTTTACGCTAGTGGAGGAAGGGGTATATTGGACCCCATTAGGAAAGTCCACTGATGGTAGAAACTCATGGCTGCAGCTGTCCGAATAGAAAGCTCTGGAGTTCGGAGCTAAAATGTCCTAAATGTGGTTGACGAGCTTCTGACAACACTAGTGATGAGCCCCTGCTTCATTTGGGTGCTCACGTCTGTTCAAATCCAGAAATGATCCCAATCTCTCCAGACTCTTTCTATTGGAAAATGCCATCAGATTTTCAGATCTGGAAGTGCCCCAAGGCAATACTCGTCTACCAGCTCTGGACTCTCATCAGCCACCAAAACTTCGACTAAGCCCTTTCTCCTTTAGGGTAAACAAACCACCCTTTGTCTCCCTGATCCCCATCCAGCAGAGCAGTCATTCCCGAAAACGAAAGGAAGCTAATTTACTGATCTAAATTGCGTATTTCCCAACATGATATTCAACGTTATGAGTCATCCAGAAAGACTCTCCCCTTTTCCGTTATGGTCAGCAGCCATTTCAGCGGGGAGCAGGCAGGGCACACTGCCTGAGCACAGTGCCAGCCGAGCTGGCAGCACTGGCAGCAGAGTCCAGGTGGAGGAAGGCTTCTCAGCATCTGCCTCTCCACAGCCCCTTGCTGGCACTGCTCGGGGAAGTATATTCTTTGAATCGAGAAATCTGATTATCAGCTCAGTTACTGTGGCAAGGTAGGTATAACTCCACTGGAATCAAATGCTAGAGGAGTGTAAATAAAATCCGAAGTCAGACTGTAATCTGAAAGGAGGTCAGGTGAACAAGATCAGTAGCGTTGCCTGAACCTTCTTTTTTAACGACTCTTTTCAGACGCAAATAAATCAGTTTAATAAAAGCAGGTGCTGCCCTAGGACTCAATGTAATTTGGGTGACAAATGAGGGATGGCTCGGAGGCAGGGAGCTTTGCCTAGCTTCAGAAACAGTTTCCTCTCTTAGGGCTGCAACAACGAGGACCTTTCTTTGTGTTTCTGCCCTCAGACAAACTTCCTTTGTTCTGGTGCCGTTTCTCCTCCCCTGGAATTTGCTGTCCCAACTGCCTCGCTCACTCATGCTCAGGCTTGCTCCAACACCAGCTTCTCAGAAGTCTGATGAAACCTTAATGATCCCAGCTCTCCTTGTACAAATGTACCCAGCCACCTGAAGAGAAGCCACGGATCCTTCTCCTGCACCAACGCTGGACAAGCAGCACCGTGCCGGGAGCAGGAATGGAGGGATAGCCCCTGCTGGGGTGCTTTTAGGTGCAAATATTGAGTGACTCAGATGTCTGCAGTGAGACTGACTCACTGGGAGCACCGGAGTCTTATCCGAGTCCCATCTTCCTTGATGGTTTTCACACCCAGCTACCCCTAGACCCGAGTGGAGGACAGGGAGCCACTCAGAAGAGCCACCCGCCCACGGTTAGGGCACTCCCTTGGGAGGACGTTTGCAGCCTCCAAACTGACCAGCGCAGGAACACGAATTAGATTTTCCACCTCTCACATGGACACCCCCACCACCAGCACCTGCACAGGCTGCCTTTGCTCAGGCTGGCCCCATTTTTGGCTTTGAGCACACGTAAGGCAAAAGGCTGGGGAAACGCCCTTGAGTTCTCCTTTAGGGCGTCCAGCTTCAGCTGCCTCTCTGCAGGAACTCAGCTCTTGGGCATCTTGGCACAGCTTGGTGAAAGCTTGGGATCCTGCTGGGTACGTGGACACCTTTGAAGAAGGAACTACAGCCGAGGAGCCCAGCCCATTCCCACCAGCTGAGACCAGTCGATCAGCAGTCTCGGTGGCTGGCTCAGCCCAACTCTCACGTTCGACTTTACTGAGGAGCACCTCTTAAATCAGTGTGACTTCAGACTGAGGTGAATCAGACACTCGATGAAGGAGTCACTCTAGGATTTATGGATTTGAGTGCAAACTTAACTGCTGCCTTAGGCTGGGGTCATTGTCTACAGGGCAACATGAAAATTCAAAGTTTAAGGCAGCAAGATGCCTGCTGCAAGAACGCTGCTCCATTCCATTGCTGCTCGTGGAGCTGTGCAGCCATTTCTTCACACAGAATCAGAGCAGTCTGGAATCTCCTACATCATTCTTAACCCTTAGCATGTTCCTCTACACACAGGAAGTCCTGCTGCAACAGGTGGGATCAAGCCTAGTGTCAAAAAGCAGCCCTGTGTTCAATGAGGGAATTCTCACTGCTAGTGTCAGAACCACACTGCTCACAGGGTCAGTGTGACGCCAAGTTTTCCACATTAGATAGAATCTGGCATCACTGGAGACAGCGAAGTTTCACTGGGAGAGGTTGTTTCCATCAATGCTGCCTGCACCTGCCTGTTCAATACCAGTTTTGGAGTTACAAGGAGCAGGAGCAGGAAGGCTCCGGGCTCCATCTCCCATTGAGTCTGTATCTACAACCTCGTTGTAACTTCTTGCTTTATTCTGGTTTGCATTTGCCTCGGTGCTTTGTGGGAGCAAAACTCAAGTTTCAGGAAGCGTCTCATTAAATTTTCCGTATTTTGAAATGGAGTGACTCACTCTTACCGAGCCAGCCACTGTTTTGTCCTTGCTCTGTGTGCTGAACTGAGCACACGACCCATCCCTGCCCCACGGCTGGCCCCAGCAGCCCAGGGAGCTGGGGGTCCGGTCAGCAGCCAGTACTCATCGCCTTCCCCCTCAAAAAATGTCCCTTTGTGGCTTTTAGACACAAACACGAACGTACATGAAAGGGCAGTGGGTGGGGGCTTGTGCTGAATAATAAGCAGCAGCCAAACGAGTCGAGCAGGTCTGTGGAAGCAATTCAAGGCAGGCCAGCCAAAAAGATCGGTAAGGTGAGATGTAATTATAGTCCCTCTAAGCTGGGACACAGGAGCCCGAGGATCCACGGCACAAACATCAGCCGTGCAGCCCTGTAACACCGAGGGGAATTAGGCCCCAGGTAACAACATGTTTACGACTTCACGTTCGACCCAGCCGAGCCAGCCCCGTGATGATGTAACTGCGAGCACGTTGTACCTTGGCCAGGCCAAAATCTTTTTGGGTGTAAGAGGAGATGGGGAAGAGGGACACAGGGACATAGGGTGATTATTATTTCTTTTTTTTGTTTCCTGTCCTAAAAATATTTAACTGGAGAGTGATATATTCAGATTTTTTCTTTGTTTTCCATTGTATGTCATGTACTTTGCTGGTGTATCGATGATGAAGAGACTGCAGAGCAACAGCTCACATCCAACAAAAGTAAAACGAAGGTTCAGAGCCCAAGCAAACAGTACCCAGACCTCTACTACCCTGTTAGATAACAAAAACGCCAAAATGTACCTTGGTTTTCACCAGAAAATAGCCTACAGAAGCATCCTGCTCATTAAGCTACACTGCAGTCGTTATCTTTCTTCAGCTGTATGAAGTTTGCAGTCTGGGCTGCCCAGTGAAAGGATGAAAGGGCGGCCATCATCAGCCAAGTGCCCAACCAAAAGCGAGAAGAAAACCCTATGCTATAGACAAAGACAAAGCTTAACCTAAACAAGCATCATCATCAGAGTAAAACAGCGAAAGTGGGAGAGTTTCAAATTGTCCAGCTACTTCAGATAAGATCTGACTTTCTACAGCTAAAAAAGGAAATCAAATCAAAGGTAAAAAAAAAAAGCAGCTGGGGAAATGCTGAAAATTTTCAGGCTTTGTTGTTTCATCACAAGAACGAAAAAAGAGGGGCACATTTGCCCCCTTATAAGTTGTATTTAAGAGCTAGACCCTTCTTCACTTAAAGCCAAGGGAATTTCTGCGTTTCAGTTTGAAAATAGCAGTATCAGGGTCATGATTTCAAAAAAGCTTAAATCCCAGGCGTGTTTTAGAAACAGATTCAAAAGCACATGCTCGCTGCAATTATCTATGCCTGCGGTGTTTTCGGACATGTGGACTTCAGGAAAACAATAGCCAGCCCTGTTATCAGCACAAAGGAGGATCAGTTTGGAATTACCGTACCTGTAACGTCGGCAGCCCTCAGCGCTGAGGGTTTCCATTCCCACTGTTGTTCAGCTGTGAATTTACCTGCAACATCCTGAAATAAAACAAAACAAAAAAAAAGAAGGGCACGACTGAAGTGCGGAGCAACGGAGAGACTTGGCACCCTCTACACAATAAATCTTAGCACAGGTCTTGCCTAAAACCAGGGGGTTATTCTGCCAGTGGAAGCTGACGACTTTTGAAGCAGGGAAAAAAAAACAGATGAGGGTGTGCATCTGAGCGCTGGGGTGCTCCAGCTCGAATGCAGGCACTGCACAAGGGTAGAGAGGTGACGGATATGACCCTGGCTGCAATATTTGCCTGTATAGGAGCCAAGACTGTTTCCATCCATTTAAAACACAGGACCATGATGAACCATTGCAGCCCCAGAAGATGGTTTATTAGAAAAGTTTGGAGACAGTGGCGAATATCCTGATGCTACCTGATGTGGTCACTCAGGGGCACACACATCTTGGGTAACTGGGATGAGCTGGTGAGGAAGTATCTCTTGGAAGCCCTCAGCTTGTTTTTTAGGTTAACTAGATGTGACTCTCTGATGCATTAGAGTTTAGCACTCCCAAGGATAATATTGTTGAATCTCAGAAAGTTGGGTGGGACGCAGCTAGGCATGGGCAGTCATCAAGCCTTAAGGACTGGGCAGGAAAAAAAGAGGTGATGGTGGAAGTTTGGTGAGTTTTAGCAGGCTCTGGGTCCCTGGAGCAGGAGCTCCAGAAGAAGCAGTCCCTCTGTGCTGTTTGCACTGCAAACTATGCTGTGCAGGTAGCGACATTGCTTAACCAAAGTGCCAGAAACCTCTTAAAAAAAACTTAGAGATGTTGAATTTCTGTCTCAAGGGCTGCAAATCCTGTGACCCAGGCCCCTGCAGTGCGTCACTGTAGGGTGGTGGGTGACCTTGTGCGTGGCTACTGCGATGGAGCAGAGCCCATGGCAGCTGGAGCAGGGGACCGGTATCTGCAGCAGCCATCTTGACTCCTTTCATAATCGATGGGGAGAAACAGGGAGGAAGGCATGATTCACCTGACCTGCCCGACACTCCGCCCGAGCGCCGCATGGGTTGCAGCCCTTCTGCCTGGAAACTGCCCTGCCAGACTCTGCTGCCACGTGTCACCCACACCCCATACCGCCACGTGCCTCCGCTGCTCATGGTCCCTGAACCCAGACCCGGGGCAGGACGCTGCAGCCTCCCTGCCAGCAGCTCGTGCTGTGGGTGCCGGGACGGTGCAGCAGCTGCGACGCAGGGCAGCACCCCCAAACCAGTACCCTGCCTCTTGTATGTTCCCTTGAAGTGCGAACAAGTTAGTGTCACCCTTCTCCACATGGTCTCAAGCTGTGTGTTTGGTTTCTCCGTCTGCCAGAGGAGGGGCTGAGATCTGCCCCAGGTGTGATTCATGTGCCATTACTATGGGTAAGCTCCCTGGTGACAATTAGCAATCACTTATTTCAAACACCAGGTTTTCAGGGTGTTGGGCCCTCACCAACTAGGACAAATTGCAGGCAGGGTGCCTGGTCTCTGGTAGAGACACCCATGGGTTCCCCCCGCCCCAGGCTAACCAAAGGCATGATGCTGTGTGGCAGGGAGCCAAGGTAACAGCCCTGCCAGAGGGCTTTCCCCTGCGTGGGGAGCGGATGGATACTCATACCTCCCTGGCAGGCTTATCTGGAGAGAGAACTGAGCCAGCAGGAAAGGGCTTGGGATGGGGAGGAGGTAGTGGGGGGTGATCCTGGGAGGGAGGAG
>Ga0181612_158889_pt1 | contig 11433 bp, 7 predicted proteins | sample HoacroProtozoa21_FD_119630 | JGI IMG/M metagenome (GOLD analysis project Ga0181612, IMG submission 119630) | Hoatzin crop microbial communities from Cojedes, Venezuel. Combined Assembly of Gp0051906, Gp0051904, Gp0051908
AAAAAAAAAAAACCACCACCATACAAATGCAATTGCAGAGATCTTTCATCAGTGAATTTTCCCAGTGCCAATTCTGTGCATAAGCACAGACTTTAGCATTAGGGAATCTGGCTTGAAGTTTGGGTTGCGTTGCTGGAAAACCACATCACACACTGGCGCTCCGAAAGAGGCGTGCTGGAAAGAGATCAGAATTCCCAGAGGTCCCACAAAGCCAGTGCTTAGAAGAATAAGAATTTCAATCATTTTATGTATTTTAGGCCTCTGGAATACTGAAGGGTAAAATCTATCCAAAATTCACGTTAGTGTGGCAAATGCAGAAGCACAGCTTCTACTTGTAGGGTACTTGGTTTCCTGTAGGTTCTATTACATGCAGTATTTGAGTTTGCATTAGTAAACAAAATCCCTATGAAAGTTATTTTAAATTGTTAATTAGTATCATTCAGACCTGCTGTAGAACACTTTTGTTTTGTTTCTGTACTTTTCTTTTAGTTTCCTCAGCGGTTCTGGTGTAGTTGGGCTTTTTCACTTCACAGTTTATGTATTTTGCCCCTCACTACTTGAATGCAATCTACATTTTAAAAGGTGTTATTTTCTGCATCCATTCCAACATAAGTCCTTTAAAAGCGTAAGACTGAGAACTCTTAATACCTTACAAATGCCTGGAATTGATTTGTCATGGTATGACCCCGATAGAGTAAAAACTTGATTTTTCATTAAACTTACTTTAAAATCCCAGTATACGAAAACAACGTCTGATCAGCATAATACGAGTATGCGGGGTGCTTAACCATATGAACATAGGATAAGGTAGACACAAATAACTATACAGATTGTACAATTTTTTTGTTAAAAAATATACATTTGTAAAAAACTCTACCTCTTACCTGAATGCTTTGACTGAGGTGGTTCACAGAGTATCTGAAACATGCCTGTAAAAACACAGCACTGAATTTTATAGGTAATAGGAAGAAAAGCAAATAAAAATCTGTAAGAATGAGGGTATCATCCCCAAAGCCTGGGGTTATATTTGGTCATAGCATATACACTTTCCCAACAGAAAGTCCTCTGCCAACCAAATTTTGGTCTTCTTTAGAACTGTACCATGCATTATTTATGGTGTTATCGTTTCTCCCTTTTCCCTGTCCAATTAAGTATTCTTGAACTTTACAGTGTAGCTCTACATTTTCTGTTGGATCTTGAAGGATTTTTGTGACAGTGATCATGAATAAATTCAGGAATGTAAGAAACTGAGGAACTCAACAATTAGGTCATAGGAGGGTTTTTTATGTTTTCCTATGCTTTTCATCATAACACAAGCAACCACTTGGGTTCCAAATAGAAGAAATAGTCATTTTGGTAGCAGAGATAAAATGGGTATAATCTAACATTTGCAGACAATAGCTGGATTTCCACAATGTAACATGAAATATGGTTCCAAGGCCAAGGATTTCTTGAATACTTTGCCTTTGCCTTTGAATATTTTGCCTTTGTTGATCTTCAGTGTGAAGTAACCCACATTCATGAAATATTGGATATGAATTTTAATCAGCTAAAGTCAAACAGAGTCATTTTTGTCATGCTAAATGGTACCCAGATCCACAAACACTCCACATAAGCACGGCCATCAGTCAGAAGGTCACCAACTATCCAAACATCCATCATCTGAATACATGCATGCTCACATACATCTGAACAAGCTGCAGGTACACTCTCTCACAATAGTGGGAAGCAGTATTCATTTTACAAATGTGTTAGAATGGGAAATGCCAGGGTCTTATTTGGCAAGTGATGCAATACAAAAAAATGAGGAAAAACAACTTTTAAGTACTTTAGAAGGCATCTGGTCATGCAATGCAGGTATATTACATGGCTGGGTAATTACAGTCACATATAAAAAAAAGTAGAGTTAGAGTGTACTAAAGGAAAAGGGACTTTTATTACTTAATGCTTTATTTTTCTGGAGTAGAAATACACTACGTTTGTTTAAGTTTGTGTAGGAGATGCACAGCATTATGGGTCATTTCATTAATTTATAAGGAGAAATTTCTAAGTCTGCACATCTGAAGTTTAAACCTGTTCTTCCCTCCCCTGCAATACTGAGAAAAATAAGTGAAGATGAAATGCAGATTTAGGAACAACACACATTTTGTGGCCATTTTAATATATTAAGGACTTTTTTATTACATTTTTACATTTTAATTGCACCAGAAGTAGCTACAAGTAGTTGTCTCCTACAATTGAAGTGATACGATCATTGGCAGTAGCTTTAGTCACTAAAGTTAATGTGGAAAGCCATGCTGAAAAATAGTACTTACAATATTTACTGAAGTATCAAAGAAACTTACGTAATCAAAATTGACTAGTTTTAATAGTGGTGGGTTAACTTCTAACATACATACAAAATCTGTCAACATTTGATATTTAATTTATTAACCCATATCAAAATTCAAATGCTTTTCTCTATTTGTGTTTTTTTCCTGTTTTACAAGTGTATGTGCCCAGTCATAAGGATGGCTGTTATATAGTGAAGGATGATTATCCATTATTGCCTCTTGACTTTCACAGATCCATCAAATCATTTAGAGAGCAGCATATGATTTTTCTATTAGCGCTCAATGTTCATTCCATTTCTAGTTTGCTTCTGCATCTAAACAATAGTACATGACAGTTACTGTGTACTATAAATTGGTTTAAAACTTTGATTAAAGCATTTTAAATGGCATGTAAGCAAACATGAAAATATTTACCGTGAGCTAAATTTCAGTATTATTCAATGGCTGGAGGATGAGAAAGGGAGAGAAGTCAACCAATAGTTACTTTTTCCTAAAAGGAAACTACTCCCACACAAAAGGCAACAGGGTTTGGGAAACAAATTTAAAATGATTGTATTAGTCTCCTTTGTGCTACCATAAATATCACTGGCTTTCAGATACCATTATAATGACAGACTAATATTAGAACTGGTTGCAGATATGTGTATTGTATCCCTGGAATTAGCTTATTTTTGAAGCCATGTGAATCTTCAGAAATTATTATGATGTGAAAGGACATTTGCATGTACAGTTCTGACCTCTTCTCTTGCTCTTTGCCAGTTAATGTATCTCAGCTGGTTTGTCTTTTAACACTGAAAAACTTTCAGCAGCTTTCAAAGCTCAACTTTTCTCAAAGAACACATGCTGCTTTTCCTTTCTCCTCCCACTCTAAACTCTGCACAAGCTTCCTAATAGATTTAAACTTAAAGTAATGCTCCAAAATAGTCAGATGGCACCAGACTGAAATTCAAATGTTAATGTTTCATGACCTGCCAGGAAAGGGAACACTGTGGAAATTTGTTATTTCTTCTAAGCATTTAATCTTGGTTGTCAACAACATGTTGGGTCATTGACTTGTAAAGCCTTGAAAAAAACATATTTATTTTTAAACATTTTAAATATATATCCTACTATTTCTTTCACTGCAAGAACCACATTTGCTAACTACTGTAATTTAAATTTTAAAAATTGATAGAAACAGATTTTTCTAAAAGAGATTTATGTATGCTTATATACAGTGAAACAGTAATTTCAATGACATTTGACATAATTTTTATAATTCACTTTTCAACTGCCTTGTTCACAAATAACTTGGGTCACTTCAAGAAAGAGCCAAAGGAAGTCTGTTTCATATCCATTCCTGAACAGGATCTAATGTGACAAAATCAGTGCAGAACATACTAAGAGCAGGATTATACAGTCAGAATACTTAGAAGCTTTGAAAACTTCAGATGTAGTTATGGACTTCATTGGCTAATGTCAAGCATCAAAAAGAAAAGACTAATACTTACATTTTTGAAGTTTTGTAGTGCTAGGAGGGAAGGGAATGAGGTATACACTGGGTGCCCCAGGACCTTGAATAAGTACTCAGATAAAGCATGAAAACCATATTAATAAATGTTTTTGGATAAAGTCCAAGCAGCAATACAGAAGTAGAAAAAACACAAATACTATATCCTCTGTGTACCAATATTCTGCAGAGAAATTAATACACACTCAAACACTGGCACTGGTTTATTTAACCTAATATAATTATCCAAAACTAGATCTCCTTTTTCCTACTGAAATGCAGCTATTAATTTAACGTGTACTAGATAGACATACACCACTTGACAAATGGGTCATTACACTGTTAAATTTCCATATAAGTACAAAGGAGATGACAAACTTTCAAAGCACTTTTTTTTTTTTTTTTTGCTTATAACTGGCATTATCTGTTCAGCTCACAAATAGCTAAAGTAAAAGGAAAATAAACCTCTCAAATGAAGTTATTCTTTACCTTTATAGCTGTCCCCACAACGATCTGTCATCCAGAAGCATCATTAGCATCAGACAGGTTGCACTAACTGAAGACATTGTTTATTGTATTGGACCAGAAAAGATTTTAATTAAACCACTTATGCGCACTAACAAATCTAATGGCATCCCAGAAAGTCAGGGGATGTTGGCATGTGGGAGAGGAAGTGTTACATTTACCAGCTGTCTTTCAAATTTCCAAATTGGGAAAAATAAAGCAGATGTTTAAATCAAATATCCTTAACTCTTTGTAGTTAAGTACAAGTACTTACCAAGAAATTTTCTGAAGTTCTTTGCATCACTGGTAAGCATTATTTAACACTGTACTAGTCTTTGGCTTTGCCCCTTCAAGAGGTGACTGTCACAATTTGGGGCTGCCCTGGCCATACACCACTAAGCAGCACTCTGCACAGCATCACAGAGCAGGAGAGTGGTCACCACTCCATGCTACATGTGTCTTCCACCCCATCTTGGAAGTCCTCATCCACACTCATGCTGTGACCCAAGACAGATGAGGTTCATGGTTTGAATGAAGATATCTACTGGCATAAACAACTACATGTCTTTCTCCAGTAGCAGAAATAGCTTCTTCTGTTGGAGTCAGTGCCATATATTGCATGTAGCATGGGCAGCTGGCATCTTCAACACACAACAGTCATGAAGGCTGAGCTCTCAGAACTTAGATCTAGCATGTAAACTTCACAGTAAGGGATCTCAATTGTATTAAGTCTTGATAATACTGCTTTGTACCTGAATGACCTGCCAGCACCTTAAAGTATATCTTTTCACAAAGTAATTTCAGTCTTTGAAATGCAGCAGTCATGATCTTGCTGATGGACTCAGTGATTACCCACTATTAGTGATGTTGCTTACAGTGGTTGAGGTAACATGAGTCAAGCAAATCAACTGCTCATTTTCAAGATGTCTACAGATACATACATAATATTTTCATGACTGTGTGAATTAAAGAGTATACCAGGTAGCTATAACCATTGTTATTATTAAAATGAACCTAAACAGCGGAACTAAAGCACTACCTTGGGAATATAAACCAGTATCAAACAAGGTACACCAAATCTATCGCACTATCCAGCAGCACTTTCAAAGTTACGTAGCTTAGCAGATTTCTGGGTGGGCATATAACATTGTTACTTCAATGTAAACGTGTGAGGAGCTTATGATGTGGTTTATTTCCAAACAGAAGGTGCCCAGCCATTGGAGCATTTGGAGCTGCCAGGCATGTACAGTCACGTTTGGTTTCTGATTCAGCAAGGACATTTATTCATATCATTAAAACTAGCTACTTCTAGTTCCCTTGATGAAATTTAATGTGCTTACAATTATGCATATGATCTTTCCTTTATCTTTCAAGAATACTCTCACATACAGGTTTTGCTTTTAAGACTGCTGTTGCTGACTGCTTCTGCCATAGTGTTTGCTATGAGAGGCGAGACAATTCTCATACCCCTTCTGCACAGCCTTTTCAGGCTCAGCTATTTCCCAGCACTTCTTGTTCTAATTATTGGGTTTGTCCAGATGCAGGAACGCGGAAGGCAGCTGATTCTGCAGGCAGTGTCAGCAGGGAGCACTTCTGCACTGTTCCCAGGCCCTTGGCCAGCAGGAGAAAGCTAAAGGCTCAAAGCCCCCCCACTTTCTGCGATTCTCCAAGATTGATCCTATTTCTCCCAACAGCCCGTGACACCTGCAGAGTGTCTCTATTCAATTATTTGTCCTGTATAGCAGCATTTAAGCAGGATTGACTTAACTTTCCCCAAGTAACAAGGCTCCTTGCCAGTCTCACCTATCAGTGACCTGAGAATTGATTCCTGCTGTGCTATTTCCTGTTGTCATTTTCAGCCTCCCTCATGAGAGCAGGATGGAAGCTATTAATACCCAGAAAATAGAGAGGACTTTTGTTTTCCAATGCAGTGCACAGAGCGTCTTCTACCGAGACAGCCTCTGCCGTCATTCCAAGACACTATTCTTCCTAGTAAGTCAGTATTCAAATACTGAAAATGCCACCACCACAACCATTTTAGCTCCTGCCTCGCTCAGTTTCCTCAGTAAGCATATCAGATTAACTCAAGGGACAGTTTCATATCTGGGTAAAGGGGCCATGCTCCCCCTTTCACCTTTGGCATGTGTTCTCACTCCCCACACACACACACTTTGCTAGCACTAGGTCTCACTTAGCCACAAAGGCAGCGCATCAAGGTTTTATCCAGATGGAAACTTGTCTTTGGTACAGTTATTTTTCAGCCAGACCACTTCCCTAACCCAGCTCACTGCACAACTGCTGGTGACAGCGTGGAGGAGGTAGAGGAAGCACAGATCTCTCTTCAGTGAGAGATCTCACAGAAACCCAGACAACTGGAGAGGCTGCTGCCAGGGGCGGGGGTGGGTCTCCTCACCAAACTTTCTGCCCCCTTCCTTCCCAGCCAGAAGTTTCCCGTGGTTCAAGGGAATTTCCTTGTGTCATTTGCTGCTGGTTCAACTTACAAAAGGGTCAGAGAAGCACCAGAGTCAGCACAGGGATGGGAGACATTCCTCCATGACAGGAGTCAAGGGAGACGAGAGGGAGCAGGACGGGCCCTTTGGCAGCCACAGGCTGCTGGGACACGCAGGTGCCTCATGCAGCTTCCCCCAAGCCCTGCCTGGCAGGACCTCGCTGGCGTCAGGCAGCAAGCACCAGAAAGGCTCCATGCTACCTGCCTTTTATCAAACACACTCCCCCCGAAACACGATACAAGCTAACCAAAATAAAACTCGCTTAGGTTATCTAGTGGCAAGAGACCCTGTCAGAGGTAAGGAGCATCCTAGAAGAGCCCCCGTACTCCCACCTCAGCAAGAGTCTGGTACACAGGCCATGGTGGAGAGGTCTGCTCACTTCAGGACATACCAGGTAGCTAAAGTGGATTGTTGAGGTAGGAAAAGACGAACCAGAAAGAAACTGCATGTAACCACATAGCCATGGCAGAGTCTTGTTTTCACAACAGTGTCATTTTAACAAGCTAGACCCAGAGGGGCACCGCTTGACTCAAATCACCTGCATGCAGTTATTGAAGGGGACTCAGGTAGCTGGAAGCAGGAGATGGCCTCAGACATGGTTCAGGCCTGTCAAAGAGCAAGATTATTAAAAGAAGCTGACGGTGTAAATCCTGTTAGATGTCACTATTAAAGTGTGTCCAAAACTTGTCAACAGCCTTGTACCTTCTCACCTTGGTCTGAGTCCTGGGGAAAGGTCAATTCCCAAAGCACCAGTTCTTCTTCCAGCAGAGCCCCATGCTGAGGCCATTTCTGCAGCTTGTTCTGTTTCTTGGGGATCTCAGGTCACTGGTATCTTGACTATAGACTAGAAATATTTTCCAGGCCATCAATTCTTGGATGTGGGCAAAAATGGAACTTCTGACTCTTTAATATTTCCCTTTGTTCTGAATCAGAATGAATAGTTGCAAGTTTCCCATAGAAGTAAATATAAAAATCTTCGGAACTACTACAGCAGTAGCACTGACTTGCCTCATTTGGGTCTTTCACCTTATACTAAAAACATCAAAATAAATTGATTCAACTTTGCCACAATTTTTTACACATTCTTAATCATTGATGAAGTGAAAGGAGTCCTGCAAAACAATCTGTTTTAATTGATAAAGCATTTTTAGAGATACATGGTTCTGATAGAAGACTTTCGGCTGCCTATTCGAAATCTCTGTTCTCAAAAAAACAAAAAAAATCAGACTTCCTGATCTTGCAGCCCACATCAGCAACTGGCTCTGCTGGTTTTTGCTAAAGCTAAGTTTCTAGTGGTCATATTTGTTATTTCTGTAGTATGTGGTGACTTGCTTCCTGTTTCAAACACTAAAACCCATTTTAATTTGCTTAAGCACATAGCAGTGCATTACTATAAAGATATGGGAAGTGGTTTTATTTTCTGTGTTCCAGTAAGTGTCCTTTCATTAAGGACATGCAAATATAGACCTCAGCCCACAAAGCATTATACTGTCACCGAGGAAGACAGTAAAATTTTTGAAAGAACCTTGGAAACCTCTTATCTCTCCATCAGGTCAACCTAAGACTAATGAGAACACCCATGCTCTAGGAAAAATAACATGAACTTTCCCATTGCATGCACTAAAAAGACAGATTTATGTTGCAGATCAAACTTTACTGTCTTAGACCAAGGCTATTTCTGCAGCCAGCTTTCAAGGAGGGGACTATTCATTCAGCATGTGAGATTGAATATGACAGGTTCAAAAAAAGTCTTGGATAGCCAAATGTAAGCAAGCAGCTCCTGGCGTATAGAATGGGCTGGAAACCCTAGGTCATAAACAAATAAATCATAGGTGAACCCACTCATAGCATATACAAGAACAAAGGATCAACTAATTTAATCTTTCATTGGAGCTCTTTCAAAGTAAAACTGGTTAACCTTAAATGTGTGTACTTTAGGTACTATTGCAAAAGGCAGTTTCCTCAAAATAATGTAAACAACAGATATTCAGTGAGATGCTATTTCAGGAAAATGTCATTCCCCCCAAGAAAAAACAAGTTTCTAACATACCAATGGTTAAATAAATGTGTCACGGTATGCAGTACAGACTTAGCCTTGCAGTTCTGGCAAAACCATACAGTAGTTCAACGAATATTAAGCCAAATCACATAATTCATTAAAAAAAATCAGTTTTCACTCAAAATGATAGAGCAGCAATACTACAAGCAGATCTCCATCAATGGTGCTAAAGTAATCCTGATTGTCCTAAAAAAATGTAAAATATTCTACTGTTCCTTCCAGCTGACAGACACCTAGATCTCACTCCCATAACAGGTTGAGCACAGCTCTTAGTAACACAGCATTAGATGAGCAGTTTTGTTTAACTAAAACCATGCCTGAGGACGAAATACCAGCAACACCTTCCTGATGGCTGACAAATCCACAGTGGACCAAGAAATCCATCTCAAACAGTCCTATTTACTCCAAGAATTTCCTGAATATATTCCCTTGCTACTACGACTGCTACCAACACAACTTCATTTGTACCATGCGAGGTCTTATACAAGCCAAATGCAGAGATGGCTGCTGTGAAATCTTAGAGATATCATGTATATCAACAATTGTGTCACTACTAGCGTGACTTATCCTTATGCTTTCACTGCTTTGGAAAAGCATCAGTGTCCAAGCAGGAAGGAGAAGCCCCAGCGAGCACAGCCAAAGCCAGAGTGACTCTGAACATAGCAACTGGCCTCGCGTCATTGCAGCTGCTCCCACACTCAGACCCGAAAGGTCAAAAGTATATTAGAACTGTTAAGCACCTGCACTGGATTATCAGCGTCAGGATAGATACGATCGCATCACCCAGCTCTGGCTGGCACAACTGTTAACAACTAATCTCATCCTCACAGAGCAGCTCTGCAACGAACAGGATTGCTGCTCATCTCTGCTTTCACGTTAAAGCAGTAGGCTCGCCTATCTGAAATGACAGCAGCTGTTTCTTAGACCACTTCTATAACTGTGACTTTAGTTTCATTGCAGAATATCAACATTTGTGTTCAACAAATATGATTGACCTGTTCTGAAAATAACAGAGATGGAATGATAGAGGCAGCATAGCATGATTCGCCCCAGCCTTGAAACTGCACGGAGCTATGTTTCACTAGAATTATGCTACCAACAATTTTTACATCTGAGATATTTGCAACAGTTATTGTGAACTGAGAAGACTGTAAAATAAACATCTACAACCAAAAATTTACCTATATAGTTTGACAACTCCTGCCACAAATCGCCAACCCTGAAAAAATAAACTATGGCTTTTATTTTCTTTTCTTATTTTTGCCCACTTCTAATTACCCTTTCACTGATGCACATTTCCTTTCCTTCTTCAGATTTGTCTCTGTCTTCACCTAGCCTTCTGTTGCTGTTCTCTTTCATTCTATTATCTGGAAGAGGGACCTGAATGGTGCTTTTAAATTTTTGTTTGTTCATTTTAAATTTCATCCTTGAACTATAGATGTGGCAACCCTAAGCCATATTTTAAAATATTTTTTTAAATAATTAGTATTTCTTTTTTTGTGTAACTTTGATCTTTTTTTTCTCTTTATTAGTAATTTATCCATTATGTATATAATAGCACTGGCAGCAAAGCTAAATTAAAGCCTCATTGGGATAGCTATCACACAGAGTTTTAGCAAGGGTTTTTTTCTTCACAGACACTAAAATCAGAATAAGCCAGACAAAATGTGGAAGGAAATAGAAAAAATTATTTTTTAAAATGCTATTTGAATAACATCATGAATGAGAAACAAGGATCTCAACTATGACTCGGCAAGACACTTAAGCACAGACCCCAACAAGTTAACATATCGTCTTGTCTTCAGTGAGTGATTTAAGCACACACCTATATGTTCTGTTGATTCAGACCCCACACATCTTGCCGGAATTCATGCGAGATGTCAGTTTTGGCCATAGAGTCCTGCTTCCCCTCCCAGAGAAACTTGTGCTTGTGAGCAATGCCACACCCAAGACATGCATCACAGCTCTGGAGCCTGATTTCTCCTATTTATTCGTAACAGGTTCAAAACTGGTAGCTGCTGAACAATTTCCTTAGTGACCCTGCTGAGCTTCTTAAACGGGTACCCCCAGCTTTTTGCATGGCAATATTTTAATCCCAACACCCCTTCCAACCTTTTCCTCTCTAATGAAATTGTTCTTCCGGATGACACTTCTCTAGCTGGAGTCCATGCATTCATAAAGATGAACAGACACCACCATCTTCCATTATTTAAGTGAAATATTACTAAAGGGAGCAAGATTTAATTTGAAAGGGTCTGTAACGCAGAGAAACAGGATTTGAGTTAGGCTGAAGTACAGGGAATTGCAATTTCAGTATGTAATATAGTTACAACCTGTTAATCTGCTATACAAACTGGTCTCACTACAAAACCACTTCACACACAATGTGCTCTTGCTACCACTAGATGTCAGTTTTATACACTTCAAAATGGATAAATACCTCAAAAATAGTATTTCCCCATTTACAGTAGAAACATATTTCTTTATTATGCCATTTATTTTGGACTGACCTTTGATTTTAAGGATTCCACATTACAT
>Ga0181612_162298_pt1 | contig 11433 bp, 8 predicted proteins | sample HoacroProtozoa21_FD_119630 | JGI IMG/M metagenome (GOLD analysis project Ga0181612, IMG submission 119630) | Hoatzin crop microbial communities from Cojedes, Venezuel. Combined Assembly of Gp0051906, Gp0051904, Gp0051908
AGCGTGTCCGCGCCCGGAGGGGCGGCCCGGGGAGAAGCGTGCTTGTCCCGGCAGATGTAAGCGTGGAGTGGATTTGAATGTCTCAAAATAGCTTGCTGGATTGGAGAATTATAGTTTCCATGGAAAAGAAATGTATTCATAATCTCTGAGGTTTTTTGAGGCCATGCACGTAGTATCTTACACAGTAAGATCTCCGCGTTCCGTGCTTGTATTCGGTATTTAGCACTGCTCCCCTCTCACGTGCTCAAACTACTTATGCAGATTTGTGCTGAACGTGATCTATAATTTTTCAAGGTATGTGGCTAAACTGCCCAGGGTTAATATTCCCTATTAATACTAAATGGAAATTAGCAGTCATCTCCATATAACAAAACGCATAAGTTTAGTTTGGAACGTATTTGTAGTTCCAAAGGGAGCTACATCACAGCTGTTGAGATAAACTCAGAAATTCTGTACCCTGTGTGAGTATGGGTGGATGTCACTTAATTTGTAGAAGCCAGACGGGGACATGCTTCTTTTATGTGAGTAACACCTCAGTAAGTAAATAGATTGTTTCCGATGAGCAACTTGCAAAATGAGCTGTCAGCGTGAAGGAGTGTGGGATAATCCTTCGTCGAAGTAGCAGCCAAGGAAGAGCCCACTGAGGTGATGTCAGCCAGTGGGCACCAGTGTGCTGAAATGTATAGATCTGCTAGAGGACTGTGTATTGGCACGCTTTGCTACAGTGTCTAAGCGTAGCATCAGCAGCAGTAGTCCCTGGCATGGCATTTTCCTCAAACTCCTTTGCATTGCTGTCTCCTCGCCAGTTTAGCATTTCTTCTCCTGTTTTCCCCAACTCTGCTGACTGCTTTGTACCGTGTTCGGTGCCTGTCACTGCTGCTGTCGGGGTCCCCCGAGCCCCAGCTCGCTCCTCCAAGGGGTTAATTCGACGGAGGTGCTGCTGCCCCGACCCTCCGCCGTGTCCTGACGGCCTGACATCCTGTCCCCGTGGCCAGGCAGATCCACACGCGGTAACAGACAACTGGTCAGTGCAGGGAAAAACAAAAAGAAAACTAAACTCAAAACAATCCCCAGCACACATAAGCAGTGGCCCAGCTGCACTGGGCAAGTGTTCCTCCGTTCCCTGTATAATTTATCTTCCGTCATTGCAAATACCGCGCAGCTCTGCATACAATGAACAGATGCAAATGTGGAACGATCTTTGGAGGGGGAATCTGTGCTTAAAGCGAATCCGGGCGAGCACTGCGCTTACAGGTGTCGTGGGGGAGCGACAGCGGGCGCAGGAAAGGCGCTGGGTGGGAAGCGTGGAGGACCGAATCATTTTTGCAGACCAGGTGTCCCGTGGGGCCGAGTGCTGTTCTCGGGTGCTGAGATCGGTGGAGGCACTGCAGGGTTGCCCAGGTGGAACTGCAAGTGGGTATTCATTTACTCGGGCTCCTGGGATGAGCAGGGGCTGTCGGGCTCGGCCGCGGCGTGCTGGGCTGCTCCCCGAGGCACAAATTAGCGGGCGAGACAAAGCGGAGAGCACACGGAAAGACAGACAGATAGGGAGATGCTGCGGAGGACGGACACCGTGTGTAGTTCCGGGCAGTTGAATAAACTACTAATTTTAGCTCGTCAGCAGTGAGCGAGCACTGTGTTCCTACTTCTGCATTGCTTGCCCACATGTGTGACTTTCCCTAGTTATTTGTAACTCAGGAAGAGAAACCTTTTTTCACCTTGCACGGCGACAAGTTGGTTTCCTCAGTTTTTGCCTACCGCGCTCTGCACAGGGAGACCACGAGGGCAAAAACTCAGTTTGTTAAGAAAACAAGGCAAGGGCTTGGCTTCTTAGGAGTGGTTGAAGAGTTCAGTTTTGATTTGGCTTGGCTTTCATGTCGGTACATTTAGAGGTAGGTATTGTTATTTCTTTTCAGAGATGTAAAAACTTTTTTTCCGTGTTCTCTGCACAATAAACTAGCAGCGCCCATTTGAATGTCTGTACAAAGCAGACATTCATTCATTATGTGGTTTTGAAGCAAAGATCATTCACTTTTATTTGTTCATAAAACATTGTGCTTGCCAACAGGGCTTTATAAATAATAAATGCTGATAAAAATCTATAAAGTCCAATTCTTTTCCCACAGAACTCAGCAGTGAAAATACCCCAGGATGCCAACAGTGGATATCTATGGTTAATTAGTACGGTGTCTCTGAGGTTCTTCAATGTGAAGTTTTGGGGAGTGTTTGATCAACGTCACATTCCAAAATATTTGTCAATTATTGCGCTTGCTGTTTGCAAAATGCACATGTTCCAAAAGGACGTGGTGCCACAGCCTGCGTAGTTTATGCAAATACAAGCCTGCGCTGCTGCCTTAATTTCTGGGGCTGCTGAATACACCCTATTATTTGCATATGCTTGTGAGGTTTTGTGTATGCATTTATTTGGCTTCATCTAATTACTCCTGCGTGCTTTTGGAAACTTGAATTTCCCAGCAACTGCAGTGGCAGCGGGGAAAATGCAGCTTGTAGTCTGCAGGCGTTCCTGCTGCAGAAGTTACTCAGGGTTTTTGCAGCAACTTTGAAAAGCCCAGATGATTTCCACCCCCGGGTGCTCTCCTGCGGCCTGGGTCCGTGGATGGAAGAGCCGAGCGTTACTGGTGCAGGTGGCACTGGGAGGGGAAGGCTGGAGCCTGCGTTTCCCAGCCAAGCCTTGTGCCTCCTGGGCGAATGCAGCAGTGTGATCAGTCATGCCGGCCGTGCAGCGATGAGGGTTTCGATACGGCTGATTCACATACCTTGGTAACACTTCCCTCCTGTCCCCCCCACCCTGAATTCCTACCTGCATTGTATTTTGGATTATTTTAACTGGTAATAACGTTTCAAGTGCTCCTGACGGTTTATTGGCGAGGCATTTCGTCACCCTGCCAGTCAAATCTTTTGCCTAGCCGGTGGTGAAATCATTGCTGTAGCAGAAGGCGAAGGGCTCTCGGTTTGACAGCCACAGTTTGCGGAGCAGGAGTGCAATTTAATTTTCTCTCCCTAGCCTTTAGCCTCGGCGCGCTCCGGTTCAAACTGACCTAGTTGCAAGCACCCAACATCTGCCGAAGTCACGGGCTTCTTTAGATAAAGGGCACGCATATGGGAAGCGCGTTGAGAAACAGTTAGGTGGTGTGCTCCGGCTAGCTGTTTTTGCAGAGCTTTACTGAGATGCCTCTGTGTGCTGCAGCTTTGAATGCAGCTATTCATGTGTCTTACCAAGTGATAGGGGATGACTGGCCTGAGCATGAGATGGAAAGGAAAATAATTGGTCCCTCCCAAGGAGGGTGCGCTGGTGTTTGCCTGCGAATGAATGCCAAATTGTTTCTTGTTTTGCTGAATGAAAACTTTTGAGCCACGCTGGACTGCCTGGCTAGAGCTTTGCCTGTGCGGCAGCGCGTGGCTGCGGCTCGCGAAAGCCCTCTTGACATATCTGCAGTAAAAAACGCACCGTGCGAGTCCGGGTGAGACTGCCTGTGCGGACGCGGGCTCGAGACAGGCTCCTGCTGTTCAGCTTTTATTGCGATTGGCGCTTGGGATATTAATGAAAATTTTAAAATTCTGTGTTCAGGAGAAAAATAAGTATCGAAGGTAAATACAGAAGTGAATCATCAAAGGGTTTCTGCTGGAACAAACACAGACAGGGGGCTTGTGGTGGGGACACCAGGGAACTGAGGGATGAAGGGCAGAATTTGGCTCGTGGATTTTTAAGTTGCTTTGGTGTGGAACCCTTTCCCCCTCTGTGTTAAATGAGGCAAATAGAAAATGGTTTTCCTGGTACCGAAAGCAGTTGTCTCCTGTTGTAGAGACCCTCTCAAACCCTCCATGAAGTCAGTGGAGAGGCCTGCATGGAAGATGGCATTAAAGACAATTTTAGTGTAGAAGTACTGCAGTGCTTGAAAGCTTGCTGTCATGCTTGGTGCTGTATGGCAGGATTTGGCCCCGCATATGAGCAATCTGAGTAGACTGGGCAGGAGAAATGTTGCAGGTGGGGAAACTGAGGCAGCGATTAAGGTCTGGATTCTGTTGCTGAAGCTACTGATAAAGCTTTGGATTGATTAACAGGAGCAGAGCCCGAATGGCTTAGGTACGGGCAGAGGAAGAGTCTGGCAGAGCAAGGAATTCCACCTTCAGGTGACTAAGTCCAATGACTTAATTGCAAGAGCAGTTTTTCCCGTTGCGTTTATTATTGTTTTTATTAAAGTATTTATTTTCATAGAATAAGAATCGGCTTTATATTACTTCTGTCCTTTTTTTTTTTCTTTCCATCCTCATCAGTGCTGAGTAATAAATTAGCTGTAATGCTCATAATTTATTTGTCACTGGGGTATTTAAGGGGAAAAAAAAAAACCATGGAGTGAAAATAAATGTTTTAGTGGGTACGAAGATTGCCAAGCATTGGCTGGTTATTGCTTACAGTTCATTTTCCCTTAATATATCTTTGCCGGCAATGTTATTTCTGGAAAGTTGTTTCTAGTATGCCTTTCCCATTAGAGAATATTGTCTGTTTTGCAGCTGAGTTGAGCAGAAAGTTATTATAAACTAGCTCTTTTGACTACATTCATATTTCTTCTCTAAGAAGCCTTTTGATGTTTTTCGGGTCTCTGACTGCAGGGTGGAGGAGAAACCAGATCCAGCTCTGGGTTCTGATGCCTTAAGGCTCCCGTGGGGCTTGGCTTGGGAGCGTGGCGTGGACTCATTAACATAAAAATTTTATATGAATTAGTAGAAGCAAATTCTGATCCAGATGTAGGTTGGATTTTTGAGTACTGGGAAGGCTTGTGAGTAACTGGCATCTATGCTTTGGTTTAAAGTTTTTCTTTGCTACTAATAGACGAAATGGTGTAGAGATAACATGTTTATGTCTTACATTATATACTGTGTGCCATTTGCAGAGTAAATCCAACCTTACAATCTGATGCCTTGGTTAAATGCATTTAAAGGCAAAATGCACTTGATGTGTAAGAGTGTGGACCAAGTGATTTCAGTGTTTAATTTTTTTATTGTTTTTAGCAGGTAGTTTGGTAGTTCTTCCTTTTCTCTGTAAGGCTCAAGTGATATTTGTAAGCCCTGAAAGAGAGTGCGGCCTGTTAGAAATGTTATGATCCATCGTAAAACCAATGTCCCATTTCTTTTGGCCAGTCTTCGCTTCTAAAATCCATTTAGCATTTGCTGCGCGCCAATGTGACAAGTAGGTCTCTGAGTTTTACTGACCTGCAGTATTAATGCAGCTGAGGTTTAGAGCAGAGAATACTTTGGTCTGAAGGTCTGTGTTGTTCTTCCTTAGCAGCTTTATGTAGTGCGACTCTTTAAATTGTAACGTAGCTGCTGTCCCGGCGAGGGCTCGGCTGAACTGTGATCCCTCTCCTTCTCTGCGCGGGAGAGCAGATGTTCCCCCTTTCCCAGAAAGTGACGTCTCTCAGGTTGCATGGGTTTTCTTTTCCCTTACTTTCAGGATATTTGAAGGACCAAAAGGCAGCTTCCATTCTGTTACGGCAGTGTAAATTTATTGCTTCAAAAGAGTTGGTCTGCAATTCATCGAGAAGAATTTGTCCTCTGTGTACAATAATCTAAAATGTTTCCTTACGTGTGCACTCCTTGGTCTCTGGTGGTTCCTTCACGGTAGCAAGATTAAACAACGGCGTACTACTGAGTGGGTGAGGCTGCAGCTTGGATGAATTATATAGCTTTGTCTTCTGATCAACACCAGATGAAGCTGCAAAGTGATGTGTTTTAAGGAATATATCCAAGGAAGTTTAAGTAAACACAATAATATTTTTTGTAGTAAGTCCTTTAAGTGCTCCAGTGAAGTTCGAAAGAATTCATTTTTGCTATTGCGTAGAAAAATGGGCCGCTGATTTTGATTTACAAGGTTTCATTATAACTGCAGCAAAACCAGGACTGGAACCCCAAGAGTCCCGTCACCAGGTCACCTTGGAGCAACCACTAGACTCTCTGTCTCTTTGTAGGTACATATTAAGAAGCAAATAGCATTGCCTGCTCCACTAAGTAGAGATTTCACACACTTCGTGTAGTATCAATACAATCAATAGCAACAGCGAGCTGTTCAGGGAGTTCCTGGAGTGTCTGGCACTTCTGGGAGGACTCTGCCCTGTTGTGGGAAGCATTCTGTAATGTTTAGAGAGATGGTCCCTGCATCCGAGATGTTTCAGTTTGAGTGGATGGATTAAAGCTGGAGAAAAGGAACTGTTCCCTTTCCCCAGATGTTGAGCGGGGATGCAGGTGTAACCCTGTGGAGATGAAGACCCACAGCGCAGGTATGGCTGCAACTGCCCCTCTGCATCTAGCAAATCTAGGAAAGACCTCAGAACTAAAATCAGATTTCTCAAGCTCTCCAGTTAGCAACTTTCTCTTTTCCAGCCTTATTCTGAACGCAGTGTGCTTCTGCACTTTGATACCGAAATATTCCGTAGTGGAGCGAGGGCAGCAGCCCCCTCCTACTGCCGCTGTGCTGTGCCCCGTGTGTTGAAGTTGCAGATCTTTCACTGGGGCTCGTACTGAACACACTCAGTAATTTTAGATGACTGCTTGCAGCATAAAAGCAATATCTTTCTTTCACGTTTGCTTGAATATTTACCATCACTGTTGTTTATTTTATATGGTTCAAGAAGAAGAAAAGCAATTTGTTGTGGTTTTGTTTTTGTTTTTCCTCTCTGTTGCCTCTCCCTTCATAGCATCCTTTCTCCTCACCAAGCAGCCGGCTGATTTCCCTATATTTTTTTAACATCTTTATCTTTTTGGTGTCTGCAGCTATCGCATGGATGATTTCTGCATGTTTGCAGGCCCAAAGACTTTTAGATAAGTGACTCTGCGGGCAAGTGTCGGAGCATGGAAGCTGTTTTTCCATGCTACATAGTGATCTGTTTTCTAGGCAAGGATTGCTGGAATTGTCTTATTTTTAATATTTAAATTTCCTTTTAAAACACTTACTGTACTGTTCACCTGTATAATTCATAATGCCTTAAGTTTACTGAAAGCGGAAAAAGACTTAAAATTGAGTTTTATGGTGGCCCATAAAATGACAGTGAAGTTTTTGAAGGAACCTGGATAATCTGGTTCTATTGAGGTCTTCGTGACTCACCCAGCATTATGGTATCAGCAGCAACGATGTCAGATTTGCTTTCAAGTTTGGGTGGGTTTTTTTTTGGTGCTTTGATGTTTGCATCTGAATCCAACATTTTCTCTATTTTTTTTTCCTAATATAAAGGCAACTGCAAACTCTACCACAAAGAAACTGAAACAAGGCTTGTCTCTTTGGGAAGAGTTGTGTGGTGTGGCTGTGGAGGAGTATAGAAACCCTTCAGAAACGTTTCAATTTTCATTTTTAGAAGCATATAGTGTATTTTCTTTTCCCGCTACAAGTTAGATGCTTGGCTGAATTGAAATCCACATTGGTTTTGGGTCAATTGAATTGTATATTGTATATCTGTATTTTAAGCTGATACTGAACAGTTTAATGCTTGAAGAATCTAATGAAACGATGTGGAATTGCTTTACGGTCAAGGTGCCAGGTAGCGGTGCGCTCTGTGTTCCTAAAACAAGTGAATTATTCTAAAAATTTATGTAAGGTGGAAAGGTAGTGTTTTCCCTGGAGTCTGCTTGGAACCTGTATTTTAGATGGAGCTTTGCATGCTGTCAGCTGGCAGGGACCATCTATGCTGAAGTGCAGGACGGCCAGAGGATAGCAGTGATGGGTATGTTTGCCAGATCAGGACAGAGTACTGAGTTTTTTGTAGTTGCAGGTATTTTTTCATCACTTTAATTCTTCAAAGGGATGAAAGGGAGTGAGAGAACACCATAACTTCATAGCATTGCAACCTGTCCTGTTAAACAATGAACGGTCTTTGTTTTCTCTGGTAGAACTTCAACAGGAAGAGCTGCAAAGAGGTTGTTTGGGGGTTCTTGGGTTTTGTTTCTGAAAAGAAGGATGTGAAATAGCTGCTACCTCTTTCCACTTCTCTCCTCAGGCGTGTGCCTTGCTTGATGCTGTAGCAGGACAAGTCCCTTGCACAACTGAATAATGCCAGGCCTGTATGTACACACACACGTCTATACCGAGAAATGTCAGGGAGAAGAGGGGCAGCATTTGAAGCTTCCAAAAGAGAAGCTAAAAATACTGACTAAAAGAAAAATATTTTGAAAAATATGAAGCAGAAATGCCCCCAGTGGTGTCCTGCTGCTCCTTGCGCCATGCCAATGACGTTCATCTGCTGGAAACATGCGTACTTCTCATCCTGACGCGGTTTGGGTGTTGCGTGATGTATTGAGATGCCAAATTAGGTTTCTCATAGCTGGGAAACATCAGAAAAAATAACAATATGTAACTAGGTCTTGATCTTTAAAGAAGAAAAATTTGAGTTTAGATTTCCATTTTTTCAGTCTTATGGCTTGCTTCTTGTCATTCGTCTGAGCTGCAGAAAGAGCTGTAATTGTCAAGGTTTAGTAAAGCTTTTTTTGCCAAGTTGTTCTTAATCTATAACTTTTCTCTTTTAAAGGGTATCCACCTTGCTTGGTAAGCATTGCGGTGGGTTAACCTTGGACTGCAGCCAGCCGCCCACCCAGCCGCTCTCTCGCTCCCCTCCTAAGCAGGGCTGGGGCAGAAAGTGAGGTGAAAAAGCTCGTGGGTTGAGATAAAGACTAGTAATTGGTGTCAGGGGCAAACCAGAATTGACCTGGGGAAGACTAATTTTTATTGTTCATTAAAATAGATCTGCGTGTTTAAAACAAAGGTAAAAATTAAAACACCACCTTACCCCCATCCCTCCCCTTCCCAGGCTCACTGGGAGCATGTCTCCATCTGATGCTCGCTGTGCTCTGCTGGAAGAGCATCCGTCCTGGCCCGTGAACTGAGGTGAACTTCATCATGTTTGAGCACCAAGATGCTCTCTGAAGAAGTGTTGGCTGGCACTGGGTAAATGGTTTTCCCTGTGCTTGGTGGTCAGTCACGATTTTTTGTGGTGTGCCACTGGGCAGCAACAGGCTCAGCCCAAGGAGAGACACATGTCTATGGGACTAAAGCACAGTAGTGTACTTTCTGTCCTGCAGGCGTTGCCTGTAAAATCTGATTTTTCTGGGAATTAACCTTCCCCATAGCCTATGCCAAGTGCTGTGGTTTGTGTGATGGGCAGAGAAAGCGTTGGGCGTATAGGTCCTTTAGGAGAAATAGTGGGCAGGATTTTTAGGGCTTACCAGCAAAAGAAAACTGTGGGTTTTGTTTTTGTCTTGTTCAGCATACAGGGCTGAGAGTGGTTAATTACAATGGGCCTTTCAGCCTCTGCATGAGACACACACTTTGTTTCCTGCTGCCTGTGGCTAGTTATAATGCAGGTCCTTATGTCTGAAGTCAGCGCAGCTGCTGGCTGAGGGACAGGAGCTTTAGCTGAAGGGATGCCTTGTCTAGGGGGGCTTGTTTGTGAAGGGCGGTGATGTTAGTTTTGTAGTTGGTCTCACCCGAGGTGCGCAGTGCAGAGTGCCCACTGAGCTCAGCTGTGCTCCTGCAGGAACCTGCTGTGTCTCGTGTTCTCCAGCTTCCGTCCGAAGAGGGGTACTGTGGCCCCAGGTTTGTATTTCTGTCATCAAAAGGGGGTATCAAAAACCACATGGCTAGCTGGAGCCCTTGGGTCACAGTGCCGTGATGCTGGTCTAGGTTGGGTTTTATTTTGTTTCTTCTCTTGCTATAATCTGTGATATTTAATACTATTTAAAAAATTATATATCGAGGGAGGTGGCTTGGGGTTACTGAAAAGCTCTCCCATAGTCTTTGGGATTCAAACCCACCAGCTTAAAAGAATCCCAGAGCAAAGGCTGAAAAGGGAAGATATCAAGTATTCCACGGAGCTAGATAAACGGTTCTCTTCCAAGAGTTTATTTGCTCAATTGAGGCCACTTCTGCATTGACAAATCTCTCTGTGAATGAATGGATTCCAAAAACAGCTTGGGAGTTATTTGGTGGCTGTTGAAGTTCGGCCACACTAGCAAGCCATGTGCTAGAGGCACAGCTTTGTGGGTTTGCTGTGTCATTTGGCACAACTGTACAAGCTTTCTCAAATGCTGGCCCTGTACAGAAGTCCAGTGTTCGCTGTGGATGAGGATTCATCAAGGCTGCTGTGTTGCTCTTAATCTCAGTGCTAGCTCTTCCTGGGAAGGCAGAAGTTTCAAATTTCTTCTCGCTCTGTCTTGTGGAAGCATTTGGGGCTTATGATATAGCCTCTTGTAGCTGAGGTGGCATTTATTGATTGGAATTGTTGAGCTTAATTCAGTGCTGGACAAACTTTTTGCCAGAATTTTTATTTTGCCTGTTTATTCAAATAGATCCTTAGTGAATTACTGCAGTTGTGTATAATGACTCTTGGGAAATATTGGATGCAGCCTCTAGAATCAGTTCTGCACCGTTTTCAACTTGCAAACTCTTGAAGTATATCTCTGAACAGTGCCCAGGGTCCCTTGTCGTTATCTGAGTTTTCAAGATGCTCCCACATTGGTAAGCTGCAGCTTTGGTATCCTGTGGGCAGGTATCCGGTGTCATTATTAGCAGGGTAACAACTTGGAGGTAAATCTGGATGCAAAGTTCTCTGCTTTCACTTCAATGCTGGGACTGGAGGGTTGCTGGCAGGAGAAACTGGTTTGTTTTTATCCAAGACGCGGTATTTTTAATTTTTGTCAAGCTCGGGGCTTGAAACCAGGAATCTGCTCATTTGGGATTTTGAGTCAAGGGAGGGAGAGTGGGAGAGTCTGAGATGGAGGTAGGAAGGCAGAATTTAACTTCTCGGAGAGTTCCTTTTACATATGGAAAAAGCCCTTCAAGTGGGGCCGCAGCAAATGGTCGTTATATGGCTTCATTGAACTGGATTTCTTTAGTGGGGAAGCCACCGTGAGTCTGGGAATCAGTATAAGGTTGTATGGTCTCAGGTCTGGAAGTTTTTTCCCAGGCTCTCCTGTAATGTCCCAGTTCAATACTTCTGTGTCCCCATCTTCAAAATGACTCGCTCTGAGATGGCATTACTGTTTGGAGGAGTGGTTGGCCAAAATGAAAAAAATATTCTGCAAATGGCCTGTGCCAAACTGGGGTCTTCTGATGTAGCTAACAGTGCGTTTTGGCATGAATGGAGCGTGTCTGGTTACTCCAATGTTGAAATTGGTTACTCCAGTGTCAAATTTGACCAAAACATTACAGATTTCTGTTAGTCATCACACTGAGGCTTCAAGGTGTGGGGTCTTTAAGGGGTGCACAGAACTTTGGTACACTGGAAATGCAAGTTGAAACTCAAATGACCTTTGCTTTCTCCTTTATTTGCCCCCTATGGTGTATAGTGTATAGAGTCAGACACTTTCAATTTGATTCTCAGCATCCTGATTATGCTCAGGACTCTTGGTATCCAGACAGCGTCACGAAAA
>Ga0181612_180667_pt1 | contig 11433 bp, 5 predicted proteins | sample HoacroProtozoa21_FD_119630 | JGI IMG/M metagenome (GOLD analysis project Ga0181612, IMG submission 119630) | Hoatzin crop microbial communities from Cojedes, Venezuel. Combined Assembly of Gp0051906, Gp0051904, Gp0051908
GCCTCTTGCCTGCCGTACTTGGAGGGGCTGTCGGCTACCGCGCTCCCTCTCCGTGCAGTCGCGTTTTGCGTCCTCGGACGTTGTTGCCTTCGCCTGGTTTAATGCCGCCCGCCTGGCTCCGGCTTCGGGTGTGTTGTGGTCTGGCTCGAATCCGCGCAGCGTGTGGGTAGGGGATCGGCACTCTCTTGAAAAGTTAATTTCGCCTATCGAACTCTACTAGGTAGAGTAGTAAGGAAGTGACAAAGAATGGTAACATTTCTTTTGTTTCCAACCTTCTGGAATAAAGATATCAAACGACTCCTAGCTTCTGGTAGTCAGTTTCATAAGTAAATTAAATGTGGAGTCATTGGAAGAAGCCTTTATGGCACTTCCAACAATCTGTAATTCAGTCATCTCCGACACAAGCTGCCTTTTGCTATTATTCATCACACCCAGCTGAGTGATTTCTGTCAGATGGGAAGTGGTGGAGAGAAATCTCTAGGTAAATGTAACTGAAAAGCTTTCCAAGTGGAGTCCTAAATGAGCGCAGCAAAGCACTTGGCCACAATCTCTAGGCAGATGTTAGCATCCAAATAAATCATTTCTTTTGATTGTCCGGGGGATGTCAAGTCTGATTTCCTAAATTTAATAGCCATTTGTGGGTGAAGAAGAAGGAGCTCTGTGTTTATTACCTTGTAAATACAATGCAGAGTGCTGTAGTGCGATAATATTTCACTGTCTCTGAAATCATATTTTCTGTACAAAGGTCAGCAGAGTAATTTTAGAAACACACATGTATGTTGTAGACCACAACTAGACTACTAATAGGCAACAGCGATATTGATCCTCTGAGCAGTGTGCCATCCGTGTTGTGTGTTAATCTGCTATGTGCTGGTTAAACTGCTTTGTTGTCTGAGAGAGTTGCTTCATCCTAAGGAACGGAAGGTGATAGTTGTAGCCCCAAGCAGAGACTCCTTTCCCGGGTGGGTTGACGTTGAGAGTTACAGGCGAGCAGTTGTTTTATGAGTGACCCTGAAAAGGGGCGGGGGAGTTTTTGGGTACAAGGACAAGTAGGCAGCAAACTAATTTGCTTTGCAAGTGTATGAAATGACATTTTCTGCCATGCTTAGATAAACCGGCTCGGGGAGAGTGTGAGGAGATTCCACGTGTGTCCAGAATAGTATTTTCTTGTCTGTTGTGGAAGCAAATGACCTGATTTTATGTCTTGAGAGTCAAATATGTATCTTGTTTTCTTAGAAGCTTTTTTGGAATTGTAGTCTATTAGTAGTGTCCGAGGGGTATATACTTCAATGTGGTCTATTACTTGGCTTGTGGTATAGTTGCTGAAAATTTGCATGCATGCAATTCATAAATTGAAAACTATATAGCTTAAAAACATAGTGTAGGCAGCTTGAGTGAGAAGAGAGAATTTAAAAAAGAACCACAGGGCAGAAGATAATGACATACTGCAGGAAATAATCATGCTCCTGCACTTGCAAAAGCATGAAATGTTCCAGTGTAGCCATTTCATACAAGCCCAATTTTCCTTCACATTAAAAGTGCCTAAGTGAGCCTTATTAATGTTTGATGCAAAAGATGCTAAATTCATTTTAAGGGTTGATACTGGAATTTAAAGAGGTAGCTCAGTAATATAACAGTGCAGTTCTACGACTTCCCCAGAACAGATGTGAAAAAATAATCACTTACTGCGTACGCGACAGCAGCACAAGTGGGATATAGCCTTCTCTGTAACGCTGATGGGTGAGAAGCCCTTTAAAACCATAGATACAAAACAGTGTCGGATTTAACAATCTGAAATGTTCTCTTACCTTAATCATAACTTGTATCAAATGTAAGAGCCCAGAAGATGCTCAGCGCCGGTTAGCGTGGTAGTTGAGAAAGTGTGGGATAAGAGCAGGTTCTGTTTGTCAGAAACCTCGGAGAAAAAAAAAAAAATCTATACTTTTCCAGCTAGCATAGAGAGACCGGAAACATAAAATCAATTTTTATGGTCTTTTGGCAGGGTTGGCTGTAATAAGTAAAAAGAAGGAGCAGCTTAAGGTCTTGGCAGAAGTTTTTAAGCCACTCAGCCGTACAGAACTCAGTTAATTGATGTTTCCTCACATGAAAATGAAGCTCTTACTTAGTATATTGTAGTCTTTTCTTGTCCATTCAGAAGCTTGATTACAATTTTAAAAATACGTGTGTGAATGTGTGTGGTTTTATATTTGTATACACATATAAACACACAGATAAATTCTTACTGAGAACTGTGTTCTGAATAAAGAGTGCGCAAAACCTCGTATTACCTGCTGTGGAAGAGACATCAAAGTTTGCAATGCAATTGAAAAGGACAAGAAAATATTTCTGCATATCCAGAAGAAAAGCACAGAGGAATTATTATACGTGGATTCCGTGATCTCCTTCCCTCTGCTGGTGATGCCCATATAAACGTGCAGTTTCACAAAGAGAAACACTTCATCGTTTGATTTACTTTGATTCTCTATAGAATGTTTGTTTTAAATGTTACTTGGTATCTAGGAAGAAGCTTAATTAGAAATGCACATAAGGGAGGCTTGTTAGCCAACTACGGATTCGTGTTTACCACTGACATTTACTAAAGATACTTGAGGTTAAAATAAAAGCATTTGCCAGACTGAATAAACAAAGCATTATGTTAACAAATATTTTCAGGATCGTTATGTACAAATGTCATCTTTGCTAGAATAGGCTTTACTCCTTCCTAATACACCCCAGTAAAAGGGGGGATTAGGAAATGCTGGTTATACTGTTTTATCTTTTACGGAAATACCCGATACCAAAGCAGAATGCGTTAGGAGGAGGACAACTGACAAGGGCTCTTCATGATTTCTTCTAGTTAGAGAATGAGGATAAGAGTAGGCTACAGGCAACCTCTTTCAGGGACTACGCGGACTAGCCAAGTGATTTGTACAAGCAGTGTCTGAAAAAAGTTGTCTGGTTTAAATAATTTTATTTTTTTCCAGAGGCATGTAATGACTGAAAGCTAGATATGAGCAGTCATAAAAAGATCTCAAGTATTACTTTTGACAAATGTCTAATCAGGATGTTTTAGAGTAGTCTGGCTCTTGTTTTCTGTTGTTTTTTCCCCAGTGACTTAGTGAGTAGCACTTTATGGGTCTTCCATTTACTATAAATGCTTATGAGGGAGTTGATTATTTTTCTTATCCTGTACCCTCTAGACTGGAGGTGTTTCCCCAGAACAGCAAGCACTGAACACTTCTCCTTCTCCATCCTAGAGGGAGCGATGCTGCCATCCTTTAAATTCTCAGGGGTTTGCCGACGCAGGAGGCCATTTTTCTTTTCTAGCTATCCCTAAAGATGCTGGAAGAAGTGTGTGGAACACAAAGTAAATCTGGAATGTCTTCTGTGCAGCATAGTTATCTGATAAGCTACTAATATTTATAGGGTTTGTTTTGATGGAGGACCATACAGATTTTTAAAAGTGTCACCAGAAATTATCCAAACTAGTTGTTTTTCATCAACTCTGAATAATTATATTAATATCTCATGAAAATAAAATTTTATTCAGAAGTAGCTAAAACCAATTTGGATACTTCAATGATGCTGTCTGTAATTTTCCTAGGCATTATTCAGGATTTATGCTAGTACCCAAAAGTACTGAAGTAGTTTTAATAACGTAGTTGTGGTTGTAGTGCCTAGGTAGTACAGTGCCTCAGACACATGAGGATCCATGCCTCAAAGCTGCTCGGCGGTGATTTAATGAAGTTGATTATAAACCTATTTTCAAGTTCCATTTTGTACATTTATCTTAAGGGTATTGTTTTCTTATGTGTGGTTTAAAACCAGTGCAGCAGTTGCAACATGGGAAGGCTGGTAACCGTTACCCGGCTTGGCTCTGAGATGTGTGATTGCCTACAGACTCCCTCTTCGCCATGTGTTTGAATAACTGTATAGATGTGGCAGCTGAAAATAATTGGAGTGCTTTTGTGGAAAGCACTGTGGAAATAAAGACTCCTTGACAAACAGTTTAGCTGGCTCAGGACCCTGTCTCTACCAGTAGTACTTTTTCTGGGTAATGTGTACACACACATCATTTGACAGGTGGACGTTAGACCTAATACTTCCTATTTGGAACACTAAATGACCACTTGTAACATGCAGGTTTTATAAACTGTATTTTTTTTACTCCTTTCCAAAGCTATGGAGAGTATTTCTTTATGATCCTCTATTTCTATTTGATCGCTAAGATTTTATGAAGTCTTAGAAGGATATGTGACAGTTACAATAAGAGTGTTTTGGTTTTGTGTTTGGGTTTTTTTTTTTTAGAGGCTAAGTGTGGTAACTGAAGGAAATCAGAATGGCATGGTGTCATTCTGAACCAGTGCCATAGAAGACACAATCTATTGGCAAATAGTTGAGGGTTAAAGATTGATAGTGTGACACATCCTGATCAAAATAGTTTTGAAAGTGTTTTTTATTAAAAAAGGACTGTTTCTGTTTCTTGATGAAACTGTAAGCTTTGTGTTTTGACTTCAGTAAAGCATTTGATTTAGCTTAGGGTGATGTTCTGATTGTAAAAAATAATACTGTAGGAGGGCACCACTGTCCATGTGAACAGATTAAAATTTTTTTACTTAATAGATTGCAGAAGAGATAGTGTATGGAATCACCATCTCCATTATTCCAGCTCTATTAATTACCTTTAACAATTATCTGGAATCAAATAGCAAATGCATATTCATGAGAATACATCTGATTTTTTTGTGCCAATTTTAATAATTGAAGTTGGAAAAAGTGCTATTATAGACTGATTTTTGTCTGGTTTCTCATCCTACTACATCTAAATAGGTGTTTTAACAAAGTGAATTGTAATACTTTTGCCTACTTCCAGTAAAAAAATTGTGATTTCCCCCTAAAGAGTGACTCTGAGAAAAGACTCTGGGATCACATCCAGGGAACATCATCTGTCATTGTTTTAAAGAGTAGGGAAGCCATATGCAGCTGTAAACACTGAAGTGGTGAGAGTAGGAAAGGTGGCCAACTTCAGGCAGGAAGCTGGATGACTAGAATTAGCTTAGAGAAGGGACCCAGGAGTTGCGTGATTTGAGGTGTGCCAGATGTGCTTCTTAATGAGACTCCTAAGCTCTTACCATTCTCTTTGGAAAGCTGTATATGCCAAGAGATGCCTTGATCCCCACCCAGTGGGAGTACTGATATTAAATTATGCTCTAATACCTAAAAGGTCATGCAGCAGGCTGGTTGGGCATGCAAGCTGTGAGAGCTCAGACTGGAAATGAGGTACCCATTTTTGTCTGTCAGAGTAGCAAGTGCCTGGGCCAGCTAACTGCATGAAGCCTACAGATCAGTATTTCCTTTCCTTTTAACTAGAGCAGGTACAACTTCTAGACTCTAAGTTGCTGGATTTCTGATTTGTGTTAATCCATGAGAACAGAGTAGCTAATCAGCTGTCCTTCTGGCCTGAAAATCGCCAACCCATTGAACCTGCTGCCGTTAACTCCCATTGAGTCTCTTGGATTAAGTCACTTTTTTGTAAAAGGTGTTGCCACATGTTGTTCTCATAGTGTGAAGAGGTTCTGTCTGAACTTCTCTTAAGCTACCCTTGTATGTTGTGATCCGATTTTTGTCCCACCCTATTGACAAGCAATTTCTGCTTATTTATCTAAGCAGTGTTAATCTTTGAGACCTGATTTAAAGCCCGTTGAAACTGATAACTGTTCCTTCCATTTATTTTGTTCCTCTGTCTTAAAACCGTGAGTTGTGCTTATTAATAGGATTACTGTTTAAAAAGAGAATTCCTGTTACTCTTCCAAATGTGGGAGGACCAATATCACGTCCCATGAGTCTGGCCTGGGCTTGTGTAAGTCGGCCTTTATTAGTTTGCAGATGCCCATCAGCCAGGTCCTGCCTACAAGACTGTGTTCTGCCAAACCGGTTCTGGAGCTGGCCTTGCGGGTGGCAATTGTCATGCGTGTTATCTGAGCCAGGGAACTCTGTCATGCATCTGCTTTGCACCAGGATAAGCTTCTTTTGGTGAGGATCTTCCGTGTCCTCTCTCCATGTGTCAAGCCATGGTTGGTTAGTTGGTGATATTGGTAACACAACAGGCAGCTCTTCTGAGAGGGATACGGCTCTACTGAAGTGGCCCGTAAGAGTTATCTTTGAGAGTGTCCTCCCACTGAATCGCCAAAGATACGTCCTTGAGTATTCCAGGTGAGGGTGGAAGACGAGCGCACTTTGACAGTGAGTGTAGTGATGGTTGAATTGCAGGCTTTCTGGATCCTGAAATTAGAGTTTATCTCCTTTCTAACAGTCCAAGTGTTTAATTAGAGATGCATTTGTTAAACTGTTGCATTTGATAACTATATCTGGGTCGTATTAATATTTCGTCAGGAAAAGTCTGCCAGTAGATGCCTTTTTATCTTTTCCATTTCATCATAGTTGTTTTTCATATACTAATAACAAGCAGTTATCTTGCACTTGCTCTTCAGATTCCACTTTCTTAGCTTACTCAGCTGCCAGCGAGAGCAGAGAAACACTAGGAAATATGTGTATGACCTTGACAGAGGTCGGTTGCTTCTTCATGATATAATGTAACTGCATAAGGCCTTTGCTGCTATTGTGTATTTGTTTCATTTTTGTGAATCCTACGTGGATGGAAAGTTGGTTTTCTGTATTAATGTGTATTATGTTTAGCGCTCTCTCCACTTGCTGAGAAAATGCTAAAAGTGAAAACTCAAAGTAAAATTATCTGGGACAAACCCACCTGGAGTCATGTGCTATAGTTCTTTCTTGTGTTTGTCATTTTCCAAATATATGTCCCCTTTTAATAATGACTTGGACCTGCTTTAATATTTGATATGTAAATATTTGCTTTACAAATCGTACACTGGCTAATAATTGTGAGCTGTTTAGAATAAATTACTCTTTATAAATATTGATGGAAGGTCTGTGTTGTTGTAGGTGAGCAAGGCATAAAACTTGCTATGAAAATCAGTATTTTAGAAGAAGAATAGTGATAAATATTTTATTTCATTATCAGCTCAGACTTTTGAACTGAGCACTGTTTGTCCATGTAGCATCAATTGGCTTCCAAAGCAACAACCAGACTTCTGTAGGCACAGTAGAGACTGTCTACACTGTTACTGAAGGATTCAAACATGTCTCTAAGGCCAAAACCTTTTTCTACCTTTCCAGATAGCTCTGTACTCATCAACAGGATTCCAAAATGTATGTATTACATAGGAGTGAAAGGAAAAATAATTTTAAAGGGACTTCTCTATTACTGTAGTTATAGCTTTTTGAATTTCCTTTTAGTATTAACATGAAACTGGGAACACTTAGTTTGCTTTGGGTTGAAATTTGGCTCTTAGAATGGCTCTACAGCTACTTTTGTCTTAAAAAAAACTTGAGTTCAATGGTGTTAACTGACTTCACAGACTAAAGCTAAATTGTTTGCTGGGAGGGATTATCACCTGGCATCCCTTAGTCTGTGGTGTTACTGCCTTATCCCACTCAGTTCTGTCACCTTTTTTGTGATGAAAAAAGTAATCTCTTCTGGGGAGGTAAAAACCCAGCCTCTTCGCATAGGTTGCAGTGTGGGCTTTAGATGTTTTAAGTAGGTGAATGTGAAAGGATGAACACAATGGTGGACAGAAGGCCATAGGTGGATGTAATGAGTACTGAGCTTAAAGGCATATTCACATTGTTATAGTTAAATTATTCAAGTTTTTTTTTCTTCTTCCATTAGGCCAAATATTGGCTGTTTCATGGGTTCTTTTGGGATAAATGTATTGATGATTTTCAGTAGCTTAGAAGTTATGCTGGTAAGGCAATGTAAGCACATAAACTGTGAAAAATACTAGTTCAGCCTGTGCTACTTACAGCCGTAATGCTGGTAAGATACTGAAAGGTAGTTGCTTCAGTCAGGCTTAGAGATAATTGTGATGAATAGATTCTAAATACAAAATCTAGAATGTAGAGGGGTGTATTGTAAATAATGTAGAACTGTGGTTGGTGTTTCTCTCCTGCTGTAGCACTTATAAAAAAAAAAAATAGTGGGGGAATGTACTGAAACTTTCTCACCCTGAAAGACCGTCAGCAAGTCTATAGATTGTGATCTGTCAAATATGTTTTCATTTAAAGCTATTGCTCTATTGTTATTCACTGTATGAGATGTATGTGAAACTTTAGTATGACTGGGAGAAACTAAGGGATTAGTGGTGAAGTGTGCAAGTGGAGGGGCTGTATGTTGTTCAGTGACGGTCAAAAATTCTCTATACATTGGTGCTCAGATAAACATGATGTCCTACATAACCCCTGCATAGGAGAGATGGAACCAATGTTAGCTAGTTAGTCGCAGCATATTAGTTAGTCTGCAAGACTAACGTGCAGTAAGCATATTCACTGTAGGGGCTAGCATCCTTGCAAATGTGGATACAGTCCAAGCAAGTACAATAGCTGTCAGTCGCAACAGTAGTAAATAACCTGTTTTTTTTGTACTTGGATAAGGTGCACAGACCTAGCTTGCAATGGATGCATGCTGAAATTTTGTGTCCTGTTTCAAAGCAACTGCTTCAGGCCACACTGCTTTTTCCATTGGACTTGGCCTAATATTGTGCATCAAATTCTGGCTTGCTTAGACCAGAATTCTTGTTAATGTATTTCTCAACAAGTCATATTTCCTTTTATTAGATGAGCTGAATTAGAGCCCAGAAATGTAGATTTTTTTTTTTCTTTTCCTTCACAGCACTCATAGGTGAGTTGGAAGGCAAGATACAAAGTCATTTATTGTCACCATCACTTAGGTTTAAAAGCCTAACTATCTATTCTATCTTGTTTTTGTAGGCTGCTTGCTGGCCTAGACACATGGGAAAAATCAAAAGCAGTATTTTTTTTTTTTTTGGCAAACATCCTAATGTGCAGTGGGCAAACTTGTGGTTTTTTGGTGGTGGTTTTTTTTTGTTTGTTTGTTTTTAGTAAGGAATAAAGATCTGGGGGCGATGGCTCACCTTTCCACATCCTCTGTTAACATGGTGAATTCCAAGTGTGGGTGTTAACTGGTGACAGCTGTTTCATCAAGAGCTGTTCCATGTTTGTGAGAAGCAATGTTTGCTCTGCAGTCTCTTTAGAACAGGGCCTGACGTATCTTGTAATGTGTTTGTACTGTGCCTAACATAATCAGATCCAGATCTTTGACTGGGGACATGGACTGTTGTGCAAAACAAATAATAATTAGCCCAAATGTTGAAAAAGTGCCATTATTTAAGGCCCCCACAGATCAATAAACAATTCATTGTTGTAACCATATCAACCTTCGCCTTCAAAGAGATTTTAATTGTATCATGGAGACTTCATACTTGAAAATGTGAATGCTTGTCTGTTAGGCACTCTGCTAGATATAAGGATATTTTGCTGGTCATTAAGGCTGTACTGTTCATAGTAGAGGACTTGGACACTTGGTTTAGAGCTTGGATTAGAAACTATGCTGAGTTACTCTTTAGAACCTCTTTACCTGCATCCTGGTATATCAGTTTTAAATAGAAAAAAGTTTCCTGTTTCCCAGTAATCTAATTTGTCACTTTTCAGTTGAAAATTAAGTAAACTATTTGGTTTGCTACTGAAGAAAGCTGTTTTAGGCATAATGCCATGCTTACAACAGGGATTCAAATTATTTGCAGGTGGGATGGTACAAAGGGGCTGAATTTTAGCCTTCAGGAGGGAATTTATCTGGCATAAAGGAGATAAACTAGTTCCAGCTCCAGTAATACTTAAGAGACTAGCTACTTGGTGCCAGATCTAAAGGTTTCTGTGATAGAGGAATTAGTAAAGTTCTGCTACATCAGCTTCCCCAGTACAGGAGACCATTTACCTGTGCAGAGGCTGATGTAATTATTGGAGATTTCTGCTCCTCCTTTGAATGAGAAGTTGATCCAGGAGAACATCTAGTCCTACTGTGATACGTGATAGTGTAAATGGGTGAAACAAATTCAAAGCCAAAACCATAACTGCCCAGGTAGCCTGTCCTGAAGGTAGACCTGAAGATTTCAGATAAAGACTTTAGGATTAGCTTTTTTGTGAAGTATACAAGCCTGTACACATCAGACGGTCGTTTATATTACGTAGGAGCCAATCAAAGTAGTGTCCTATTGATGTGGCTAAACATAAATTCCATATGACAGATGGAGATCAATGGCAGAGGGAGATTAAGGATGGGATTCACCTCATTTAACTTAAAATACTCTTGGAAGGTGATTCATTTGACCTACCTTAGGAATCTGTCTTGGTGTGAGACGAACTTCTCTCTGGGGGTGTCTGTTCTTTTCCAGTGACTGTAGAAAGTCTGGGATCACTATGTGAGACTTAATCAGCTAATGTGTAGACATCTGACGTGGGACACTTGAATCCTAATTGATGTGCCTTAGGCCTTACTGGGGAGCCTGTGGCAAGGCTGAAAACTGAACCCAGGTTTTCTGAATCCAAATAAATATTGCTAATCACACCACCATCTCCTCTATGAAGAGGAGAATTAGGTCTATGTCTAAAACTAGTGTATGGTGACTACTCAAAATTTCTTTTAACAGTTGCAAATAAAAAGTAATTGGTCCAAAGGGAGATGGTAGTGTATTTGGAAGTACCCAATTAAAATCCAGCTGGGATTATCCTTTTTTTACTGCAGTTAGTATTACTGTATTTGATTCATGGGAATATGTCAACCTCAGTAGTGCAGTAACTTTGTGCCAGAGGCTAGGTTTAAAAAGACTATTTAGAGATAAATGTTTTGCTGTATAGAAAGCAGATTTGTCTGTCTGCAGAATCTGTGCAGTGCTGCCAGGGAAGAATAAACTTTATATCTTGAAGTAGAGTTCTTAATAGTAATGAAAACTTTACTATCAGTGCTGCAAAAAGATGGGCGTCTTGTCAGTAAAACTGTAAATGAAGGTCCGTTGTATTGGGGTGACTGTTTTATTAATGGTTATAGACAGTTTGTTGAAGTCAGTCTTGTCCAGTCTGTGCTGATGCAAGCGGGCTTGCATGAAGGGATGCACCTTACATTACTGTGAATCACAGCAGTCAAGAGTTAGTGTTTTCTGAAATGTGAATACAAAAGCTGATATGGAGAGTGCTATTGGCTTTGCCAGGCATTGGATCGTGCCTGAAATGTGTGGGGAACCAAGCAGGTCTGCACAAACGGTGGTAATGGAAATAATCACTCTTGGCAAAGTGTGGGATGGCTTGTTATATTGCTTCTCCTCTGGTCGGCAAAGCTCTCAGAGGAGAGATGAAAAGTAGCAGCTCAGGTGTTGCTGGAGTGTGGGCTGTCCATCTGTGTCCCACTCCCCCCCCCCCCCCCCCCCCGCAAAAAATTTTCCCCCCACAGTATGCAGAGGGGGTTGGTGGGGGGGGCTGCGTGTTTTTTCTCTCGTTCCCCCC
>Ga0181612_106539_pt1 | contig 11432 bp, 7 predicted proteins | sample HoacroProtozoa21_FD_119630 | JGI IMG/M metagenome (GOLD analysis project Ga0181612, IMG submission 119630) | Hoatzin crop microbial communities from Cojedes, Venezuel. Combined Assembly of Gp0051906, Gp0051904, Gp0051908
AAATAACAGATGTACAAAAAAATGTAGAGTGCAATGGTATCTTACAATGAGAGACCAAAGACATCTCAACCATTTAGTCCCTTACCCAAGAGACAGTCAAAAAAATTGATCAGAATTTATCATTATGAACGCGCAAAAGATTTTTGACACTGCACGACCCTTTCAACTAACTGAAAAAACACTTATGAAATTAAATGCTTGGTAGCTGTAACTAAGCAAACTCAGATGTCTAACCAGGTATACATTGCTAACAAGGAGGAGTGGAAAATTTAACTGGGAAATGTCAGGGTTCACTTCCACTGTGTCTCACCAGGTCCGGCCTGGGTATTTTTCTAATGTCCCTGCTGGTGCTAAAGCAAAAGGATTCAGAAAGCGTTAGGTGAGATTATTTAGTATGGCAGATGTCCTCAAGAATCTGTTATCCACAGACAGCCCAAGGACAGTAGGAAACAAGAAGCTATTATGATGATATTTAAAATACATCAGTTGGAAATATATCTGTAAAATGGTATCTTTTATAACATATTGAGGCCTGCAGTGGGATAAATGCAACATTTTCACACAGACTGGGGATCCCCATTGTCGTTATTTCAAGTTATTTGCAGCACAATGGCTTAATCGGAAAAGTAGCATTACAAAAACAGTTACATTATTTTAAGTAAGTTACTCCCACTTAAATCTATACACTTCCTGAAACATTCTCTTGTCTCAAGTTTTGAGTCACTGTATCATCCCCAGGCACAGGCAGTAAAAAAGCATTCAAAAGCAAATGGTGACACGATGACAGAAAGCATCATAGACAACCCCATGCAAAATTACAGAAGAGCTTCCCATAAAGGCACAGCATATGTTTGCTATTTCTATAGAAATTTTAAAGTGGAAGTCGCTGATGGGAAATACTACATTTTAACAATTATTATTATTCATCAAAAAATCCCTTCACTTCCTATTTTCAAAACATAATTTTCAAATTCAAAAAGTTCAATTATTTTATAAGCATGTGACAAGAAAGAGTTTATTTCAAGAAAGGCAAGTGTATCATTGCTAACTGGTCTATCCCATCACAGGTGACAATTTCCGTGAGCAGAATTTCTTTTTCATGCTCTTCAGGAAGCTATAATGGTTGCTTCACATATCGTAGCTGCCACGGCACAGTCTTTCTTCCAGGGCACAGCAGGTGTTTGCTCACCATACCGCTTACGCAGAGGGCAACGTGATAGAATCAGGGGTATAAAATCTGGGAAAAGACACTCTGAAGAGATAACAGGACAATACATAAAGACTTTGTATCGCTGCCTGTTGCAGTGAGAGGAAGAAGTTTCAGAAACATACCTGTTCTTTGAGATAATACAGTGTCATTAAGAAAGTGTGTGCACCACTCTTTATTTACGATGCTAAAAACTTGCCCTGCCTTGGTTAGAACAAAAATGAACCTCAGAACAGGTTAACCTTTTCTGATATCACCAGAATGAAAATACCTTTCTATTCCTCCTCTGACCGCATTCTGGAGGGCTGAGGGCTCTCCCTCTTGTTGAGATCATAGACCCAGCACACTTCGCCTGGTACTCCATGCTCTGGCAGGCAGAAGCCCAACATGTCCAAAGCTGGACAAAGTAGTCAAGTTAACAAGGCCAATTCATCTTCTCTTTGGGAGCCTCTTACTGTGTAAGTTTGCAATGATTCAAAAATGGCACTTTCAAAATCAGGTATGCTGTATTTATTCACCCAAAAAAACAACACAAACAAAAGAGTTACTGCAGAGAACTCTCTACATTGCTATTACCTAACTATTCATCTTTCCTTGTAAATTTTGTACATTCCAGCCAGCCCAGCTAACCACACTCGCTAGCTAGAAGCAGATTAAACTGATGACTGCATGGTTTCTCTGACGCTGTGTCTTCTGGCACGCTTGCCATCCCTTGCTGACATTGCCTGGAAAGACCCACCCCCTTCCTGAAGCTATCCATTTTGTATTCACAATATTCTCCACTCCTAAACATAGTCTTGGGAAAAATGAATTGTTCTCAACGCAGATAGAGACAAGGGGATTCCTCAAAAAGCAGCTTTCCTGAATTTCCAAACAGGGATTTTTCCCAAGTTACTGTTTTTCTTGTCATGCATTTCTTTGCCAATCTCTTTTACTCCACAGCAGGTAGTACACATTTAATCTGTTCGCACTCACGCAGGTCACCTGAAAGACCGGTGACTTGCTAAAACCTATTCTAGGCACATAACTCCTTTCTTCACACTATGCTTTTGTTGATCACAACCAAAACTAGAAATCAACACACATGCTGAAGGTGGAATTCACTTCACTAGTTCTAGTAATCTAAATTCTGAGAGTTTATCTTTGTCATCAAAGCTTTATCTATACAGTCAAGGCACAGCAAAGTACCTCCAAAAAAGCAGTCCACCCCACCTGTTTTGATTTCTACAATGTTCTGTGGCCATAGCTGCCTTCCTCTCCACTGACTACACATGGACTCCAGAAGATCAGCTCTGACTGGACAATTTAAACAACAACAGTGAGGTAAAATGTCATTCTTCACATAGTAAAACTAGTCATTTGGCATAGATTTCAATCTGAAAACGTAGACCATTTCTCTTCTTTCTTACTACTCTATTTCTTTGCAAACCTTTCATAACACAGCTGGATCCTTCCAATCACAGTCACTTATGCATTCTGGTCCATGAAGCAAATTATACTTCTGCCTATATAAATCCACACACACACAACTGTGTAGGCACAGTGCAACTGCAGACATCTCTGAGACCTTCTGATGGTTCCAACCAATTTTTTTCTAACCATTTGAAAACAAAAATAAAAATGCACCATGATACACACACTGGAAAGATCGCAGATAAAACCAGAAATGCCTGTACACCTAGGCTGCTGTTCAAGTCCTGGTGGTGCCTACTAATAAGTATGCGTAGAGTTGGGAGTAAGAGAGGAGCATAATTCCTCTTATCGATTAGCACCACCTACACTGTGTGCACACCACATGCGGTCCTCAGAGAGAGACCAGACAGCAGTTCCCTTTCCCATCAGATTCACGTTTGATCATGGCAACACGTACATTCAATAGAAGCACACTACCTCTGCAACTTCATCCAAGAGTGAAACCACACACACCCTGATGATACAGCATCTGCTTCAAAATCCACACCAAGATCTCTGCACCGACTCCTCATAAACCTGTGGATCTCTGATCAAACCTGCCTAATCATTTGTTTCCAGTTACCTAAGATACCCGTCTCCTTCCATGACCATTACATCTCCTAACTACAAAACTGCTGATCTCCAGGGAAAGATTCTAAGTACAAAGCAGGGAATCCTCTTTACTTAATAGTATACAGCACTCACTTGCTAAAGTTAAGACTACTCAGAATACTTGGTATTAGAGCTGCAGGTAGATGACTCAGTTTGGCCTGGATAACTGGACAGGACATGGAAAAATACTGGATATGACATGAGAAATTACCAGACATGACAACAGAGCGAGAAGCTGACAAGAGTTATAGGGAGCATTGTGAGGAACGGCCAGATTTCGCACATGGTTAAGAGGCAGTTGACAGTCAGACACAACCCAACTTCACAGTTAGCTGAAGGATAGTACTGGAGTCCTGTTGGGGAATATTGCAAGGCCAACAGTGCCCAGGTAACTGTCAGTAATGCCAAATCAGGCCAGGATTACTGAATGCCATTATCAGACACAATAAATTTGGGTCTGGATGTAGAAAAGCTGGGACCAGCATGGAAAAGAAGTAATTAGGTGTGGGTTGTTTATCCTGGAGAAAACTGGACAGAGAAGGGAGGCACAAAGGCAGAGAAAAGGGGAGTCAATAGAACTGAAAAGGAGACAGTCACATTGCGCTACCCATCAGGAGCCCTGCACTTCATCACCACACCTGGACCAGCACAACAAACCAACCTGTTCTTCTGACCATGCCACAAGATTCAAACCTGCTTGTGCAGTCAGGAGGACCAGGGCAAGGGTTGCTCTCCCTGGCTTGCACCCAGGCAGATGGACCAAGCATCCCAGTATGACCATGTTAGTCGGTATCTGTTATGGGCTTGATGATATCAGTAACTACACACCATTTTAAAATGCTCATCTCATTAAAATTAAATGCCATATTAATTTCTTTGCCTGCACCTCCCACAGTAATATCTTCACATAAGCACACGCAACATAATGAAGAAAAAGAAAATGAATTTTCCAAGTCCACTGACCTGGCATGTTGGGAAAAGCAATAGATTGTTTAACACTGGGAGATGTTCATACTACAGGGATCACCACCATGTAAATATATAAGAACATAGGTAGATAACTTCAGAGAAAACATTTCTGTACCAGCCTTCTAAAAGGAAAGAAATATAGCCTTTGTGGAGGTATGACAAATTTTCTGGAATTCTAGATCCTAACACAGGAACAAATTAAAATGCAGTCTGATTCTATAATTGTCTGTACTCTAGTCTTTGCATTAATCTCCCCAATAGCACCTGACAGCCCGTCAAATCCCTCTGTTCGGTGTTTTGTAGCTGCAGAAGCAGGTTTAGATGCTTTCTGTTGCTGTTATTAAAACAACTAGCTACATGAACGAGAGGTTTAAATCTCTCGTTCGTAAGATAAGTGGGACTTTCCATCTTCTACAGCAATTCTGTCTTTAAATAGTATTTTAAAATAGTATTTCCACACTGAAATAGGGAGACAAGTAACAAAATCCACCAATATATTAAGCCATCTGGATGAGCTTATATCACATTCCTTTTGAAGTATCACTGATATATGCTATAAGAATAAATTTCCTGCCCTCTGATATTTGTAGAATTGACTCTGCATAGGGTTTCCCCATCCATATTTCTCATAAATAATGCATTCTCTGGCCCTACAGCATGCATGCCAAATCCTTAGCAACATTCAGTCAAACCTAGCTCTGTATTCTATGCCCTAACATTCTTCATGAGAAACCACCATCAGCACAACAGACAAAGTCTCAAAAATGCATACCCCAAACTAAAAGTGAAAAGGTGTTCTGGTGAAATAAGAGCAAAATCAAGGCAAAGCAAGATAACAGCAAAGTTCAAGAATGCTAAGTACTAGAAAAATAGATAGAAAAGTGCACCATAAAATTCGAATGAAAACGTTTCAGTACAAGCTTTGGACTGAGACAGCACAGTGTGTGTTATAGTCAAATACCTATCTATTGACAGAAATATCCTCAGTTATGGAACACACACTGCAAATTAAAAGCACTTAAGATGTCTAAACATCATGTTTCATGTGAAGTAGCAGACATTATCAGTGTTAAAAACTTTTTGCGATGTTTTGTTGAATTATTAGTATTTTAAGATGCGATCCTTTTTGAAGCGCATCAAGTTTGATCACGTGTTAAGATACTTTCCTGGAGATTCTGCCAAGTACCTGTAGAGCCCCATCTTCAAATTTTCTGAAGCTTGATATCTGACTTTTTTTATTTTAAAACATTTAAGTAGTTGTTTTTAGGAACTGCCAGTAGCAAGTACCTCTAGTTATTGTTTGACTGACTTCCTGGCACGCCTAACAGCTTTTATCCCAGCATGCGAATAAGGACACAAGTTTTCATCTCTTATGGTCTTTCTTGAAATCCTTTGCCTTAGAGCAGATAAAAGCCTTCAAGGCATATTCATCTTAATCTTTTACTCTCTGCTTTTATATCTGACTTTTGCTATAATGGCCAAATTGACAAAAGACACTCTCTTTATTCCAGTCGCCACTATGCTATTGCATTTGTTTTCAAAACCATAATTAAAATTAAACTATAACTATTTTGGTCACCACGTAAATCCAAGAAGCAAATTAAGAATTAAGCTTCAACACAGTTCCTCATGAACTTCCCAGGAACTTGGGGTTCCTTCATTTCTGATTTAAGCAGTAAACTTCATTACATTTAACAAATAAAAAACTCTCTTCAAAGAAAACTGTAGAGAAATGTTTTCAGAGCTCAGCAGAGAACGTACTGCTGTGTATAGGGCTACCACATCCCAAACACCTGCTAACAAACATTTCACCCTCACAGAATTTGTGCACTTGAGCCAAAGCCAGTGAGAATCTGACAGATTATGTTAGTTACATCACTCAAGCCATTCACTCATTTAAGAATTCAATTTTGACACTGCCTGCACCAAATATAACTGATGTCTGCAAGTCTCAGGGTTTTTTCCACTTACAATCTTCATTTAGGTGAAAGCGAAGTAAAAATTTCATATAATCCACTCCTACCTGCTGCTCCTGAATACAGTCATACAAAAGTTCCATTCAAATCAATTAAACCTGATCACTTTCAATTTTCACTCTATTAATGCATTTTACTTCTCCCTAAAGACAGCAATCCAAATCTAAATTACACCTGAAAACACTCTGTGCATCTATACAATTTATAAACCAGCAATAACAGGCAATTTAAGTATCATATGGGAATTTCAGCGCACCCCAGTGAAGCTTTCCTCCCTACATGTAAGTCTATTTGTTTACCACTCAAGAACGTAATGAATACTATGGATTACCTCTGATTTCTTAACAGCACTTGGGCTTATCTGACTTAGCTTGCAAAATTTGTTGTCAATATGTTAAATTTATCCCAAAGAAATCAGACCCCTTGATACTTGACTAAATCCAAATTTCTAGTATTTACACAGAGGGTCTGCATGGAAAACGTTCTTTTGTGAACTATACAAAAGCTACAAGATAGAAAACACAGCCCAGTTTGGCATTGCATACCAGCCTCAACTTCCAGCTTCCTGGTATTTGTCAGTCTGTATTGGACTTCAACACAAGTTCAACATAAATACACTACGAAGTGCATTGAAGTTCACTAATTCATTTTTCCACTATCTTCAAACGTGAATTTGAATTCCTGAATTCACCCAGATTCCATTGCTTCTCACACAGCCCATTGTAGCATTTCTGTATCTAAAATTCATGAACTCTACAACACATATATCGTACTAATTTCCATTTCAGAATTATTAGTTTTGTCAATAATGCATGAAGCAGAATATAGCTGGTCCTTAACAGAGTTAGAGACACAGGTACCATTTTTCTGTATATTTAAAGGATTATTTCATCTGACAAAAAGTGTTAGAGGAACACGTGATGTAACAAAAATACATATTAAATTTCAAAAACCTGAGGAATCTTAAAAAGTCTTACATCTAGCCAGCCATATTGAAGAATGGAAGTCTTTTTCTCTCCTTTGGAATAAAGAATCTGAAATTTGATCAGTAACATGAATTCATTCCTACAATGCCTTCAGGAAGAAATGTTGAGTTAATTATTCAATTAGAGGATATTTACTTTGTAATTATAATGTCATGTTCAGTCATATTTAATTGTTTTTTCCATAATAGCCAAAGGCAACCATCCACATAATGGGCTGAAATCCTGAAAAATTTAAGACAAACACAATACCATCTAGAGAAGCATATTTTCAACATATGATAAAGCATCCTTTAAGGTTAGATGGCTCTCAGATAATATTTTCCTTAAAACAACTAACTTGGAAGATTTACGTACAAGATGCAAAAAGAGTTCCCATGGGATTAGCCAGATTTTTTTGTCTCATTTCTGGGTCTGGTATGAAAACCATTGAGTCTCCAGTCACCCTTAAAAATTACTTTATTTTAATCTTCTGTCTTTTAGCAAAAGCAACAAGTTCTCCATCCCTCTCCTCTGTGCTAAGTTTGTTGGTGCCCAGCTCAGGAGACTGATGAATCACATCAATTCCTTTTATTTTCTTACAGGTGCCAGGTCAAATAATACACCCACCACCCCCTGAGCAGGCTTTAACTGGTACTCTGACAACTCCTCCCAGCTGCTCAAGGATATTCAACTTGTTGGTCTCTTTTCGTGGATTTCGAATGTTTTGCCTGCTGAGAGAGCCACTGAGATTTAGAAAAACACACACATACAGACACAAAAGGAATACTGCAGAAGTCCTCTACAAAATACATAGAGTCTTTGTGTTCCCATATAGGCTTCTAATATCCCACAGAACATCCATTAGCAGTTTTCTTTAGTCAGTGGGGAAAAAGGAATCTAAATCAAAGTCAGGACCCCAATCCTGCTTGGATTCAAGCCCTATAGTCATTCCTTCCACGGTGATTTTACACGTGGGTATATATTCCAACAGTAAATAATTAGATTCAGCTAAATGTTTGTAAATCATAGCAGGATTCTTCTATCGACCCGATATCTTCACATGTACTGGAACATCAAGGTGAACTACTTAAACTTCTGCTGCCTCACCATTATACGTGCCAGTCTCTGTCTCTAGCCACATTTCTGCAAGAAAGCTATCCTAGCACAGTTCAGGAAAACCACCTACTTACAAACTCGGTGTGTCTATCAGAGCAATTGAGACTGCAGGGTTGTCTCACCTCACCTATAAAATTGCCAAAAAAACCAAGCAAATTACTCTGAAACCTGTGCGAGGCATTGAGACAAAAGTCCCTCCATCTTGAAGTTTTAACAAGTGTCCACTATGTCTGATTAAACAGAGGAATGTGGTTGCAGGTTAGCTACTGGCTGACATACATAAATTAGCTCTCCGTTAAAATATACAGATTTAAATATACAGAGTAGATACTAGGAAAAATGTGTTGAGTTTTTTGTTTGTTTTTTACCATGCGGGCAGTTAAACACTGCCACAGGCTGCCCAGAATTTGTGGAAGCTCTGTCCTCAGGGACATTCAAGATTTGACTGGATGTGGCCCTGAGCAATTCCATCTCATTAGACCTGCTCTGAGCAGGGCATTGAACTCCCTGGCCTCTGCAGGTCCCTTCCATCCCACATTATGATTTTATTTGATCCCCACCCCTTCGAAACGCAGTTCTTTGCGCCCAAACCTGTACCAGCGAGAGCTGAGTCTCAAAACTACCCTTTCTGGGAAAGACGTCCGGGAAGGTGACAGCTTCAAAGCTCAATCATCTCTCAGCTGTAGATCAGAATAATTCACCTTGATATCTGCACAACTGCCAATATTACAAAATGAAGACAAAAATGTTATTGCATCAAACCTTCTGTCACCTTGTATGATACATATATTATTTTTTTCTCCTTCTGCCCCGCCCCCCTCACCCCCCCCAGGGACTATCAAATTCAGCAGTCCAAGCCATACAGTCTATTAAGGTTATATTTAGGTTTCTGGGAGAAATTCAGCAAGGCCTTCCTTCTTGAAATCTCAATACACTGTACAGAGACACCTGTGATTCTTCCAGCCCAAAGAGAGATACCCTGAATCACTCTCAAATTCTTAATGAAGTTTATATTACTCTTGTTATTATGCCCCACCCGTGGAAAATGATGAAAACCATTTCAAAGACTGTTTCAGACAAAGATTTACACATACACTATCAACTACACCCTGATTTCTTCCACCACAGCCTTGCAACAGCAACACGTGCCCCTGCGATCATACAGCTGCATCACCATATTTCAAAGCTCCCAGCAGGGCCACTCTGCCACCTAAAACCACAGCTGCTCTGGCAGCAGCACCGTAAGCCCATCACTGTGCTGCCTCTTCTCTGCACAGAAGACTGCCTGTGACTTCCTCTCTAATAAGAAAAAAAGGGAAGGATGAGGAAAAAAAATCCTTCAGTAGCTTAAATGCACATTAACGCTTTGATTCCAATAAAGTAAAAGTGGTAAATATTCTCTTTTTGAAAAAAAAAAAAAACTCCCAACCTTCCACCTTCCATTGGTAAAAGTTACAAGAAAAAACACCTCCAATTTTATTCTAGGTAGTAAACAAACTCTGTCAAAATGAAAAAGTATTCATTTGTAAACAATATGTCCAAATGCTTAATATTGTCTTCTTAAAACTAATGATGCTGAAATACAGTAATAAATATTTTAATTAATAAACTTTCTCTCAAATTCATCTCATCCCCACTATCTAAATAAAAAACACAGTGTTTCCGATCAATGATTGACTCAAATACATTGGGTTTGTCTACAGTCTTAAAAGAAAGGCAACCAGACCTTTCAATAACATTACATTTGGCCAAGCGTGTATCTGCCATTGGTAAAAGCTTTCTTCACTGTTCATGTGATCTGTTGTTTTCAATAATTTAAGAGACTTTTACTGTACGCAGCCACATCTGTTATGTTGGCTGACAATAAATTTAGAGAAGTTTGCTCCGAAAAGATCTTGTATTTGCTGTTCCTGAGCTTCAGTGAGTTTGTTCCTTGAACTGACTGCCAGAAAGGGTTAAACAATGCAGTTTCTAACAACTCAAATGGCCACGAAGACCCTTCGCACACGCACACACAACCCTACCTGTAAAAAGTAAATTTAAGACTGACTGCCATTCCGATGAATCCTATTTTAAGTACGGATGCAGACCCATTTTCCACAAAATCGGAAGGAAGTAAGCCAAAGCTAAGTGTACATTATAATACTGCAGTTACATGACAAGTTCTCTAAAATGTTTTGAGGAAATAAAACAAAAAGGTGAAGACAAACCATTCAAAGTAATTACCTCAGTAGGACAAATTAACACCACCTGGCAAGGGTGTGTCACATCTGCTGCAGTGAATTACACAGATATCAACTCAAAAAACATACTTGGTCACAGAGCAGAGATGCAACCGAGGGTGGGTACATCAGGGTGTCTCGGTCGCACCAGCTAGGTCTTCAGAAGTAAGCGTGCGCGATGGCAGAAACTCATAAACACCATGAAGAACCAGTCAGCAGGAACACTGATGGTGACCTAACCCAAATCCATCTCTGACTGAAGGTGATTTCAAAGAAATCTTTCAGAAGTCTGTACTTTAAATTCCGTGTCCTAAGCGGGACACTTAAATATTCCTTTTAAGGACAGAAAATGGTTGAAAACACTTAAATACTTTTCTGAACACTTTACTGGCAACTTTCACAAGTAAATGCAATGCACTTTATTATTCAAAATGTTCAAGTACTGTTCTTTAATGTTATTTTATATATTTTTTTATCACACTGCTATTTCATATTATGTCGAATTAAAAACTTAACCATTACTGAACACTCCAAGTACTCTGAGGCAGATGATCATACTTTATAACTACAAACATACATTGTGGGGGCTGGAATTTTAGTTCCGCGTTTCAAAACAGCGATTCAGATTTTTTTTTTCCCCAAAAACATCCTGCAGATAAGCTGCTTCACAGCACCTAGCCGTACTCTTTGTGCCACACAACTAACGCCCGTTCTGACAAACGTCTACAGCAAGACGACCGCACCAACACAAAATGTGAAAAAAAATGACGACTCGGTCTGCCGATTCCATCACTTCGTCACCACGGAAAGAGCACGGTTTCTCCTACACGTAGAAGCATCACCCCCCAAAATTACAAGAAATAAAAGCGACGGTTCTGCAAACAGAGCAGAAGATGAAAGCAAACACACAAGG
>Ga0181612_126516_pt1 | contig 11432 bp, 10 predicted proteins | sample HoacroProtozoa21_FD_119630 | JGI IMG/M metagenome (GOLD analysis project Ga0181612, IMG submission 119630) | Hoatzin crop microbial communities from Cojedes, Venezuel. Combined Assembly of Gp0051906, Gp0051904, Gp0051908
AATAAATGCATATCTGCCAATAGATGTCACACTATTGGGAATAGAAATTGAACTAAGATTCGCGCAACCCCTAAATGCAGAGCTGCCAATAGATGTCACACTATTGGGGATTTTAATAGAAGTTAGGCTTGTGCAACCTTTAAATGCACTAATGCCAATCGAGACTACATCTAACGTTTTGCCGTTGTATGTAACGGTAGCAGGTATTACAATATCACCAGAGTATGAATTATACGATGTCGTTTCATAAGTGACGTATGCTGTCATATTCGTTGTGTTATAACCATAATAGATACCGTCTACTTCAAAGTCATAAGCATAGATGTAAGTGCTTGACAATAGACATAATAGCGATAATAAGTTTTTTTTCACAACATTGAAAGAATCTCTAGAAATTAAATCTGTAAATCTTTTACAAGGGAATTGTGTAAAACTCTTGATTCTCATAATAACTACAAATTGTCAGTAGTCGCCAAACTAACATTTTATAGAAAAGTAAAAGGCGTGGCAACTTCAACCTATTACCAAGCAGAGGCTCTGGATTTGCCTTGTAAAGAGTAATAAGCAAAGTCCACGCCCAGTAGTTATATTATTTTCCCAATAGGGGATAATATACCACAGACGTGGACGCCTTTGCCCATCATCACCTTTACATCAATTTTCCAGATTTCTGCTTGTGATAATGGCTAAACGCCCTATGCGAGTGTTTCTCGCACGGTGCAAAGATACAACTTCTTTTTATAGGATGCAAATTTTTGAAAAGAAAAATAAAAATATACGAGATATTGGATACCGATTTTAACACATACATATCTAAGAATAAAAAAGGAATAGCACCCATTTTAAGAATGCTATCCCCTCTCTGTTCTATCCTAGGAACCATGAATAAGTATCATCTCCATTTAGAGCGTTGCAGATGCCAACACTCATCTCTGTTGCATTGATGCCCCTTTGAAGGAAGCTGTCAATATAACTAGACTTGTTGGCTTCCGTAAGAAGGTTATGGAATCTCCACATGGATAGTTCTCCATCCTTTGCACTAAACGCTTCATTGCCAAAGTAGCCACGACAAACGTTATTTATCTGGCTGTCAGTAATGAGCATCCTGGGAATCTGCTTGGCATAGTTCTGTGGTAGAGCTTGATATAGACGCATCCTTCCCACGATGTGAGCAAACTGCGTTTCAGTCATAGACGTGTTGGTCAGTCTCTGCATCAAATGTATGTCCCTTGCAGGAGAGAAGGTGTGAAACAAATCCATGATGTTCTTGTATAAATCATTTAAGCCCATCACCTCTAGCTGCATCTTTACTCCCTGTCCTGTTAGAACCTGGTTGCTGCAGATGTTCACTCTCCATCCTATGAAGATAGAGAACTTCTCCACGCTTTTGTTGGTGCGATAAAGATTGAGGTCATTATAGTTGCGTACCCCACCAACACATAGCTCTAACCTCCTACCGTCAACCGTTTCATGTATGGTTGGTATGGTAAAAGCAAATGCAAGTCGCTGATAAAATTGCGTCTTCTCTGATTCCAACAGCTCTGATGCCTTCTTTCCCAAGGCACTGGGAACCCTTCCACGAACAATGTGTGACACTCTTATCTCTGGACTGTTCACCTGTTCACCCTGGAAGAATGTCTTGGCAGCATCCACAACAGCACCAATGAAATCCTGGTGCGAAATGGTTAACTCCTGGTTTCCCCATGTTGGAACAACACATGTACTTGCTAACTCATCTAGCGTGATAGCATTGGTGTTTGCCTCTAAGAAGCATACATTGTTTGGTTTCTCCTCAACGATAACAGCATCTTCGATGTCGTTGTAAAAACTTACTCCTGTCATTGCAGGAACATTTTGAATAAAATTTTCCATAATCAATTTCTTTTAAAAATCAACAATAATGATAACTACATTCTATGAACATACAGTTGATATACTGATGGCTACATATTGGAAAAATATATTTTCCAGAAGCCAACATGGGCGGGGGTAAAAGACAGGTGCAGTCTCTCACGCACCATATATATGAAAATGGCATGTGAGGAAAATATCCCTTTCCCTAAGTATGTCTGGTGTAGCCTTAACCCTTTTTCTGTTGTCACCCTACGTATGATATATTTTTCTATATGTACATATCCGTAGGACTATAACAGGATACCTGTAAAAATGGTCTGGCCTATTTGATTCGCTTTGGAAATAGCGATGCAGATTCAACATGTAAGTCTGCAAAACTGCCGTTTGACTTTTCACATATTTTGGTGTAACTTTTCAACATGCTGTTTAAAGGGTGAAATCTGCTAAAAAAAGTTACATGTGAAAAATAACCCTCGCCCAGAGTACTTAATTGAGCGAGGGTTAAAGTAGTCCCACCCTAAGTACTCAAATGAGTGGGACTACCTGTCTTTGACTACGCAGCTTGCTGAAGACGGTTCCTTTCCTTAATCTGATTGATTAAGGTTGTCATATTAAGGAAGATGCAGGATTCTCGCCCTTCGCATCCACCTTCCATTATATCAGAAATACTACTTGCTGGAATTTCCATTAGAGCTTGAACTACCAATTCTTTACTATAACCACCTTTACCCAAAAGTGCATTTAATGCGTTGGGAACATAACGTTTTCTGGCATTGCTTGCAAATGCAGCCTCAGCATGTGTATATAATTCTTCTGCATCTTGCAGAGAACGTTCCATAGTAGGTACTTCTACAGGTGTTACTCCCATTGTCATAATGGATGTATTCAATGGCTTCATTGACATTTTTAGATACAGTTTTGCTGTATTCATAGGTATTTTATGCTCCTTGGCGAATCTGAAGCAGGTCATGTAAGCCTCATTATCTGTTGCAAGGGCTGCAACTCCTATTTTTTCCACATTATTTAGGGAACGGCTGTACAACATTGTTTGACCTATAGTCTGGGCAAAATCTTTCACAGTATCGAATGTGTGGATTTCCACATTTTTGAGTTCCTCATCTAGAAAGACTCTCCAATAGGTGTCTCCTGTGTCGCAGACAACGTAAACATTAGGTGTATTTTTGGGGATTTCAATTCCATTTATGTCTCTCAATGTAAAGTCTTCCTTCCAGAAGACCTGTGGTTCTGCGAAATGGAAGATTACATCTAGCATCTTCTCTTTGTCTAACATAGACATGAGATTATTTTTGTCCTTTGGCTGCTCCATACTGAAATCAGTGTATGCTGGAGTTATTACCTCTACTTTACCGTTGATTACTGCTTTAACTGTTGTTTTTTCTACAAAATTCGTAATTTTGCTCATTTTTATTATAACGGTTGACCTAATCACCGTAAGGTTATAATTTATATTTTAACTCCATCTTTGCCCCTGGAGTTTTAGGGCTTGCTTTAAGGAGATTGGGCCCTTGATTTCCTTTTCGCATTGCAAAGATAGCATGAGGTTTTAGCTTTTGGAAGAAAAAAACACGGAAGCAGTGAGGGTAGTCTTGAACTACGATTACCCTCATATCAAAAGTGTATAAAAAATGAATTATTTACTCATTTGTATCATACTCACTAGCATGAGTTATGTATAATGAGAGATTGGTATCAAACAGGTCTCTGTACTTCTTTACGTTATCCTTTATCTTTTTACCTATGCCCGTTTCACTGTTGGCAATATCACTTGAACGGAAGCTCTCCTCATCTGCAAGTCCTGTCATATATAGACATTGTGCTATAAATCGCCAATCTTCCTTGCCTGCAGCATTATATTTAGATATGGTATGCAGGAAATATTTTAGCTTATCCAAAAATGACTTCCACCTATAATATTTGAGTCCTTCAGATTTTATGCTTTCAATGGGAGTTAGGTTTAGAAACATGGGATTGTTGTTTTTCCACTCCTCCAGACATGAGGACACGATGTTCTTAATCCAGATGTTTCTCGTGCTTGCTACAGGATAATTTATATCATTGAGTACTGCCAGAGATGTTCCTTTTTCAGATAGGGTCTTTATCATCTTTTCCAAGGTGTCGCCCAGGGTCTCCTTTTTTGATTCTATTTGACTGTTAAAACCAGAATCTATAAAATCTCGTAGGAATGATAGTAGTAGCCAGAATTTGTCTGCATCTAGGTCGTAGGTCTTTAGTTTTTCCTGCATGCTTGGTTCACTGTAGTATATTTCCTTTAGATTTGACATCTTTTCCATGATTTGGGGGTATCTTGTACTAAATACGCTGCAGGCATCCTGGGTTGCAATGTTCAGCAAATCACAATCCTCCATCTCGCCTTTCTCATAGTTTTCGTCTAGGCAATACCTTTTTGCTACTACCTCTACATACTCCAAATCCTTATCCTTAATATCCATATCTACAGAATTTTCTGCAAATATAACAAAAAAACTCCACCTGCGATAGATGGAGTTATCATTTAGCCTAAAACATACTTAATAACTTGTCTGTTGGCTTCATTCTCATTATGAAAATCACGCTCTATATAAATGTCCGTGACCCTCATGGATTCGTCTATGTGATTGAGTGAGGCGTGAACGGTGTATTTGTTTATGCCTAACTTATTGATGGCTATGGTAGCCCAGGAATGTCTTGCGGCATAATATTCCAAATCCTCTATCTTTAGAATCTCGCCTATCTGTTTCAGTCCTTTGTTGATTGCCTTGTTGAACGCCTTTTCATCACGGTATGTGTGGTAAAAGCTGAAAACCCTTTCTCCAGATGAATCCCTGTATTTCTCTATCAGAGGTTTTATGATTGCAGGTACCTTTACTACCATCTTGGCTTTATCTAGCCTTCTGTCTTTGGTTTTCATGCGATTGTATGTAAGATATTCACCATCGTAATCTACTGCATTATATAGGTCTGTGGAGTTGATACCCATCATACAGAATGAAATAATGAAACAGTCTTTTGCAAGGTTGAATCTGTTGGTGTGGCTTGCACCTTTATATATACCTTGGTAGGGCAGATGCCATATCTTCCTTATAAGTTCTGGGCTGATTGCCCTTTTCCTTGTTGCCTCCTGCCTGGGAACAGTGACATACTCAAACGGACTGTTCGTTATTATATGCAATCCCTGTTCTTCATTATTATAGTGTTTCTTCGCTTCGTTGAAAAGGTGACGGAATATCATAAGGTAGAGTGATAACGTTCTGTTGGAAGGAACACGTTTGCCCTTCGTTATCAATTCCTGTGTACGCTCGTTCTTCTCCTTAATAAGAAAATCCTTGTATCCTTTTACATAGGTGGAGTTTATATCCTTGATGTTCAAATAATCTGAACCATTGAAACGTATGATGGAATTTAGTGCCGTTAGATAGCAGGATTTACCTTTTATTGTAGCTTGACTTATCCATGACTTTGCGAACTGTATGAAATCAATAGGTTTATCTATTAGGTCTCCACTGCTAAGGATGGTTACTATTTCATCCAGGGAGTGTTTGTCAGAATCTAGATGCAGTCTTATCATCAAATCCCTGTAATGCAGCACCAATCTGTCTGCTTCCTGCTTAATGAGAGAATCCTCCTTGAACTCAAAATTGGATGTAAGCTCATCCTGTCTTGCAAACAGGTCTGTTGAAATCCTCTTTACTTTCTTCTCTTTTGTGAAACGGACTTTTACATTGTAAGTACCGTCTTTCCTTAGCTTGTCCTTGCGAACCTCCGCCTTAATTGTTAGCATTTCTTTACATTTTAAAACACCTTTTGGGGTAAACCTAGGGTAAACCAAAGGCAAAAAATTAAACAATTATGCTGATTTTCGTCTAGGAATCTGTGCTTATTGAGAGTATGTAATAAGTAGGATTTTACAGAACTTCAAAATCTGTAAGTGATTGATTTACAAGAAAAAGGCACCTACGTTAAAATGCGTAAGTGCTTGATTTTCAGCGGTGGGCCATCCAGGGCTTGAACCTGGGACCTCCAGATTATGAGTCTGTTGCTCTAACCAACTGAGCTAAAAGCCCGACACAAATAAGGTTTGACCTCAATTGCGGTGCAAAGGTACGTGTTTTTTATGAACTGACAAAATTTTTTGGAAGTTTTTTATGGATATTCCACATCCTCTAAGAATAATGCATGGGCAGGCATGCTCTCTCCTGCATTACTCCTGTTGCCGTTTTCTATGACTTTACGGAATTCAGAAAGAGTGAGACGACCGCGACCGACCTCTACCAAGGTTCCTACAATCGCGCGTACCATGTTACGCAGAAAACGGTCGGCGATGACCTCGTAATAAAAGGTATGATCGGAGGTAATCACGAAACGAGACTCTTTTATCTTGCATATCGTAGTCTTGACATCACTGCCACTCTTACAGAAAGCACTGAAATCACTATATTCTTTTATTATCTCCGCTGCCTGCTGCATCGCATCCATATCCAACGGATAATAGGTCTCACAGGAATAATGACGTAGGAAGGGATCTCTACGGGTATGGAAATAATAATGATATGTACGGGCCACAGCACTGAAACGGGCATGCATATCATCGGCTACCTGACGCATATCTAAGGCGGCGATATCTCGCGGCAACACCCTGTTGAGTTTATACACGGTCTGTTCGCAGTCTAACATTTTCTCCGTATCAAAATGTGCTGACATCTTACGGGCATGAACACCGGTATCCGTACGCCCCGCTCCTACTACGGAAATATCCTCACGAAGGATGGTAGAGAGTGCTTTCTGCAACTCTGCCTGCACGGAATTGCCGTTAGGCTGTATCTGCCAACCGTGATAGGCGGTGCCATCGTAACTGAAAAAGAGGAAATATCTCATTGTCTCTGATAACGGGGTTTACGTCCTATAAGGTTTACGCCTGCATCCTCGATACCATACAACACAGCGTCGTGCATGATATGACGCAACGATACGACTAGGGAGTCGCCTTCATTCATGGAGAAAATCCTTACATCGCTGTTCAACTGTCTCGAGAAAAGTCCTGCGCCCTGCAGTTTTCCCTTATTGTCATAGACGGAGAAGTGTATGGTATCTATGTATTCTATGATAGTATCTCGACTGAGAGTGTCACGTCTGTGTATGGTCTGCCTTACCTCTAAGGCGAGATTGCGGTAACTATAGTCATCGTTGAATCTTACCCCTACATTTGTCTTATACACATCGTGGGCATGTACGGTAGGTATGTTGTACGTGAGGATATTCTGACGATTCCACTCTTCACCTGACAGATGTTGGTAGGAATCGAACGATTTGTTGCCCACACAGGCCGTGCAGACAACAGCGACCAACAATGCCCTACTCAGATGTCTTTTCCTTATTGTCATCACGCTTCTCTCTCGGTGCGTTGTTGCGGTTTTTATTCGGTCGGGGCTGTCCACCCTTCTTCTTCTTTTTCTTCTTCGCCTTATCGAAACGCTCTATATTCTCCTGTACCGCGATATCCACTGGCTTAGCCTTCTTCGGCTTTCCATTCTCATTGAGACTCTCCGGTTTCTCGCCTCTCTTGTTCATCGCGATGATGTCGTTGGCACGCTGAACGCTTATCGTTTCTAGGTTGACCGCCAGATTCTTGTCTGTAGAATAGCTCACAAGACCCGCGAGGATATCGTTCTTGAAATGGTAGAAATCACCGTCCATGGTCTGCAGTATCGCATCTTTCGGAGGGAAATTCTTCGATGCCTCCATATAACAGTCCACCTCGTAGTTGATACAGCATTTCAGTTTGGCGCACATTCCCGCAAGTTTCTGCGGATTGGTGGATATCTCCTGAAAACGTGCTGCGTTGGTACTTACAGAAGAAAAGCTTCTTATCCATGTGGCGCAACAGAGCTCGCGTCCGCAAGGTCCTGTACCACCGATACGTCCTGCCTCCTGACGGGCTCCGATCTGTTTCATCTCTATCCTCACATGGAAAGCATCGGCCAACACTTTGATAAGTTCGCGGAAGTCGACACGTCCCTCGGCGATGTAATAGAAGATAGCTTTATTACCGTCACCCTGATATTCCACGTCACCGATCTTCATCTCCAGTCCTAAGCTCTTAGCTATCTTACGACTTTCGATCATCGTGGAATGTTCTCTGTTTTTCGCCGCCTCGTATTTCTCCATATCCACGGGCTTTGCGATGCGGTATACCCTCTTTATGTCGTCGGGCGATTTGAGGTTGGCTTTCTTTATCTGCAACTTCACCAGTTTTCCCGTCATCGTCACCACACCGATGTCATGTCCCGGACTGGATTCCACGGCTACTATATCTCCTTTATGTAGGTCGAGATGGTTTACATTATGATAATACCCCTTACGTGTATTCTTAAACTGCACCTCCACGAGGTCGGTGGTGAGGGCATTGCCCGGAACATCCTCCAACCAGTCGTAAGAGTTGAGCTGCTTGTCCTGTCTGCCACAAGCGCCATTAGAAAGTCCACGGTCGGTATTTATTGTTATCTCAAAATCCATAATCTCTATTTTTGTATTAGCAATACTATAATATTCAGCGCCAGATGATAGAACACAATCTTTCCGTTGGCGTTCTGACTGATATCCCGATAAGCCCGCTGTAGCAGTTCACTTATCCCGATAACGTTGGCCTCGTTGATAAAACGTGCGAAGCGCTGTGAGAAATTCTCCTCTTCCTGTGTCATGTAACAGAGCTCCTCCTTGTGGAAGTTATACATGAAATTCTCCCGAACCATGCGCAGGAAATAGGTGAGAAGTCGTTTCTGTTTCTCTCGTCCGAAACTGCTTACCTCATCGCTCCATTTCGTCAGTTCCTTGATATCCCTCATATAGGCTTTTCTCATGAGGTTGATGAAGAGGTTGAGAAATTCGCTGTTTTCTCCGCTTGCACTCAACTGCTCCACTGCCGTCAGCCAGTTGCCGTTGGCGATGCGTGCTATACGATGTGCGTCGGCTTCGCCTATCCCTCTCTCACTCACGAGGGCTTTCTCCACATCGCTGTCATCGATACGCTTTACGTCAAACCGCTGCACTCTACTTCGTATCGTGTCGAGCAGTCTGTCGGGATCTTCGCACACCATGAGGAAGAGTGTCTGCGACGGCGGTTCCTCAAGCAGTTTCAGGAGCGCGTTGGCACATTCGCTGTTCATGTACTCGGGCAACCATATCACCGATATCTTGTATCCTCCCTGACTGGATTTCAGCGAGAGTTTATGTATCAGACTAACGCTCTCTCCTCTACCGATGAGTGCCTGTTGGTTTTCCGCTCCCATGGCATCGAGCCACTGTCGCATGTCGAAATACAGACTGTCTTTCAACAGGTCATACCATTCAGCGGAGAAATCATCGCTGATCATCTTATGCTGTCCGTCAAACTTCGATGTGCGCACCACGGGAAACGTGAAATGCAGGTCGGGATGTTCCACGGTGGTGGTGTTGAGCAGTTGCATCGCAAAAGTCACCGCCAACGGCAGCTTTCCGCTACCCTTAGGGCCACAGAACATCAGGGCGTGGGGTATACTCCCGCCCTCTGCCAGTGCTTTGAGTCGTTCCTTAGCCTCTGACTGACCTATAACACTGTCAAAATTCAACGTCTAAATATATTTGCATGCAAAATTAGCAAAAAAATTCATTTTTCTTTATGTTTTTCATAATATTTTACTATTTTTGCAACGTAATAAGATTGACAAAGTAAAAGAGGATATGAAGAATATATTGGTCGCCGAGGATAACGACGGTAATTACGTCTTGATGACGTACATCCTAAAAAGGGACTACAACATAGTAAGAGCCATAAACGGATTAGAAGCCGTACAGAAAGTTAAAGAGGGCGGTATCGACTTGGTTCTCATGGATATCAACATGCCCGTCATGGATGGTATCGAGGCAACAAAAGCCATAAAGGCGGAACACCCCGAGATACCTGTTTTGGCACTTACTGCCAATGCATACGAAAGCGATAAGGAGAATGCATTCAATGCAGGATGCGATGATTTTATAGCAAAACCCGTAAACTGCAAGGAAACTCTTGACATTGTGAATAAATACCTGAAGTAAGACTTCACTTACTTATTCACGAAAAGTGAGAAATTGACACTACCATAAACCTTCTGTTCCACAAACAGAGGGTTTTCTTTAAATGTGTTTTTACTGCCATGCTCAAAGACGAGCAGACCACCTTTGGTGAGGATGCCGCTGCCAAGTATCATCTCAGGCAGTTCGGCGATATTCTCCAGTTGATACGGCGGGTCGGCAAAGATAAGGTCGAACTTATGCGTGGTACTGCGTATGAAACGCATCACATCGCCTTTTATCAGAATAACTCTTTTTATATCCTCGGCATCACTGCCTTTCTCGCCTGCGATCTTCTCCAGACACTGCTTCGTAAACCGCTGATGTGCGGGATCTTTCTCTACACTCACAACCCTGTCGCAACCGCGTGACAACAGTTCCAGGGTTATACTTCCCGTACCCGCAAAGAGGTCGAGAGCATTGATACCCTCGAAATCGAGATAACCCGTCATCACATTGAAGATATTTTCCTTGGCGAAATCGGTGGTAGGACGTGCCTTAAACGTCTTGGGAATATCGAACCTACGACCTTTGTATTTTCCTGTTATGATTCTCATGATACCTCCTATCGGTCTTGCGCCAAGAGCAGCATGTCGTAAGGCATCTGTCTGTAATCCTTAAACAGCGAGGTGTTGTAGTCGGCAGCGGCGTTGACAAGATACACGTTCTTCACGAACTCACGTGCCTTATCGGCGAAAGCACCCATGTCGCGACGGTCGCTGACGATATGCAACTCGTCTTTTTCCTGATTATACCCCAACAACTGCCATACGTAAAGAGTAAAATACATCGCATCCTGTTCCCCTTCTATCTGAAAGACGTTATAGAAACGGAAACGATTTTTGGAGAAACTGAGGATGGTGAGTTTCTCATCGGCGAAATAGGCATAAAGCTTGTGGTTGTAACCTACCTCCGACCGACGGTGCAGGTGGCGCCATACGGGAGAGGCGGCAGGCATATATTTTACATCCTCGAAATTGTCAGTAAGAACGGTGTTGGTATCTTTGTTCACGGCAAAAAGGGCGACACAGTTGAGATAAGGCACCACCAGACTCTCTACCATGCAGTCGGTAGTATGAGGAAAACTATGTCTGTACAACATATCCTTCGATTCGTGGTCGAAAAGATTTATCGGTACCATCAACACCCCCGACGGTACCATGACGCGTATCTTGCGCATCTTACGAGAGAGAAGATCACCCTCCTTTATCGCCATGCGCAGGTTGGCAGCCTCTGAGACGCCGCTCTTCATGACATACGTCTCGTACTCTATCGCCGAATCGTCATCGACATTCGGTGTGACGAGCGACACGGCCAACGCACCGCTGCCCAAACGTAATGTAAGACGCTGTCGATTGTTTATGTTACGAACTTCTGATACCATACGGATTGCAAAGGTAGAATTTTTTTCGCTCATTTCAAAATTTACCACTTTAATAATTGCACAAAAGGGATAAAATGTGCACAAAACAACG
>Ga0181612_130910_pt1 | contig 11432 bp, 11 predicted proteins | sample HoacroProtozoa21_FD_119630 | JGI IMG/M metagenome (GOLD analysis project Ga0181612, IMG submission 119630) | Hoatzin crop microbial communities from Cojedes, Venezuel. Combined Assembly of Gp0051906, Gp0051904, Gp0051908
TGACCACTCGTCCTTACACTCCACTCCCAGTCATGCTGGTGAGCAAGAATCATTATGAACTATATTGTACTTCCCTTCCAGCTGAACCCCACCTATCATCTAGAAAACATCTGGGAGCATTCAAAAATATATAGAAAAAAGACTGAAATCAAGCACTGAAATCAATTTGTGACTGACATCACCTGATTCAGTGGCTGGGCTACAAAGAGGCACATCTCTGCACTGCATTACTTCTGCCTGTCTACGTTCTTTACAATAGCTACTAGCACTTCTGCAGAAAAGCTGAATGCCCTTAACTTGCTTTGCTCATGATGCAACACAATTGTTCCTTCCTACACTTCTGTACCCTGTAGCAGCAATAAATTAATCCATTGCAGTAACCTAAACTGTCATGCAGCAGTTGCAAAGTGTGCAGGTTATCCCTGACAACCCACACGGCTCAAGTGTATGTCAAGATACACAGATCAAGATCAATACCCTAAGCATGGCGTCTCCACAAGCTACGAGCTGCTCCCAGATTCCCTGGCCGCTGGGCACCTGCTGCTATAGAAGCTTAAAGGAAGCTCAAGGCTACTCCTCCACTCAGCTAGCGATAGAGCACTCACCGTGCATTTCCTAACTGCACTCCAAACCAACCTCCTTCTTCCCCTCCACCCGAGGAATAGAAGCGCCAGCCACTACGCACTATGGACACTGAAAGAGCCACAGAAGAAACAACTCATCCTCATCAATGGCTAGAACTGTTTGCTGCTCTCCCTACCCTCTCCCAAGCACCATGACACTGTTTTACCCTCATCCCTACGCAGATTCTGCGAATAAACAAGCTGGCTTCAGTAGAGAAGTCTATGGGTCTGAAGCACTGTTGAAACAGAAAAAAATAAAAAAGGATTTAAGTACAATTTTCTGTTTTCCATCCGACAGCCTGATGACTGGGCAGTGCTGTAACACAAGAGCACTGCCCTGACCCCAGGCAGTACATCAAAGTTTACCGTAAGCTGACTATTGTGCTCTGATACCTTCAGCACAGTAGAAGGATAATGGACCTAATAAAAACCCAAGTTCACGGGTTATTTTAACTGCATTAGGGAAGAGGAAAAAGCAAGGAGGGGGCCTAAGATACCCCAGTTTGAACTCATTTCTCTTCACACTTGCTTCTTAAAACCACTGTAATCTTCAAGGACTTGCATTTATGTTTTTTGGAAGAAGGAAAAACAAACACCAATCCTGCAATAAGAAGTAGTTGTTCAAAGAAAGGTAATTAAACTGATCAGGGAAACTGCCATGAGGGGAGACTACAAGACTGAAAAGCTTGAGAGTATTTACTTTGGGGAAGAAGCAAATGTGGAGACAAGATAAAAAGTAGGGCAGGTAAGAGCAGAGAGCAGGGAACCTCCATCCTTTTGGCTCTCACACGAGGAAATGACATCTAATAAACTGGTGGATTCAGAACAAACCCAGGGAAAACATTTTTTCACACAATACAGACACCTTGGCGACCACTGCCCCAGGGAGCTGCTACAGCTCAGAACCATCCTCTTCCCCCCTCCACCCCTCCATGATTTTAAGTTCAAGAATATCTATAGCTGCATTTTAAAGAGCTTTCAGAAATAATTAAGAGATCAGCTTAAAATTGGATAAGTAAAGCTCAACTGTTACAGGTCCAGACAACAACCTGTTTGGGGAGAAATTATCCCAAAATTGCCCATAGCTTGATTCTTCCACTCTCCTCTGAAATACCAGCTATTAATCACTTACCCGTGCTTCTTAAATCACGTACAAGTTTTCTAGAGGGGCTACAAAACTTTGTGGGCACAACTAAAGGCATGGCACAGAGGCTTATTTCAAAGACCAGGCTCACAATCTGCTTTCTGGGGTATGCAGAAAAGGAGAACCACTCACCGACCACCCTTAGGCCTTACCCTCCTAAAGGAGCTATACGACACCGTTAGAATAAAATCTTTGCTATTCTTCAGCCTGAAATATGGCTTCTGAGGAGATATTGACTGGTTTGGTTGAAGAACAGTTTATCATCAGGATCTCTCGCCACTTTTGCCCAGCCTCCTGGCCTAATGTCTCACTACTAAAGCAGTTCTTTTTATAGGCCATGCCCAAGTTTGTCAGTTGGAGTCATTTAACGCCTGCATTGCTGCCTGTAAAATGCTACAAGGCAAGTCATGAAAAGTCTGTTTACTGACAGCAGGTATGGGAAGACCTCAAATTCCTGCCTCCATCCCAGACACTAACGAACAGTATTTCATACATGATGTCAAGACATAAACGTTTGCTTTCACAGCAGACCTATGCACAAGCCTACACCAGGACCTGCACCAGATGTGGTCACAAAGCTGGAAGCTTTGGAGAGCTGACAACAGCAATTCATTGCAGTCCTGTCCATAACTAGAAAAATCATTTGGAGGAATGGGTCAGCCAGAGATTTAAAATATGCAATTAGAAGTACTTATCTAAAATTAGATGCCAACTCTCCACAGCGTATCTGTCTGAACTTAACCCTTTTTGTTAGTAATTGCCAATTCCAGCTCTCTCAACTACTACACCATGACCATTCAGTCAGGAATACAACTGAGGCAGAGCAGTATGTACAAGCCACTTATAAGATCTGAGAAGAGTACCAAGGGATAGTATCAGGACAAAAAGACCTGACGGGAAAGGGAAGAGATCTCGAACTCCTACACTAGCACGAGCCATAAGAGGATTTGAAGGCAGGTCATCTCAAAAGTCCTACATGCAACCCTTCACACACACTAAAATGTGACAGCTTGGATGAAGTCGTTCCTCACTACAAGAGCAGATTTGCAGGCACCTGTAATGGTAAAAATAGCATTAGTCACTAGATGGAAACTGGAACTGTGGTTCAGGTGACTTGCTGAAGATCATACACGTGTAGAGCCAGCCAGCACTCCTGAATTCTCTCTTCTACTTCCTAATTGCAATCACCAAAACAAAAGCCTGGGTTAATGCTACAGAAGCTGTCAAGATGCAAGTGGAAAGACAAGACAGGTAGGATTAAAAAAATCCTAGAGAGTTGCTTTAAAAGGAAAGGCAATACAAGGCCTCATCTCCCCACCTTCCCTCAACCCCTGCCAGCTAGTATTTACTATGGAAAGTTTTACCCGAGAGAGCTTTCTCAGCTCCAGTAAAGACGCCTCAATGTTCACAGGAACGCCTGTTTCTGCCTGGCTTAAATCCAGGGACCTTCCACACATGAGGTGGATGCAACAGCTGCTGCACGACAGAAGCACCAGCTCCCACACACAGAAAAGCAGAAGACGAAGCCCATACAAGTCAGATGAGAAAAGGAAATTTTAGTTACCACAGCTACCTGCCAGAAACTGTTTTCCATTCAGAAAGTCTTGAGAAAAAAAAAGGCACACGGCAGAAGAAAATTACAGAGCTACAGCTCCAAAGGACTCTACCTCCCGTCCTGAACTCAGAAATAGTGGAGGTTTCCATACAGCAGCCTGCAACATGAGGGAGTGATCCCTCAGCTGGCATCAATACCAGAAAGCAATTAGGAACAAGAGCTAACTCATTCAGTTTTTCTCTTCACAGGTGAAGGGGGAAAAAAGTAAAGAACTGTAAGGAAAGGAAAAGAAAGCAAAACTATTCCCTTAAATTTTAAAGATTCCGGAAGCACGTAGCTCTGGATCCCCCTCAAACTGCAGAGCTGTCGTGGGTAGAGCTGAGCTTCACACTTGCATGTTAACTCCGTTTAAAACAAAGGGATTATACAAAGTGCTTAGCTCTAAACAAACAGCCTGCAGTTCTCTAATAGTTCATCTTGCTAACATTACATACTGTGTCCCACAACCAGGACAACTGAACTGTCTCTAGTGAAATCAGTCAAGTCCTCTCACACCACCTCAAGAAAGGTTAAGGCACTTAGCAAACGCGGAGATTATGCAAACAGAAATACAACCCCCCAGACAATTTGATTGCATACCAGGAGTTCATCCATGCTTGTCTGACACTTCTCCAGATTGATCCGTTTAATTGCCACCTTCTCTTTCTTTGGAGCGCAGAAGGCTGCCTGCACCACTGCAGTTGCTCCACTCCCTGTGGGTGAAAAAAATTAGTTAGAAACATCTTACAGGACTTCTGCAGAAAGGGAGGGAGGTCAGATAACAAAATCACGAGTGCTGGTGAGTAAAGGCAGCAGGAGCCAGGTGAAAACCCAGCGAAGGCAACCCCCACAGCCACTCCAGGTCTGGGCAACTCTGTGCACCGGCTCAGCTGCAACATCGAAGTACTGGGCTAACCGAACAAAAACAAGTGGATCTTCACGATCCCTTGCAAGGATCATTATAGCTCCGCAGACAGAAAAATAAAAAACAGTATCCAGCTTACTTATAACAGAGGAGTGATTCTTCTTGTGTGCTTTTAAACGAAAGGCCACTGAGGTCAGACAGACTTTTAACCTGATGTGTTCACCCAAAGTGTCGAAACAACCCACGCTCTTTGCCACCAACACTAATGAGATTCTTCAAATATTTTTATGTCCTAATTGCTGTTCTCATCTCCCCTCATCTTATGCAAAGACAAGAGGTAGGCTTCACTCAAGCCTGTTCAGCTCCAGTTCTCATATCGTAGCACACCGCCTTGGTGTCTGAGTTGAAAACCACAGCCAGAGAACGTTTAAATTCAAATAGGGAAAAAAACACTGTCTTTTAATGTACAGTTGCTCAAATGGCTAGAAGTAAGGATAGAATTCTGGATTTCAGCTGCTCAGCAATATCATATCCTTTGATATCACAGGGATTTTGCAACAATGAGACTTAAAATCTAGTTGATGTTAAAGCTGTATTTGTCGGCTTCCAGAAACAGCTGCAACATTCACATCTCATCAACAGGATGGCCTTACTGCTTTATTCTCTACCCTGATCTTGCTTCCCCAAATTTCCACGCTTCACTGGAAAGGAACACATTGAAATGAATAAAGAAGGGAGTGGGACAGGTAGAAAAGATAGGAATAGCTTCTTACTGCCAATATTCTTAAAAGTGTTATTAAAAATAAACCCACAGCAATTTAGTTTATTATCCCAGGCATAACTCTTGAGCCCATTTGAGCTGATGAGGGAGATGAGAACAGCTATTCTGCATTTTGGAATAACACACGTATTTTACGAGATTCTCCTATTCTTAACACTGTAAAAACTGCTTCCAGATTCTGCCATACAGGTCAAGCACTTTTTTGAAAACTACTTTTTTTTCTAGTATGTTCAGACAAACTGGGGGCAAAATCTTTCAATCTTCTCTTCAAACAAAGGCTGCTGAGGCTCCCTACAACCACCACCAATGGCCTTCCGCAGTAAGTTCCACCAAGTCACAGCCAAACTCAAAATGCCAGGTGGGGGAAAGAGCTTGAAACCCAGCCCTGAAAGACACAGGAAAGACTGCTCCATCCAAAGTCACACTGAAATAAATTACAAAGCCCTGAACTACGGGACTCCGCTCCTCTAATCGTCAACCAGCACCCGCCACAGCGGAGCTACAGGAGTTTCACTTCACTTTATATGGCATTGCAAGTGTACCCTGGACAACAGCATCAGCTCATCAGTTGATTCCCTGCACTTAAGAGTTTACATTTTAACAGCAGAAGGCAGCAATGCACAGAACACAAAAAGGCAAGGTTGCTAAAGCTGTACTATTTCATGAAGCAAATGGGTTTTTAAGAAGTTCAAGACTGAGGCCATTTATTACTTGCACGCATATTACTTTTCAGAGACTATTCATCGCACAGGGCAAAACAAAGCTACCAGGAGAAGCTTCGGTGGAAAAAAAGGATAGCAATAGGGGCAAGAATATTTACAAGGGACTTCGGAAATGAAGTTTCAGTGTCATAAGCAAGGTCTTGAGCAAAGGATGGAGATGATGGAAAAGTTTAGGCAGACATTTAACAAAAAAGGACTCAGAAAAAGCAAGGGGAGGAGGCTTTAACAGCGAGTTTGGCTAGACTGCAAGGAGTACGGCTGAAATACACAATATTACACAGGGGACAAAAATCCCAAACAGAAACCTCCACACCCACTCCCTGTGGTCGTTTTGCCCAGCAGGTATGAGGTGCAGGAGCTGCAGGACTCCAACCTGAAAGCAGCAGCCCCAGCACAGGGGTATTCCCACCCACTGGGAATCCTGGGTTGCACTGACCTGCTCCTCTCCACCCAGTACCTGCTTCTCTAAATTTTTCTGCAGCTTCTTGCAGGGGGGGGGATAAAAGTGAAAACACATAAAGTAACTCAAGATAACGACAGCAAAGCATACAGAAGTGGTGACAAAAGGCAGGAGAAGTGAGTTTGCGTTTCCCAGCACTGCTGGTCTCCCTAAAGCAATAGCCTTTTGAAAGTCAGAACAAAAAACAAACACTTGTGCCTGTATTATTCCTTCGGAAAGGGTTAGATCCCAGAAGAAACGTTGCTGCTTACACATTCAAAGCACCAGTATCATGATTCCTTTCTTTGGATGTCTTGGTGCATAGTAATAGACAGAGGCTGAAAACACAAGCCAGATGCTGTAAGAATATATGAGGATGCACCTCAACTGTCTTGTCACGCAGCCCTTTTCACTCTTCAGTCAGTTTTGCAGTGCGTATTTTCATCTCTCAAGCTACCTGCCCGGTCCTCATCACCACAAGAGTATCCAGAAAGAGTCTTTGAGGACAGATATCTCGGACACTCCATAGTTTCAGCATATACCTGCTTCCCCCCACAACATGATGTACCGGGATTTCTGTGCCAGTTAAACCCAGCTGGTGTAGGCATGACTGGCAGAGATGCTTCTTGCAATCCAGGCGTGATGCCACTACTGTACACCAAGTCTTTCACAAGATGACAGTGAAGTCCAGGCTTTTATAGAAGTGACTACACAAAGAACAGCTTTGTGTTTGTTTTTTTCTGTTGTTTGTTTTTTTTAAGATGTTACTACCAGAAACAATAGATGCAGCCTAATTAAACGCAGGACCATACATGCCGCAGTTCCTTCCCAGTCCTCAAGCCTGCCTGATCAATGCTTGCTAGGACTTCAGGGCAAAAACTGCTTCTCAAAAAGTGTTTGGACAATGCCCCAGCCTACAGGGACCCAATCTGTTATGGGTGTACGGCATTATTTGAACAGTAACAAAATTCCAAACTAAATCCTTCTGGGCACATGGCAGGGAATCATCCGAACTCGAGACTCCTCCCATTTAATTCCCTGCTGCTCCTACTTCTCTGGCAGCTCTCTTCAGTTCGATCACCACCTGCTCTCCCCACTCCCCCCTCTCCCACTAATTCGTCATTTCTTTCAGCTCCTCTGTAGCACTTAATTACAGAGAAACAATGAAATCTCAAAAGCATATCAAGCAAGGATTAATCCAAGCTGCAGCACGATGTGCCACAAGCAAGCTGCTCTTTGGTAGCAGCGGCGGCAGCGTGCCATGCTTCTGGGACAGAACAAAGACAGGTTTCCATGCTTCCTTGAAGAGTACAGAAAACATAGCAACACGGCCACTCCAGGCTTTGCAGCCATACAATTTGTTTGTGAAATTCCAGGGTGGCAAGAGAAAGAAAGGAAAAAAGGTGTATCAAAGCTAAACACATTGCTAAGTGAAAACAAGCACAGATAGAGATGATAACATCAACGGAGAAAAAAAATAAAAAGCCTGGCAAGGAAGTTTTTTAAATTTTAGGAGCAGGTAACAAATATATGGGGAAAGTGGGGAGTGAAGCTGTTTCCCTGGCTGCTATGAACCACCTTCAACGAGAAAAAAACCTACAAGAGCAGCTTGTGCTAGGGTAGGACAACTTGGACAAAGCAACTCTCTGCTGCAATCAGAGCCAGCTGCAGTCCAGCACGCTGCTCAGCTGCAGCGCCATGGGCAGCACTGGGTTAATGTTCTCTGTCTAACTTGCTCTGTTCACCGTTGCTCCCCACCTCAAGACACTGATCAAGGTCAGTGCCGAGGCTCTTCCCTCCGCGTTCCTCAAGATCAGCTTTCGGAGAAAATTCGCTCCCTAGTTAATCTCTTCCAGCAGAACGGCTTAGCAAAACAATGAAAACTGGGCACGGCCACATGCTCGCTGCTTTATTCCTGAAAAGCAGGAGAGTATTTTGTTGAGGGCTGAGGGGGAGGAAAGAGACCCCAAGTGGGTATTAGGATCTGTTTAATACCCCCTGCTTTCGCCTCTGTAGGCTCTCAGATACAGTTCCAACCCTCAGGATAGCAGCTGCGAAATTCCTGCATAAGAGGGTCACGACCTGCTTTAGGAAACACTGCCTAAGGAGGAAAACGTACCCTTTCTAACCCTTGCTTCTTTCATGTCTGTGATTAAATGGTTCTTTCTGAAATAAAACCAACCTCTGAAACGATGAAAACAGCCCAACCCAAAAAGTCCTCAAGCACGCAGACACCGAAGCCTGATTTCCCAGAGTATCTCCTCTGGTCCTCTGATCCATGCTTCCTGTACCTTCAGCATCCAGAGCGCCAGCCTGAACTTCTCCTTAGATTGAGACAAATTCCCTGCAGAAGTCCACTGACAGCCTTCAAGGGAGGCTGCACGCCACCTCTTCTGCAGTCACTTGCTGTCACATAACTCATATGAAGCTTGCTTTTTTTAAAAAAACAAAAAAACCTCCAAGAACTCTGTTAATGGCAACCAACGATTTCAAGGCCATTTGGAGGAGTGGAGAGACAGGGGACTGACCTGAGGCCACAGCCCGTTCAAATACACTTTGTTTCCAAAGGTAACAGAATCTTTGCAGCCACGTAAGGACATTGCAGCTCTCCCAGTCAGACTGGGATGAATTGCACTGATGCCTCCTCCCAGGCAAACGCAATTGAAGCCAGAGGTCCTTTTGGCAGAGATATCTCCTTAAGCAATGGGAATGGTTATGCCAAACCATCACAAGACAAACATCAAATCCTGGCTCTAGAACTGTATTCGCCCACCATGTGCAATGGCAATTCAAAGTAGCTACACAAGAAGAGTCGTCTCAAAACAGGGTGGCCCAAACTTTAAATCTGTCCCACCACTGGAAACTGAGTTTCAGGTACCCTGGGAGATGTGAAAACTTCCCTTCAGGGTAATTCAGCTGTTTCAATCAACACCTTCTGTAACAGTCTTGGAGCAGTCTTTATCTTACTGCAGTATCAAATCCCCTCTGTAGAGCAAATACACTCTTCCGGAGTCAGCTGAATGTTACAAGCAATTCAAGGAACCTCTGGAGGCCTCTAGTCCGCTCTCCTGCTGAAAGCAGGGACCAAATCCCAAGTTAGATCAGGTTCCAGCAGCATCACATTCAATCTCATTTTGAATATCTTTAACAGATATTTCTACAACCTTTTTGGCTGTTCTGTGTTTGACAACCCTCATAATCAAGCTTTTTTCACCCCCTCACTATCTCATCAGATTTCCCAACATCGCTTACAACTACTGCCTTTCGCCATGCATCTCTGCAGAGTCCAGCTTCATCTCTTCTGTAACTCCCCACTATATAGCAAAGGACAGCAACAGCATCCCTCCTCAGCTCACTCTTCCAAGGCTGAAGAAACCCAGCTCTCCCAGCCTGCCCTCGTAAGTTGCATTCCCAAGTCTCCCCCAACATTAGACCACACTCAGCTGAAGACCTCTGCACAACCCTGCCCTCCCCTTTCACCATTCCCTAGCACACACAAGCTCTCTATTTTTAAGCCAGATCTGGAATCCATCCTCCACTATCTGGAGCGCAGTGCCAGAAAGCCGCTCGTGACGCAGGCTCTGTTTATAATTGTGAGCCCGCGTTTTCCTCTTATGAACAATGCACACAAACCACTTCCCTGCAAGGCTGCTCTGGACCAAGAAATGGCTTTCAGGCTCCAGGTATCCAGTTTCAGGTAAAAAAAGTAAAAATTCAGAATCAAGTCCTGTGGGCTCTGGCACAGTCTCTCAGTGGATTTATCACACATCCACCAAAGAAACCTCCTGTTGTGATTAGCTGCAGAAGCAGCGAGAGAAGCAGACAGCTGGCTTCACTTCACATCTTTTTACGGGATTACCCATCTACGATAATGAGCAGAAGATCCAGCCATGGAATCACACACACCCCCCTGCCTTCCAGGGCCTCTTGGTCAAGGATGTGACACGAACGGTCCTCACTCCAGATCATGCAGACAGGACAGCCAAAGCCCAGGAGACCTTTAATGCTCTATAACACAGACTCAGTACTCACATCTGCCACCACAGGCATGGGGACGGCCACCTCCACCTCTGGGTGCTTCCACTCTTTGACAGCCTCATGCCAAAGAGCTGTGGGAGCCCTGCTCTACGGTTACTTGTTCCAAGGACAATACAGTAATAAAACAAGAAGCTACAAGACTGGGAACAGAATTTCTTAAGTGCTCTTACAAAGCACAGGGAATATACAAATCTAATTAAAGGAGAAATTAAACATCAGATTGCAAATTCAGATTGATCTTGCATTGCTTGATCCGTTTGCTACAAAGGCAAAGCTACACCTCTATCTTCTCTACCTCATTTGAGGTTTCTGGTGAGAAGATAGTTCTCTTGCAAAGAATGTGCCTCTTCTAAATACAAGCTAGCAAAAAACCCTACTCTTAAATTTGTACGCAGCTCAGTATGGGGTGGGAACACCCCTTTCCCCAAGCAAGACTTGGGAAGAAGGGTCCACACGGTGTCAAAAGTCTTCCTGGCACAAGCCCCACGATTCAGTGGGGTAATGCAACATGAATCATCCCTGAATACGGTCATAGTTCTTCAAGCCATCTCCCCACTATGTGTCAAATTCCTGCTGCAAAATGAAAGATGCAATCCACACTGACAGTTACAAATAGCATTAATAAGACCAAAGGGAGTTTGGAACGGGACTCAAGGCATAGTAATAGTACTGCCACAAAGTGGACAAAAAAAAAATCTGCTCACCCACAGTGAAGAGAAAGCTTTCACAGGAAAGCATCGTCTACTCAGCCCAGTACTGCAGGAGGAGTGTTGGAAATGTTAACGACCCTGGAAGTGAAGTTACAGCCCTGAATCAGCAGGAAGATCACTTGGGTGCTTCTAGCACTGCTCAGAGCGAACCCACACAGTAAGACCACTCTGAACGCTGCTGCTCGAAATGTGCAAGCAGCAGTGAAACCAGCAAGGGAGAACACAGTTGGTTTGGCTTCTGTTGGAAAACCTGTGGGAAACTAAAGCAGCAGCAGAGCAATCCATGGCCAAGACAACAAAAAAAGGCTACAAAACCCCAACAGTGAGCAGAGCTCCCTTCCTGCAGGAACACAGGGAGTATGGACACGCACCTACCCCTGGGAAGCTCCCAGAGCTGCACCGACCCAGCCACACTCACTCCCAGACCCTTCCACCGCTCACTCCTGGTATGGGTTCACTACAAATAGCATTTGCCACAGAGAGAGGAACCAGGGCTTTATGCCGATCTCTCCGCAA
>Ga0181612_108137_pt1 | contig 11431 bp, 4 predicted proteins | sample HoacroProtozoa21_FD_119630 | JGI IMG/M metagenome (GOLD analysis project Ga0181612, IMG submission 119630) | Hoatzin crop microbial communities from Cojedes, Venezuel. Combined Assembly of Gp0051906, Gp0051904, Gp0051908
TACTGATGCATGGGGTTGTTCCTCCCCAGGTGCAGGACCCTGCACTTGCCCTTGCTGAACTTCAGGTTTCTCTGCACCCAACTCTCCAGCTTGTCCAGGTCTCAGTGCATGGCAGCACAGCCTTCTGGTGCATCAGCCTCTCCTCCCAGCTTTATATCATCAGCAAACTTGCTGAGGGTACACTCTACCCCATCATCCAGATCATTAATGATGTTGAACAGGACTGAACTCAGTATTGGCCCCAGCAGTACACACTGCTGGCTACAGGCCTCCACACAGACTTCATGCTGCTGATGACCAGCCCCTGGACCCATTCGTTCCGCCAATTTTCAATCCAATTCACTGCCTGCTCGTCCAGACCATACTCATCAGTTACTCTATGAGAATCTCATACAAGTACATGTCAAAAGCCTTACTGAAGTCAACGTAGACAATATCCACTGCTCTTCCCTCATCTACCAAACTAGTCATTTCATCATAGGTTATAAGGCTGGTCAAGCGAGATTTCCCTTTTGCGAATCCATTCCGACTACACCTGATGACTTTGTTGTCCTTCACATGCCCAGAAGTAGTTTCCAGGATTAATTGTTCCAGCACATTCCCAAGCACAAATTTTAATTTAGATAAGAAAGCTCCCTCTCTGTTTCTTAGTATATGTATTTAAAAGTAGTAATAATCATGGAGCCTTCAAATTCATAGAAAGAATCGTCACATGCCCCCAAAATGTCTAAACACAACTAAACACATATTTGTAGATTCCGTAATTGATGGGTCAGCCATTAGGAAAGCAAGAAAAAAGAAACAGAAGTCACATCATCGAATGAAAGTGTCAAATAAATAATTATAAATTTGGGGGTTATTATTACAAAACAATGTACTTCTTTACATTCTATTTATATTCAGTGAATATTTCAACTAACAACAGCATAAAATCACATAATACTGGAAGCCTATGGCCCAAATCCTACACCAATGATGTTGAAAGAAAGGTTCAAGATCTGTTACTTTACGGAGTTTTTTTAGTAACTCAAAATCTGGTTTTCTGGTTACAAGTTAGAAAAGGTTTTCAAAAGGCCACAAATGTAAACAGCAATTCTGAATAAGCATTAGCGATTATGTAAAACTACATGCTAGCTTGCTATAATAACTTGGAAGGGAATTTTAATTTGGTCTTAAAATAATTAAGTTTATAGCTAAATATTCTTGTAACTCAGAATAGTCTTCTCTTCCACCTGCTCACTACCCAAATTTTTGATCTCTCTTGATGATGTTGCTCTTAAGTGTAAAACAGTGATTTTTTCCCTTCAAAAATTAAAATGGCATAAGCTATGCACCTTGAGTGGCAAGTAGAGGCAGTCCTTGGGAAACTATGATAACTGAAATATTTATATAATAATTGCAACAGACACTAGATCTTGATTTCATCTTTTGGGATCCCTCCCTGAAGAACAACAACATTAAGACAGCACGCAAGCTTTGCACTTACAGAGCAATATCAGTTGTGTTTCAGGCATTCACCTTGCCTTGTAAAATCTGTTACCAAGTTTGTGCCTACAAGTTTGCTTGCATTTTCAATTGCAAGCACCGCCATCAAAAAAGGCCCTTCTCTGGGGAAAAAAGCTAACAGAAACCAAATACTTCAACAAGCACTTTCATCCATTCCATGACACTATGAAAACCAACAAATGTATGTAGAAAGTGGTTAAGAGAGACTGCCAAATGTTCAATATGAATTTGAAGGCAAAAAAGATTGGTCAAACCATTTTTGTGCAAGTCATTAAATGCTACAAAGCTTTACCCGTCATAATTGCAAAAAGAATGAAAAAGTGGTTACTCAAAGTAACTTACATATTTACATATGTTTTAAAAGTACCTCAATCTGCAAAAAAGTGACCACACTTATAAGCCTGAATGATCTACATGTGCATCTGGATACACAATTCTTTTCCACACATTTGCTAGTTACAACTGTGAAAGGGTTTTAGCTATCCTCTAATTCCTGTGCTTCGGATAAGCAGCTTAATAGGCTGCTAGCATTGATAATTTTACTTGAACATTATTATCTATGCTTTAATACCTTCAAAGTTCAGGCAGACAAAGAAAGAGCTACATAAAAATAATTTCTTTTAGTACTTGTAGCCATTTTCGTTAAAAAGGAAAATTTCTTTACTGCACATTGCTTACAGTTGATTATTAAGCAAAAGACATTAGTAAAGTTTATCGTCCTTTTATTATGACAGTAGCTAAAGGGTTTTCTTAAGGCACCTTCCTCAATCCCATCAATTTTCCTGTTTCTTCTGGTAATCACTCACTCTCATAAATGACCCAGAAAAAAATTTTTGAATTGACAAAAAATAGTTAATATAGGAGTATTATGTTCTTAATTTTAAAATTTTCTATTTGATACTTCATTATTGACAGGTAAGGGACAGTGTGTTTTGTACTCTTGATAATAGGAGCAAAAGCTGGGAAACTACTGGGAATGAAAGAGGTGCTTTAATCAAACTCTTTAGCTACAGTCTTCTGCAGCCAAGTCTCCCATGATTCTCTTTTCATACTATATAGAAGAGTTTGGATATTTCATTCATCTTCATTGATACACTTCAGCTTGATAAACAGTTTCCTCAGTTTCTTCATACTGAATAATGTTTCTTCCTGTAGTCTTCTTCTGTATTCAGCAAAACAATAATGAAGTAAACCCTAGATGACAGAACCTACTTTCTGTGCAAACAAAGAAAAGCTTTGGACAGAAGAAAAATTTAAATTATTTCTTATATTTCTTCTCCTTACTAAGTACATTTAAGAACTTGTTACTCTCACAAATAGCATAGCACATATTCAAGCAATGAATTCACAAAACAAAAGGACTATGCCAAGGATAAATTATTTCAGTTACATTTTTGCATTCTACTTCTATGCTAGTTTTTTTTCTTTCTTACAGAGCACACAAAATAAACTTCAAACAACAGCACATTTGTAATCTCTGTTCGCTGAGAGAATCCAATGGGACAAGTTTCTCATTTTTTTCTTGTCTACTTGTTTGCTTTACAGTGTGAAGATAACATATAGTCTAGTACCAGCAGCATTCTTGTTTGACACAATACAAAGAAAATCCCAACATGAATAATATAAAATATATTATATATAAAATATATATAAAAATATATTATAAAATAATATAAAATGACCATTTTAGCGGAACATTTCTCTCTTGTACCTGTTTTCAGCAGTACTCCACACACCTACATTCCCCAGTCTAATGCTAAAATATCTTTAGTTCTAAATTAGCTTAATATATTAAGTAATAGTTTCAGTCAGCTCATTCACTGAAGACAACAGAGAAAACACGCCCTAATGTTTCACAGTAAGCATAAATTTTTTTTATAAACTAGCTTGGTAATACCTTCAAAGCAGTGAACACCTAGGCAAAAGCCCTGCTCAATACAAGACCTGAGCATGCTATTCTGAGGTCAAAGCCTAACACCTGGCCCAGGCAATAAGCGGAGGATGTCTTCGACAGAAGAGCAGCATAATACTTCTGGTACCACTCCAGGAGTCGGTGCCCTTTGAATATCAACTGGTTCTAGGAACAGAGCCAGAAGACAGGCAAAGCAAAAGAGCTAACAAACTATTCCTTCTCACTCAGGGATTGGAACACGCAATTTCAAACCCGAACAGGGTGAGGAAAGGGTAGAGTTTCCCAACACATCAAACATACACAATGTCGCTCGGTAGAGGGGGAACAGAAGCCTTCAACAGCAAGTCATACCAGAGGCCTTTTTAACAGTCAATGTGCAAACCAGCCATGTAGATCTCAATAAACCATCTGAGCAATTAGCACCCTTCTTTTGGTTCAGTTACTTCTTGTGGGAGGAAAATTCAAGAGCGATGTCCAGAGCACAGTCTCTTTTCCTCACAGAACAGCATCTGGAATTACTACCAGAAGGAAAACTAAACTAGAGCTGAGGCTATGTTAATTTTTGTCAAGACTGTACAGCAGTGTCAGGGATAAAAGCAATGAATCAGCAATTCACAGCCACCTCCTTCCCTAATCTTCAGATCTGTAAGGAAGGACAATCAGCTCATCCTAATACTCAGGTCCTCTGTTTCTGCATCTTTTTTAATAACAGTTTATAGAAGGTTATTTTTATGGGGGAAGAAGTATATTAGCAATTGTGGAAGCAATGCTGTTATATAAATAGCTAATAAATGTCTTGGTAGAGAAGCTTAATGTTGCATTTATTGCCTCTATAATGGTACAGAGTTTAGCAGTGTGTTTTCTAATTAAAAACAATCCAGTGTAATTTGACAAAGCCCGTAATTTCAGCTCTGTAAGGACAGTACTGTCTATTTAGGAAACAGACAATACTTAGTCAAAGGGTATCTTAAATTCATTCAATGTTAAGAGAAGCAGTAAATCTACTGCTGGAAAACAACCAAGAGCTCAGCAACGCATTCAGAATGCTAGCAATCTTGGACTGTATTAGCTATGCTCTATGCTTAACTGAACAGGCAACAAACACAACAAGAGAAGCACTGTGCCAAAATCTCTCTTTCACAGTGTCAGCAACACTGGGAGACCATGACGCCTAAGGATGGCTGCTAAGCACGGCACTGCTAAGCACGGCACTGATTGCTGTGAATTTGTGCTTTTTCAAATTTGACAGCTACCTGCGATATTCTATTCAGCTTCCCAGTCAATGTTTTTTCAACTTACAGCCTTCTGCTGTACCTGTATCTGCTCTTCCCTAAGAGACAAAGCCACAATTCTTCTTACTGGACCTCCAAACTAGAGCACTCCTACGTTGCTGCCCAGATTTACCTCCAGCAAACACTGATGGATTTGCTCAATAAGCAGTCCTTTCTCAGAGTAGTAATCAGGTCTGGAGTGTTCATCACTGAAGCAGGATTTTTAGTGTTAATGAAATCTCCACAGAAGCCCCAGAAACCCAAATAGCAACATAAGGCACTGCACTGACCTCATCAATGATCATTCCTGCCTATTTTTGAGGCTTTACAATGGGAAGGTGGGGTGGCAGTTAGCAGACCAGAAATCAAGTGAAACTCATCTAATCCTGATCCCACTCGTGGGACCTCTGAGATGAAGTTTTGACAGTGTGCATCCAAAACTGTAGCATATAATGTGGCACAACCTAAATATTTCCCAGGATGCATGATCTTCAGTACTCAAAAAATGAACTTCTCAGAGAAGAGACTGCTCTCCTGAAGGACGAACGAGAGCACTCTTTCAGGTAAATGACAACTTCATGATGACTGAGAGAAGCCAGAATGACAGAAAATTGCTAAAGAGGAAAAAACCTAAAATCTGTAAATACAGAGTTGTATCTGCTTTGAATAAAATAAAAAGCATACAGTAAAAAAATAAATGCAAGTAACTGACCGCGAGGTGTTTTCATTCAGGATGATCTCATTCAAACTGGACTATGTCAAAACAAATCACATCTGTGAAAACTGTGTCTAAACAAAAGTTACTAAGTATCACTACTTATTAAAATTATATCACGACTTATGCATCAAAACTAAGTTTTAAACAAAGCACTGTAAGGTTTGTTAGAATGGAACATCTCCAATAGAAAACAAGGAAAAACAGTATTTTATTAAAAACTTCTTCCTTAGCTTAGTTCAGATCTAGGTTCCATCAGGCCACAAGTCAGGTGTTTTGCCTCCACACGTGACATAAAAATCAAGTCTGACCACCCTTTGTTACTTTAAAAAGTAACAAAGAAAGTCAGTGTCTAATTTTTTTTCCCCCATTTGTAGGATTTAGGTACTTGTGCCTATGTTCTCTGGAAAAGTTTTGCTAACCAAATGCGTTGCTCAGTTATACGTCACTCTGAGTAATTGCAAGTATTTGCCGCATTCAGATTCCTTCTGCAGCTTCACTTTTTCCTTCTGTTAAACAAGGTGTTTATCTGGAGGAGAGTGGTTATTGCATTCAGTTCCGTACGTAGCCTCAGTTTGCTTTGCAACTGAAATCCCAACAAATAACATATATATAATGGCAATACCACAGCCTGGACCCCACAGGCAGTAAAAAGAACAACATGGACTTAATGGGCTCATACCATAAAAAACATGCTGATGATCTGACTCACAATCATGGCGGGTTGTTTTCCCCAAAGCATCAAAAAACAAGGTTTCTAGGAGTCAGTAACATTTGATTTCATTTAGTCAGGCCTGTTCTGTTGTGCATGGTTGCAAGAGTTCTATTAATGTTTTTCTCTCCTACTTTTTTGAGGGTAAAGCCAGCCTTGCATCAGTAATGAAAAGCCTCAAGGCAGAATATACTAATGGACAAGCAGTCTTACCATTCCTACTATTTAAAAAAAACCAACAAAAAAACCCAAACAAACCCCCACAATTCTGGTATAATTTTAGCAAAAGCAACCACTGCTAAAAATAGAGGCTGTTTTGATTCCCCCCCCTCAACTTAAAGCTCTAAACACTGCAACTAACAGCTCAGTACATTTTTTTCAGCTTTAAGTGCTTATTTTTATACCAAGTGATATTTACTGCATTCTTAATACTTCATCCAAATTTAGCAAGAAGTTATAAATTAATCTCATAAAAACACAGTATGCTTTTAATTTCCAGAAAAATCTCTTCTGTAGCTGTATTCCAAAACGATGCTACAGCTTTTTACAAAACCACTAGCGTAAGGAGCTTAAATGTAATGAAATTGACAAGAACTAAAAAAAGCCAAAGCATGTCAATTCTAAAAAGCTAAGTTTATCTAGTTGTCCAAGATAAAATACACACAAGGATAATTACATCTGCAAACATAAATTAATGGTCTTCTTTCCAAAAAAATATTGTTAAAAAGAAGCATCTCCTTACTAGGTCACACATCTGAACACAAAGGCAATTATCAAAACATGACCTATTTCTGCAAAGCAAAAAGTAGAACACATTTTAAATGAGATTACAGCATTAAACTAGGATAGAAAAAGTACAAAGTGGGAGAGAGGAAATACTGTTCCCTGCCTATACAGCATTCTGCAGTGGCAAATAACAATTTGAAAATTGTTTCCCCTCTTTAACCATCTTACAACATTCTGGTTGTTGCTGTGCAGGAAAAATATTGTGATTGTTTTCAATATATAGATTCATTGCAGTAATCAAATGCAAATACAATGTTCCATTAGTTCTATAAAAAATACATTCTGTTATACCAGATCACTTCTTCAGAAGAAAAAAAGAACTGAGAACCTCCGACTTGCTACAAAATTAATGTTCACTTCTATTCATAAGGGCATCACACAACATGACACCTCGTGCACCCATCTAATCTAATCTCTTTTACAAAATCCACTTTTTTCATATTCTCTACCAGTTCCTGATATAGGGAACCACATCCTAAATTGCTCTGCAAAGACTCTTCAGAAAAATGCTAGCTCCATCCTATAAATTCATCTACTGTTGGCATAACGTGTTCAAAAACAACAATGCCTCTAACATGTACACAGTGGGAATACGTCCTGTGACTGAAAATAAAAGCTACTTGTACTGTATGCATGTCCAAACATACACAATGTGAAAACTGACCAGTAACATTAAAAGTGATATATCTCAATACTCATCTGTAATCCTGTAAAAAAGCCTTTAAAAAAATGAACTGGGAGACGGCCAAATACCACGTAACCATTAAAGAACCTTCTAGTGACTGTTTTGTTTAGTGTTTTAAAGCAGAAATGGCAAAATGGCAGGAGGGAGGGAGGAAGGAGGGAGGGAAGGAGGGAGGGAGCAAGAGGGGAGAAAGACACTCACCCAACCCAAGCAAAAGTCTTGTTACAATATTGGGCCAGGGCTATGTTCAAATTCTTTCTCTTTTCCAACCTGCAGCATGTCTAATTGCTATTACTACATTCCCTCAAAAACCCTCCTATCTAGGTACTTCAGTGACCTAAATTCTCAAATATTAATTCCACTTGCTCACAATTTCATGCTTGTTTTTTGAGAAAGAGACTAGAAATCAATGAATGAAAGCACTCATACTGGTTTCCTAAACTTCAAGTAATTCACTGTTAGGATAATGATTCACTGTAAACCTTTTAGGTAACACTGAAAATTTGCTTACATATTCTCTCTCACAGGAACCTTAATGAAGTTGAAGACAATCAAACATTTGTCTTAAAAGTCTTTTCAATTCTGAAGCAAAACAAAGCATCAAATCACTGTATATGTTTTCCAGTCATTCACTGCAGAATGCCAAATCCAAATGCTTCTTTAGATTTTAGGAATTTTCTCAAAAAATTAAAAATAATCCAATTTAAAAAAACTATTTTTTGATCATAGGAAAATCTTAAAATCAGTTGCCTCCATTTAACCATCAATAGCAGGTCAGAAAGCATTTCCAGCAACTTCGGCCCAAGCAAGTTTGAAAAATCATTACTTAGTGCCAAGGAAGCCTCCCAAAAAAACTTACAAAGTAGCTAAACGGAACAACTTGTTGCCTCTTGCTCAGCATTCCAATAAAAGGACAAACGCCAACATGAAATACAGTATGAGCTTCAGGAAATTAATGATCTATTCACTTCCACATATTTTATTGCTTTTATTCATTTAAAGAGCCTTGAGGCAAAAACAAGACATTAATTCAAAGACACAAGTATCTCCATGAAACACCGCATGAAAGACTTATTCTTCAGTAGTCTGTCACTTACCTGCAAAAACATACTGGTTTCTATTCATAACATTCTGCCAAACCAAGATCTGACCCAATGTTGTTAAGGAAATGCATCTAAAAACATTCTCTGGGAAATGATTTACTCTTCAGAGTTATGTGCCAAAATTTCAAGTGACCAAATATGTTGTATCTGCAAACCAAATGTATAAAATTCTCTCTTTCACAAAACATATTGGCACTGCCCTGTTGAAAAACAACTATATTAAAGCTGATCCACAGAGATGTAGAAACATAATGATTTGATGGTGAATTTATAATGTAAAATTTACAGAGAATCACTATCCTTAAAAACTGCTACAAGTCAATTAAAATCCTGGACTATTAACAGGTTTTACTACAGCAGAACAAGTGTATTTTAGAAGGCCTTACTAGCTAACTTTCTATCAACAGCTGACATTTAATTGGTTTCTAAAGTGTATTAAATACTGTATTAACTATACTGACCACAAGAATGCAGAGGTGAAAATTAAACTCTAAAGTACTTGGATGTCACAGAACATCCATCCTTTATGAAAACAGCAGAGCAAATCACCCCTGTTTCAGCTGAGATTTAGCTTTTTCTAGCATTCTAAAAAAAAAGGTCTAACTCGATTAGGAACATTTTAGAAGAAGTAATGCACCATGATTTGTATTTATGAATATAAATAGTTGTGGACACCCTGCTATCTGCCAAGAATTAACCATGCACACTTACGCCATTCCTCTGAACTAACCCTTCTCAGGTTACAGTTAAAATAACACCGTTCAAGTGAGAGGTTACATACCCATTTCATTAATAGTGGCTCTTGCTTTGGAGACAAAAGAACTAACTTCACTTGAGTGCATTTTTGCTCTTTCTTTAAGGTCAGCACCTGCAAGTGACATTTCACATACATGTTAGCAAGCTGTATACAGTACTGTAAATACGTTTTCAAAAGTAAAATATTCCTGTATTCCAAAAAAAATTAAATCTACTTCGAGACTAGGACAGTTCAAATTGGTCACATTCATTTTCCACAGATTTCAAGGAAAACATGGACTGTTTACCAAGGAAAAACAAAACCCAAAAAACCCAAAGCAAAACAAAACAAAAATTAAATTACCCACCACCAGATTTGCACTAAGTATATTCTTCTCAGTGACATTTCTTATTTATATTAAAATAGTTTATGAACATTTATGCTAATATTTCATCTGACATGTATTTTTATTTTCCTGTGTCACAAAGTCTGTTAAATATGTGTTTTTCATACTGTGCCCTTGTTATTCTTTTATTGGTAGATCATACAATACTTAGGGTGCGTGTTTTTACATTAGCAGACTATACTTATCTAAATAGAAATTCTACAGTGGACCTAGTACCATTTTTCAACTCACTTTACTGAAATGTATTTTTGAGTAGTTACATGCCGTATTTTTTGTTCTTCCAAAAAATGCTAAAACTTGAAATTTTTAGTCTATTTCTTCATGAATATATAAATATAATTCTGTTTCAAAAGCACACTGTAACCAGAGATGCTTACAAAAATGTTTTTAAAAATTCACTGATTTGCAAAACTGACAATTTTTTTCATTAATGTGTAAAGCAAAAGAAACAGACAGTAATAATAATAATAGCTAAACATAGGGTGAGGAAGGAAGTCCATTCTTCTTACAGAGCCAGAACACATTAAAAAGACAGAATCTGCACAGACACATTTATTCTCCAAAGAAATGTAACGTTCCCACTGCAGCTTAGTGCGTATTTTTTCCATTTGCTAAACCTGAACCTATTAAGTGAGTCTCTTGGCCTATGTCTGAAAAGGCAGAACAAGCTATATAACCAATCCAAAAACCACTTTTATGTTTCCCTGCCCTGAGAATCAAAATGCTATCCACTCAGGAACACGCATCGGACTCAGATTAAGATAAAATTGCAACTCTGAATTATAAATTTAGCAGTCATAGGCTCCCCTTTTTACCTTTCTGGACATAACTCATGCTAGACCCTCTTCACTCTCTTCATCAAACACAGCTTTATACTTTTGTGGACAGCATTAGTTGAAATTCATCACTCTAGTCTAGCTCTGTGGAAATCAGTATCTTAATCTAACATTATCTGATAGACATCCAGCTGCTGTTTTAAGGTAACATGCTCAGTAAAGAAGCTCTATATCTCTCCTTCTACTTCCTCCATAGCAAAGCTCCTCATTTCACTAAGACTTTTGTCCTCCTTCTATGCACGTCAATATAAAAACAATGAAGCATCAGTCCTGACTGCATTTGCATGTTTCCAGCTAAATGACATCAAGTTTAGTTTACACTACCAGACACCTTGCAAAAGCTTCCAAACAACCTTCTAAGATACGCCCCAACCGAAGACAGTATGACAGGCCAGTTGAGCAGGCAGTACAAAACAGGAATTACTGTGGTCAAGTCTACATTTCAGCAATATTGCAATTGCTACCTTAGTAATTCACAACTAATGCACACAGAAATCTTGCCAGGAACCCGAAAAGCAAACAAAATTTCCATCCATAAACCTGGATAGAATTCTAAATCATATGAAAGTGTAAGCAACTTTCACAAATGCGTTTTTATAGGGGGTTCTGTAGCTAAAAAGAGCTTCATAAAACTTCATGACAATACCTACTTTAAAAGTTATAGCATCAAGTCTGCAAATGAAAAAAAATATCACTTCTCTGGTATCAGTTAATGTCTGGCTCTGGCTTCTACAACGCTGTCCAAATCATTGCCTACACAAGA
>Ga0181612_114400_pt1 | contig 11431 bp, 7 predicted proteins | sample HoacroProtozoa21_FD_119630 | JGI IMG/M metagenome (GOLD analysis project Ga0181612, IMG submission 119630) | Hoatzin crop microbial communities from Cojedes, Venezuel. Combined Assembly of Gp0051906, Gp0051904, Gp0051908
AAAATAAATAAATAAATAAAACAAAACAATCAAAATACTAGAGCAGTTAATCCCTGGAAGGCCTTGTGATCACATTCCTTGACATGTTTGATAAATATGGAAATAGCGAAAACGTTCTGACTTGTTAAACTTGCAGTCTCTTTAATGCATTTCTTGGCCCTGGCATGCACAGACTGCTGACTTGGCACACCCAGAGGACCTTTGCTCACCTTTCTCAATAGACCCATGATGATAAGTCTGAGTTTCCCTAAAAGCAAAACAAAGTCTTGCTTATTAAAATGTTTACTCAATTCCTAAAGTAGAGCAGCTCTCATAGAAACAGATGTCAGAGCAAGAGGAAAACCAGTATAGGCACATGGATATAAACACAAATGATAAAAGAAATTAAATTGGAATTTGAATGACTTTCATTCTTTAAAAATAGACCAGACTAAAATATCTTTCCATTTCATGGAACGTCAGCCTCTAAAGAATATCACCTGCTGATGCACACTGATGAAAAAGATTATGTTAACACAAAGAAGCCAACTGTATGAAATTTAACTCGCTGTTATCATTTTTACCGTACTCTATAATTCACTGGCCATGGGTTCCTAAGACAATGAACAAAGCACGTGTCCAGGTAGCTTAGAACGCTACATATCACCGGTATGGCATAAATATACATTAATATATTTATCAGGTTTTAGAGTATTACGGTATGCATGAGTTCTACAGTATCTTTTACCTTGCCACAACCAATTTACTTTTTTATACTCAGCACAATAGATTGCTTCAGCTGCAGGAATAAAAGGTAGTAATATAAAAGGTGTGGGAGAGAAAACTCCAATGCCTACATACTAATGACTACTGATTATTTTGAAAAAAGAAACAACCACAGATTAACGCAAATTCTGCAAACTAAGCTGTTTTACACAGGAGGTGTCAAGATGGTTGTGTCAGCCTAGCCTTCAGCTGTCCTATTTGAAAAACAAAACACACTTTTGACACTTCTAGATTATGTGCTTTTGAAAGGTATATGACACTTTCACAGCACTTCAAAACAGAAAATTGTTTCCGTGAGACAAGATAATGTTAGTTAAGGGATTACATACAATCTAGTCACTGCTCCAGTCAATGCCTGAAAAATAATCTTTTAATAAACTGAATTTGCACAGCTGTGCGTGTTTTCTCATCTACAAAACGAGAAAACCCATTCTGCACATCATCCCGGAACCCAGATATCTGTCAATCATCATTTTGTGAGATCATTTTGAGATTGTGGGAGTTTCTAAGTTATAATATAATAACCTATATTTATAATATTATAACTTATATTTACAATCTGAATTATGTCCTTAGACACGTGGCAGTTGGGTGTGAAACCAGTCAAACTCTGCTCTGGCCATCTCCTCAAGATACCCCAAATTTACCCTAACATTCAGCCTTGCTCTTCCAGGAGTACAAATTTCCTTCTTACTCAGCATGTTTAGATACAATTTTTTTTAAATCACATAAGTATATAACAACTTTTTATCTTAAGTATTAATGCACTTATGCCAATTATTAACTACATTATATTGGTGCACAATTTTGTATTAAAATGATAATTTATGTTAGAAAATATTCCCTTCAGAAATTAAAGATGATCAAGTACTTTTTCAAATGCTCCACAGTATTTCTGGAAAATATTTGTTTCCAATTATAAATCTTCAGGGATAACCAAAGTTACAAAACAACAAACAAGCAAGGCAAAACAATGCCTACAGGATTACTTAAATTGATGAGTTTTTTTACATATAAAAGCATGAATAAACAAGACTGAATAACACATCATTATTTGATAATATGAGATTCACATATTTTAAACCATTTTAAAATATATTTGCAATAGGAGCAAGATGGAAGGACTTCAAAGTTCATTCTAGTTTATTCTAGTTAATAATAGTGTGCAATATGGTCACAATTGCTCCTGTGAAAATTATGGATAGAAGGGTGCCTTTATTATTTTTTACTTACATGCTTGGTTTTAATTCTGTGACCTTACATACAACAGCAGAGAGAGGCACAGCAAAGCCAAGTTAAAGGAATGTGACTACAGAGAAAATTGAAAGAGGTCAGTTTATTTTCATTACTTAAGCCAAATTAAAAGCCAGATGAAACAAAGGCAGCATGCAGATGGTTGTATTCTTACACCTGTGTGTTTTACCCCACTAAAGCACATTTACCCCACTAAAACACATTTTCTTAGCCACACTAGAGAGACCATCCCTACTGTGCAAAAGCTCTACTGTTTAAATGTAAAAAGCACTAGAGACGAGAGAGAAGCAAAACAGAAAAAGGAGGAACACCAAGATGAGACAGTAAAACAATCATAGAGATAAGCTGATGGGCAAAAACATTTGAAGATACTCAACAGAATCTGTTATTGTTTGCTTAAGCATCAGAGAAGCAGCAACTCGAAACTGAAACACCCAAAATCAGAGGTGACTCTTTGTATTTAAAACACAGGATGCTCTTTGAAAGAGACATAACAAATTTCAGGAACAAAGTCTATCATTATATTTCAGTGACAATCAGTTATATAAAACTGCATCACCCAAACAGACTACTGTTTTCTGGAAAAAATGGGAACTGATATAATCAAAACCAATATATGTCTTATTTTCATTAAAATGTTCAAACAAATCTAACAAAAATACCTATCTATGGATACCTTAAGATCTTCCTTTCTGTATGAAAATGTACAGAGAACAGAAAGATACAAGATGTTCCTATGGTCAGCTATGAGCAAATTCCCACTCTAATTCTATGTCAGGGTGATAGTGTCCAAGAGGGTAAGCAGGAGTATAAACCAAAATAACTTCCCTCTGCTTTTTGCCTATTGCTTGCTCTTGTTAGCTTGCTGCAGTTCTGAGCACCAGCACTGAGGAGCACACTTCAAGTTCTCGCCTTTTCCAAGCACTGTTCTATTGCAGTAACACAATTTTGCACTGCGAACCTATCACGGACACACTCTCTGCTGGTGCGTTAGTGGAGACTGACTGTGATCACAATGTTACAAGGGGTCACAATTTCTAAAACTTGTTTTATATTCCATTAAGAGTGATTGCCTATTTCAAAAGATGGAAACTACATCTGCTCTCCTCCTTTTTCTACAGCTCTGGTTTGCATTATTTATGAAAAAAAACACTAAACCTAATTAAAAATTTAAAAATGTGACCAAAGGAAGATTTGCTTTACATCACTCCCATGACTTCCTTCGGTAATTTTGTATTTGTTTACACTACACTTTTACCACCCTTACGATAGGTCAGATCCAGCGCTAGGATTACATTAAAAAGATCACACAAGGTTTTCAGATGAACATTTTTTTTAGTAAGAGACAGTTCAGTTACCTGACATTCCTGGAGATGAATTTGCATGTACACAAGATCTAGTACAGCAGAGGCAATTTTAATTAAAGCTACTCAACCTTACCCTCCCTGTCTCCACATTGCCCAAGAGAACCATCTTTACAGAGTAAAAGAAACAAAAGTGTTCAGATTATATAGTGAAATATATTTTTAATTGTTTTCTGATCTCCAGAAGCTATCAATGATGGTGCCAACTATTGCTGACTGTAACAGGCTTGTCTGACAGAACTGTGTGGTTTAAACTTGAGATAGACCCATGTGCTTATGAAGCAGCTTGTAATGTTAGGAGATCCAACTTTAAATGCAGATTTATACTCTCTCTCTCTTTCGACTTTCACTCAGAGTAGCAAGAACCTGCTGCAGAGAATTAAAAAAGACCACAGCCTGGTCTGATTTATAGATTATAGAAGAGTCAGCATTGCATTTGCATAATTTTGCATCATTACTTACACAAATTTTAAGACAGATTAAGTAATCACTGACACACAGACAGCGTCAGAAAGCAAGTCACGGAGTACATGCAAACCCAGGAAAGCAACTAGTAGATTGCAGATATTTTGTCAAAGCACTACCTTTCTATTAACAGGATGAAAAGTAAAAGGAATACGCACATTGTGAGGCTTTTCCAATTACAACAAATAAATCTGCTAGCTCAGTCTGGAAAAAGTTCAAGCAGCAATTTAAATTTTAAGCAGGTTGCACAGGGACAAGTAAAAACAGGATAAACAGAAAATTTGCCCTGCAGTTGGTGATAGGTGATGCGTAAGCCCAATGCAAGTGCAATGCATTCCATGTTACAGGAGTGAAAAGAGAACAAGTGCTTTGAATTAACAAAGAAAAACTTGGTTATTATTACATTCCTAGGAGAAATATATTCTAGATATGTATAGTATATAGATATCTAGAAGTATATTCTAGATATTCCAGTGAATCTGATTATACTATTAACTTGACTACTGACAAAATGATATGTGAACAAATACTCAGCAATGCACACCACATGATTACAAAGGCATTCATGTGCCAACCAGCAGGGCACAAGTAAATGCAAACACAAACAAAAGCCTCAGAGAAAAGAATAAACATTGCAAAACAGCATAGTTAAGTAAAAATAAAGATGAAGGGGATAAACATGGAGGGAATAAAGAGGTAAAGTTTAAAAACCAGAGACACAAAAAATCCACCAAGACCCAGACCCCGTGATGTGGCACCTGTATACAAAAACAGAAAACATCCAGAACTCAAGCAAAGATATAGGGCACCATAAAAGACTCAAGTATTTTACATTTATATTACAAAAAGCAGAACAATACATTATGAATGTAGATATACATCTTTCATTTACAAAGGAGAAAGGAGAAACCCTTTTCATGCATGCATTGCAAGACGCTACCCTTAAGCCATTAATTCACTGAATATTAAGTATTTATGAATGGTCTACATGCAAACAACAAAATAAGCATATAGTTAAGTGAAAAAGAACCAAAAGAAAAAAAAGTAAAAGGAGAATACAGAGCATGGAAGGACAAGGATGAGATCAAAAACCTCCAGAAAATTGTTTTATACAGACAGCCCAACGAAGAAAAGCTTCTGCTATTAGGAAAGCAAAAGCTGTCGCTTTCAATTTACACCACTAGAATCCTTGCCACAAATAGGGACACACAGCTGGATACCAAGTGATTAATTGCTCTTTTTTCAGACATTATTATTCAAGAGTTGTTTCTTGAGGACCAAGACAAGGTGGCTGCAAAAGGACACATTCCCTACAAGGCCTACCTAAATTAGGCTAGACCATTGGTAAGAACTGAGCAAACCCGAAAACATGCGGCGGCTCTGAAGTAGTGTAAAATCTCTGGTTTACTTTCTCTCAGAAGTCTTTCTGTAACTTGAGAGCCACTTCTGCAAGTGAAACACCTCATCAGAGAGCGAACCTGCTGAAGGATGAAGAAGAGTACAGAAGACGAAAGACAGAAGTTGAAAGATTTGAAGCCTGTGCTGACATCAAGAGTACTAACATTTACCCAGCAAAGGGGGCTATGATTTCTATACAGGCTTCAAATGAAGCATTGAAAGGTGTTCAGATACAAAGTTATGAGACTGAGTTGCAATCTGAAATGTTTCCTAGAAAAGCTCTTAGACTGGCTGAAAAAGTGTAAACTTAAGTAAAAAATATAATAGTGTAAATGAGGCTCTGAATACACTAGTATTTTTCCTTAATTTTCTCTACGAATGTAACTTCAAAGCATAAACAGATCATAAGCACCATCAACAATGTCCAGAACACAGCCTAAAACACTGTCATCAATGAAACAAGTAGCTCTATCAAGAAGTACACCTAGTGAAGTCAAAACCACAGTTTGGTGGATGTCGCAGAGTACGACCATATGATTCACATTCCTACCAAAGATATTGGTTGGCTTGGAAAGAGTAGCAGTCCAGAAGACATAGTAATATATTATCTATTATTATCAGGTTATAGCAGCTCCACGATCACCAGTAGGATTAAGATCAAGATGAAAAGTAATAGTGAAAAAGAACTCATGAATGGTATTTGAAATTATTAATTGTTAATAAGACCATAGAATTTAGTTAAAAAAAATTAAAAAAAATCCTAAAAGCTGTGAACTTCGGTAGAGCCCACTGCAGAGTAAATTGCACATAATTATAAGAAATAGCACGTCATTCATATTCCAGATTATAGAAGGGAGACACAGTTTAGTAATTAGCTGTAGTATCTCGAGTAGGTATCCAAGAAAGCACCAAAGAACAGAAAGAAGTAGCTAGAAGAAAAAAACAAAACAAAACATTAACAGGCTGACATAAAAGTTTAAGTATTGTCACCAGCTGTTGTTTTCCTAGCTAGGAGAATTTCACAGCTTAATTTTGTTAACAAGTCAGCCACAACTAAAGAAGCCACCTGTCAGAAGACGAACACAAGATTCAACCACTTCCAGCTTGGAAAGTTAGGCAAGTTGAAATTTTCAAAGCTTTGACTGCCTAGAACAATAATAAGGTAACCAATACAAAAGATACACAGATCATGTCCTAATCACCCAACCCTGTTACCCTGAGGATCTTCATAGACAGTAAACATAGTAATTATAACACAATAACCAAAGTAATTAGAAGTCGCTTTGGTGGCCTGGTAACTTCAGAATCAGTTAAGACAGGCAACATGGAGGCAGAACATAGGTGCACGCAAAGTGAAAATATGCAACTTTTGCCTCTGCTGTGATATAGAACATAAAGTTTTTCTTCCTTCAGAGTAAAACATGATCTTCCTTTGCTTGACACTTCTTCTCTGGAACAACAAGACAGGGAAGAGGACAAGGACTGCAACTTGATAGAGAACACACAAAAAGCCTTTGAGTGCAAGTGAGCTCCTGATCTGTTAAAGCAGAATGGGGAAGAAGAGAGAGAGAAAAAGAGGAGTAGATGAATTGCCGAGTACTCTGCAAAACAGACTGAGTTAGATCAACGGAACCAAAATGAACTGTTCCAGCAGGTACTTAAGACCAATGGACAGAAGGCGGCACATCCCAGCACCTGCAGTCTCGGGTGGACTTCCCTCCATGTAGCTCACACTTCTGTGGTGCAAAGATGCTCAAATAGATAACAACGTAACGCTACCCTATGTGCTGAGAGGGAAAGATGAATACCAATGGTATACAATTCCACTTCCTGTGTCACTACACTGACTGGTTTTATTGTCAAGTCTATTTATACAGTTGATTATGAGTTCCCAGTGTACTTTGATTACTGCAATAGCAGCTGGACTACTTCCTTTCTTTTAACACTTAACTGTGTTCCTGATTAGTGAACGGTGTATGAAAGCTTGTGAAACAAGTACAGGAAAATTAAACAAAAGCAATGATTTCCTCTTAGACCACTACATTACATTTAACCTGCCAACACAAGACCAGTTAGTCTCTGACCTGCAGCAGCTGTGAGTGGCTGGATTCCAGATGGCCTTAGGAAGCTGCTTTTGTACAGCCCTTGTCTTGTTTGTACTAATCTGATGAATGGCGTGGGGGGGGGAGAAATCAGAGCAAGCTGTTTGGGCAGCTCCATGATAGATGACATCTCCAAACACAAGAAATTTCCAGTCATCCAGTATCTGTATGACGTGGTTCAGCCACTCAGCATATGAGATCTATCAGATCTATTGCTACAGGAATTCCATCATTATTGAAACATTAATCTACTTCCACTACATATCAATGACATAGACAGCAAGATTGAGTGCACCCTCAGCAAGTTTGTAGACAACACCAAGCTGAGTGGTGCAGTTCACACACCAGAAGGACGGGATGCCATCCAGAAGAACCTGGACAAGCTGAAAGTCAGCCCCCTTCAGTACCTAGCATTGCCCGTTACAATTAATTTTCAGTCTCATAGACAGTTACTGACCTTGACCTATTTTGCTTTAACTTTCCAGGATCACACTTCAAACAAGGCTATAAAAAGACAATTACATGTGTGCAGGATCGCTCAAGAAATTATCCATTTTGTTTTGTCTTCATTCTGAAGTTTGTAATCAAAGCCCTCACTTGCTGCACACTGCTAAAGGTCTGTTCTGAACACCAAATTACTCTTTTCTTTAGTGACTGAAACCTACATTAAGCGTTTCACAGCTGCTTTGCCTTCAGAACACCTCTGTCCTGAGAAACAGATTAATCCCATTTACAGATTAGGAAGGGAGTCATAGACAGATTAATGTAAAGAGTTTTGGGTGCCTGCTTTGAGTCAATCAGGACTTGACTGTTCAGTTTAATATGGCATGCTGTAACATTTAATTTGTTAAAAGAATAGCTTCTACTGAATGTAGTTGTACAAGCAAGCACTTCACTTTACTCTCACAAACCAAGCATCCAGAAAATGAGATGTACTATTAATCATCAGCTGTGAAAAATCTGCTTATACTGGTTTAGTCATCCCTAAGTATGGTTCTATAAACATATATAAGTAAAGGCCTATCTGATTCTCCAGGGAAGAATTCAGCTGTCTTGATTAGGTCTTGTTCACTTCAGAAAATCAATTTTTGCAACCAGTGAGGCAATAATCTTGCAGTCTCCTTCACTGCAAACAGATTGAGGCAGAGATACTATGTAAAATACACAACAGTGAGATCAGATTATCTCATAATACCAAAAGGGAAAAATTAAGGTTGCATAGAAAAATCTGATCTCCAATTCTCTAATTCTTCACTCTCTGTAATACTACCGTCACTAATGTTTTGATATTTTAAAATACAGTTTTATATTTGTTTTCACATGGGTTCTTGTAAGATTACTAAATATTATCCATTATTCTGATTCATCTGAGCTCATGGTCTAGGTATGAATAGCTGACTTTCAGGTGAAAAACTCAATATTCCTTAACCAGCAAACAGAAGACTGCTTTAGTCTGGCAGCTCTTTTCATAGTTGATCTATGGTGCTCTCTATACTTAAATTTTCTCCTTTAAAAATCTGTCAACAAATATGGTTTGCAGCAGTTTGCTTCTTCTCTGCTTTAAAAAAAAAAAAAAAAAAAGCCTTTCTCCAATCTAAAGCTACTGTCTTGTAACAAAAGAAAAAGATGTACATACATCTGCTGCAATATATTAGAAAAAAACACAAGCAGAAAAGGAGATTATGTGTTCCTCATGAAGCACACTTGTTTCTTCTGTAATAGCAGAGTGCATTGCTTTGACACACCAAATAACAGAAATTCCATCTGTAATTCACAATAAACAATATTTATGTAAGAACTCCATTTGTTTCACATTTAACTCAAAATTTTACTACCTCAGCTCCAGTACAGCCTTGTTCTTTATACATATGGACACAATTACTTTAATTAGTACCAGCAGATTCTTGAGAGTATGGGATTTTTTTAAGCTTCTATATATAGAATCACACCTTGAGAACTGGGAACTTCAATCCATAAAAATTGTTGTTTCCATTCATACTACTGTACTTCAGCAGGGATTTTTCCTGCTGGCTGATTTATGAGTCCAAAGCAGCAAATGCAGCAGTTGAATTTACTTGCTTACGAGCACCGCAAACACACTTCAAGTCATTAAAGCAGATTATGAAGCTCCTAGCAGCAACTGAAGAAAGATGCAACAAATAATGACAAATGAGTACGGACGTTTATGCACAAGTGCAAACATTGGTCTCATTTTAAACATTACACACTTGACACTATCACTTCATATTGCATTTGGTCTCACTGCTAACCTGAGATTCAAATCTTCAGACATTCTCAACCATTTCATCAATACTGGGTCTGCCACCGACTCACACAGTATTCTTTGAAGCAGTCATTTATACTCTCCATACTTTAGTCACCCACCCATAGAATCATTTCTTTTATATCAAACAGGTTTTTAGAGAAACATTTATTTGCAATGTGCTTTGAGACTCTTAAGATAAAATATCTTAAGCTTTCAGAACTTTTAAAGTCTTGCCTGACAAGGTCAGGACTCATATGGTCTTCCTGTCCAAATAACTGACAAGTAGTATTATCCTAAAATTTCACTGAACTCTGTAAAGAACAAAAATTAGGCCATAGTGTCCCGTGTAACTTCAATTACTCTGTGCTGCTTCTCAGCAGATGATACAAACAAGCTTCGCTGTGGCCACACGAGGATCTGAAAGCTTGCTTGAAAAAAATGTGGTCTTCAAGGGCTAAGAGTATCTCCAGGTGTCTGCATAGATACACGTTTGTTTACTGAGATTCAAGACAACTGAAAATGATTGATAAAACATTCAGCATTTAGAACCTCCAGTGTCAACACTTTGCAAGAAACCTCGTATTATTCTTGGCAAGAAACCATGGAAACTGGTAAGAAAATAGGATACCTTTGGATGTCAGGGAACTGGAATTTTTCGCGGAACAGTTTCTCTTGTAAATTTGTCTGCACCTAGTCTAATCAACAAAATTTGCAGCTGTTAACAGGTTGTGCTTCCATATCCTACCCCATATAAATACATTTCTTAATCAAGACACAAGCTGGTTCAGAGTCCAATTGTTTTAATTGGACTTGGTACAAAACTAGCATAAATAATGAAGTTAACCATCAAAAGAAGTACAATCAAGTACAGATTACAGGAAAACTGCTTTCCTCCGACTTAAGACTTAAGGGCAGAGGAGGTTGCTCAGCTTTGTTCACATACACAGCATAGACACCAGCTGCAGTGTAGGCTTCCTCAGGAGAAATACGTTTCCCCTCATTCAGGGCCAACTCACTGGGCTCACGGTGGGTGGAGCACATTGAAGATACTTTCAGCAAAACTTGAGGTAATTACTACAATCTTACTGGAATACACAGCATAGTCATAGTATACAAAACATCTTTATAAAGGAAGTTATTTCAGTGAGTTGCATCAGATTATTTCAGTCTTCACTTTCTGTTATTCGCATTTCTCATTGCCTGCAACCTCCATCCCATCTTTCACTTAAAAAAAAAAAAAGGGGAGGGGAACAAACTTGCCTGTAAGAATTTCTTAGCTTTTCAGGAAGGTACTTTTGCTTGAGGCCTGCATCATTTGTCCAGTTAGTTCCACTTGGTCATTTCAGACTAATTAGATACAGGGTGGGTGCATCGGAGTGTACTTTGGGTTATTGTTTGCTTTCTACATTGCATTCATTATTTCACATCAACTAGAATGATGAACAAACTGGTGCAAAAATATTGAAGCATCTGGAATTTACAAGGATCTGGGATTAAAAATGGAAGTTATACGGTCTATAGGGAAAAATGCTTTGAAGGCTTTATCCTTCAAATCCCCAAATAAACACATATAAAAAGGAATCCTCTGACCAACAAGAACTTTAACATTTTTAACAGACTTTAAAACGTTTCTGACTGACAGTGGCACCACCAAGCTCTCTGCTGGCACTAACTATATTGCCAAAAACTGACCTCATCTGTGACACCAACAGTCTCTAAGGAACACCCAAAGTTGTAAACACAGGATATTCTTAGCAACAAGAAGCTTCATCTTTATGGGAAAAAACTGTATTAACTATTCTACTAAAAAAAAAAAA
>Ga0181612_134175_pt1 | contig 11431 bp, 10 predicted proteins | sample HoacroProtozoa21_FD_119630 | JGI IMG/M metagenome (GOLD analysis project Ga0181612, IMG submission 119630) | Hoatzin crop microbial communities from Cojedes, Venezuel. Combined Assembly of Gp0051906, Gp0051904, Gp0051908
ACCATCTCGTAGAAGTCTTTCATTTCACCAGTGTTGAGATAGTTTCAGCTCCAAAATGCTAGCAAAGGTTAGTAAATACAGGTTTACTCAATGCCAAAGCACATTATTTCAGCGAGGTCCCACCTTTGGAGCGTCCAAACCTGTTGCCTCTTCTGAATGGAAAACTATACGGAAATTCAGACATAAATGTCCTTGATATTTCAGCCTGCTACCCCTACCTGAGAGCAACTGAACTCCCTAATTTAGCCCTGGTGGAAGAAAACTGGGGTTAGACCTTAGGGCTTCATATGGTACCTGTGCAGGTCTACCAAAAATCTTAGTGCCCCTTATAATGTTCCTCCAGCTGTCAGCAATCTGGCTTAGACTTGGCTAGTCCTGCGCAAAAGAACCCCATACTTCTCTGGTCAACTTCCTTCCTGGGTCCAGCCAGAAGATTTTTATTATGAGATGTGGAAAGGGTCAGGATGAGAGACAGTCTGTTTCACATCTGCAGGAAGGCTATCCAGGCCCACTGAGACAGCTAGACCTTGTAGGAGGGCAGGATTGACACTTCCCATCTCTAGGGCAAGAATGCGACTAAATCAGGAAAAGGCACAAACTGAGGTGGGATTATTCAGTGAAAAGGTTTGGTGTGCATTGTCAGTCAAGTACAGACTAAGAGAAAAATCCCATCAGCTTTGTGGTCCCAAAAGAACATTCCACATCAGGCTACCTCAGCCAGCTACATTTACCCCTGTCATGTTTCCACTGCATGAGGTGACCCGCCTCTGTTTGTTCCTTGTCTCTTACGACATCTCAGAAATTTTAGAAAAGAGAGTATCTTCTAAGTTTTTTACTAATACAAAATATTTTTCTCCTGTTGCAAATTAACTAAACTTCCTGCTGTTTCTCCTACAACCCGAGTTAAAATATGAAACAAATCACAGACAATTCCTTGAAATTTTAGCCCATAATTTGCTCTGAGCTGCATTTTTTTCTCCATTGGCTACTTCGATGTCATTTCCTCTAGACCATGACTCTCAGGTGGTGACGAAACATCTTGCATAAAACACCATGAAAGTCACATTCTTATCTATTTTATTTTTTTTGTTGTTCACTTGTTTTCATGGCTGCTGCTTTCTAAAAATAATTATTCTTCTAAAATGATGGGGAGAAATGACAATTTGGGTAACCACTGATGACTGAAAGCTTCCTACTTGGACAGCACTCCCATTCTTCATATTCAGTGGAATTTTATTTAATCATGAAATATAGGTCCAGGCATGCAAAGAAATCCAAATATGCACTTGATTCTGCAATTAAGGCAAAACTCACATAATTGGCCTCAGATGAATTTTCACCTACAGAAAAGCTGAAGGGTTCTATTCTGTGTGTAAAACATGTACAACAGCCCTTTCTTTCTCGCATTTAATTAAAACTAGCACAATGGTTTAACTTCCTTTTATCTGCCCGTTCCTTCACTGGAATTCAGATTTGCATATATTTTTCAATGGAAATACTTTAGACCACCCTAGGTAGACCTCCACTATTTTACTGATCCTATAATAAGTATCTATCTCAGAGATGTTTTGGTTGTTAGAACTATAATCAGATAAAGCAGCACTCTATAGAAAGCATTGCTCAATAAAAAAGAACATGTGCAGGCCTGTTTGTCATCCGTGCAGCAAGTGATGTGTGATTTCTTATTAGCAGGACAAGTAGAACAGGAGATCATGCTCCCAAGGAGTCTCAGGCTATGGGCTCTGTCACACGTTTTACTTGCTGCTGCTCCCATGTTCTGGAGGGGTGCGCAGCCTCAGGTGCTGGAGGCATTTTGTTTGCACTATTATGAGGCGACCAAAGAGCCCCAGGAATGTGGAGCAGAGAGATTCTTCCTGCCACAGACCTGCTCAGAGTGTTTTTCTCTCAAAAATCGGTAACTGGCACTTCATGATAGTGTGACTGCATGCAAGGAGAAGCATGGAAGTGGGATTTTTGTGCTATATTATTTCCTTCTGTGCACCATATAGAAGAACTCAGTCCATCCCCACATTAGATAAAGTGGGCTTATTAAAATTCCTGTGAACATTTATGGTAAACTTCCTACTGATTTTAATGGGATGTGGATCAAGCACGGGAGGCACTAGGATCCAGAACTAGCAGTAATGTGATCATGCATTTTTAGTTTGCGTTTGTGTGCATGCATGTAAATATAAGCCAAGAGAGAGGATTGTTAGTGGCAGCAGATTGGCTCAAGCTTTACTGATGATGAAATCTAGAAGTAGAATCCTGTGGCGATGAGTGTTATTGAAAACACTAAGACAGGCAGAACGAAAGAAAACACAAATGTAGAAAAACAAAGTCTTGGTCTGTGCGATTACTGAATACATGTTAAGAACAACCACAGAGTGCTGGAGACCAGAGCTGACCCAAACTAAGGAGCAAAAAACACAGATGCATGGACAAATGCCATAAATCACTCTGACAGACCTATCATTAGATCTGTAGGAAAGACCACCTAGAAGGCCAGGGGGAGGGACTCACCAAGGCTGCGTCTTCTGCTGGAAAGCATTATGGCTGGAGTTATGCTGCTTGCTGTAGAACTGCAGCTATTTTGAACACTAATAATAGTGTTTCTTTCCAGTTAGTATAAAGCAGGAATTGTTTCCCATGTGATAGCAGAACTATTTAATTTACTAGACTGGCCTGTCATAACCCAAGAGCAAAGAGTTATGAGGTCATTTCATTATCACTTCAGTATTAAACTATCTTGATGAGCCAGTAAAAAAATTATTAGATGTGTTTTCTCATAGCTTGAAAACATCGTATCTATTTTCTTTTCAAGGAGTTGTTATGACCTCCGGTACAGATAAGAGTTTTCCCTCATGGGGATAAAACAACTTTGTTAAATCATGTGTCTCAGCAGCATTTAAACAGGGCATTTTGGCAGAGGGAGAGAGAAAGAGAGAGATTCTGCATTTTCTCCCAGTGGCAAAGAGTGTATCTGACAAAAATATAATCCTCTTTTCCTTTCTGTATTTCAAAAATACATCTATTGTCAGCTCAGTTTATTTAATTATTTCACTGAGAGGAGGAATCATTTATTAAAAAGCTCACTTGGAAAAATTGAAACTATTGTAACTTGTTTGCAAGTGGTCTATTGACAATTGGCCATGCTTAAATTTCATGTATCAGCCTAATATGCCATAGATGACATACTAGAGTGTCCAGGGAGACTATCAAACATGGGCTACTGTTGGTCTTTCTTCTCGAGGTGGTTGATAAACCTTGTATTGGTTTCTCATGATTCTTGGAGATGGCCTAAGCCTGCTTATGGACAACTTGCCTCTCTCTAGAGAAGAGGACAAACTACAAAACGCAGCCAAGGGGGCATCAAACTGAATGTTAATCTGATGTTTGAAAAGTCTTGTGAGATTGCTTGTGCATGGGTCATTCTTGATGGCTGGCAATGAAGTACTCCAGGCTAAGCTCTGTATGGCTAAGCTGAGTGATGCTCAGCATGCGTGCACAGCAAAGGATGAGGCAGAGCTGAATATTTCCAGCATCCTCATGTGTGGATTACTCAGCAATGGCTTGTCCTAGAGTCTCATACTAATTATGACCTGAAAGAAAGGGTAAGGTGGTGTATGCTTGCTTTCTGAAGCATCAATCAGTTTCACAGCCAGTTTTTCACTGTACTAACTTCTCCTTTTCCAGATTCAAAAAGGAAACGCATGTGACATATGCATCCAGCAGTTTTGTCTAGCAGTACTAAGTATGAGACTTTATAACACAGAGATACTACTTTTGTATTTCTTTCACCACAAGTATTGAGGGCTCCGTTCAATTCTGAACTTAAGCTTCGCAGCCGGTGCTGAACCCCATGCTGCTACAGTTGAAGTGCTAATGCTGTCACACTCTGATAATTTAAAGCTAGCTCACATGTTGCTGTGCTACACCAGACATCCACAGAGAGGTTAAGTGACTGGTAGTTTTTCATGCAGGCACCGAACTGCATCCTGCAGGCTATAACAATCTATTTAACATCGGTACTGTTTTTACCACTGGCTTCTGCTAAAACCAGGACACTGGATTAGACGAAGAATCTTGTCAATAGGCTAAGAAAGAAACAACAGACACTCTGAAGAGTTGAGTGAAACTATTTCCAGTTTACAAAGACAAATCAATATGTGAAGTAACTTCTGGTTTTCTGCCTCAGTGCTTAGTATGATGTTAGTATTCTGTGGAGGAAAATGGGCAAAATGCACTAGCCAGGAGGCTGTAATACCATGAAACAGCAAAGAGGAAAGGCAGTTTAGGCCTAGAGATCAGTGGACTGGGATGGTTTTTCTTGATCTCTTCCACTAAACTATGGTGCGACCCTAAACAAGTCACTTCTCTGAGCTATCTGCTTGAAAAAAAGAATTGATAAAAGACTCATTTCAGACTTATAGAAATGCATTAAAAGGAGCTCTATAGACAACAATGATCATTTCTTCAAAGTATTTTAGAACTTCTATCCAGTTTGCTGCCATGCAAGCTTAGTTGTGTCTGTCTCAAGCACTGAAAAGCACCATTTCTATTTAATCAAAGGTGAAAATGTTTTCTCATTATGAAAGTCCTTGAATTTAATCAGGAGTTATTTTTTCCATTTCATATTAGTATTCCTTTAAAGTAAATGGTGGGTTTTGTTCATTCCGTAGTTTGTATCCATCCCTCTTTATCAAAGCTGCAATCTGAGCTGGGGAAGGACTGCTCTGACTTGGGCAACCTATAATGCTTTTCCATAGCACATGATTCCTTGAATCAGATGAAACCCTTCCATTGTTCCACGAAACTTGCACCTAGAGTCACAGTCTGCACATGACAAATGCCCTGTCATATGGACAATGGCTCCGTTTTTCCTCTGAGTTTCACAGATGCTGGGAAAATAGGATTTACCTATTCGGTGTGTTTGAGGGCAATAGGATCTCCATGTCTGCCCCACACCATCTGCAGTGATCCTCCGGGCTGAACACACCTGACCTGTGCAGCAATAATACCTCACCCTTGACATCAGGCCTGTATCTGCCTGGATATGAGCTCCTTGGACACGAAGTTGAATTGCTTCTCATTGTAGTAGCTACCTCTCATAATCCCTTTAATAAATTCATCAGTCTAAAATGGTCTATGGCAGTTGCAAATGGTAGTGTGTTGCCTGGGCTGTAACTCTGGAGCAAAAGAGAGGAGAGTGGTAATAAGAACTGAATGTCCATCAGTTTTAATAGCAGGGAAGAAGTTAAAACACCAGTGTTCTAAAACTTTTACTTCAGAGAGCAGTTGTTGTGGGGGTTTGGTATCCCAGAGAGTATCTGTTGCCAGCCACCACTTCCTACGTATATAAAGTTAAGCTGAAATTGTCCACAATTGAGAAACTCTGTGGTAGTGTCAGCAGGTAAAAGTTGAAAACAAAAAAATAAAAAAGGCAAAACTGGCTGCAGGGGCCATCTGAGTTGTCAGCCACAGTGCAGCTCAGATAAACTGAATTCAGCATGTGCTCCTCACCATTTCCCCTGCACTCAGCCCATCACGCTCCTCTTCTGCTGAACCACCTTTAACATCCCAGACCTCAAAACAGCACCAAACAGCAAGTTCTTCTTTCCTCCAATCAATCTGTTGCAAGAAGTGTTGTTCTTTAAACCACATTCAAAATCTGGTCAAAAATCTTCCTTCTCAAAATAATTGCGACTTGAGATTTGGGCTAAGCAGTGTTGAAACTGGGAGGAAAATGACAAAGATAAGACCTGCCATCTAGAAATGAATACTAGAAAGCGAAAAAAACTCTAGCAAGTACCTAGCAAAGCTCCTCATTCCCCATAAACACGAAGCATTTTATTCTATTTGTAGACTAGACCTCAATATCGCATAGAGAAAAATCTTATTTTTCCTCTTTTGCTTGCAGAGGGTCAGTTTTACATCTTGTGTGCCACTTTTGCTTCCTGGATGTTTGACACACCACGTTAACCCTAAAGCTCAATTTTCAACTCCATGAAGCCAAAGGGACACACACTGATGTGGCATTTGGGCGTAGTGGGCTCTCCTGCCTAAAATATTAGTGGCTCCAGCATTCTCGAAACGCATGGGCTTTCCCAAGCTCCTGCCAGGAGCCTCTACACCGTCCCTTCCTGGATCCGCCCTCACCGCTTCTGTTGCCTTCCCTCACCCACACCCCTCTGTCATTTATACATGTTGTAGGGCTGGCAGCTGAAAGTGTTTATTGCTGATGTTTATCTTTGTGTACTGATTGTTGTTCTCTCCTCACGTAATTTTATTGTTTTTCTGTCCTTAATGCCTGTTATTTGTTGGCGCAATGAAAAGAGGGATTGGACAGAGCCTCTTGTTTAGGCTCATTGGACAACGGCTTGCCGTCATTCGAAGTGCGGTGGCGTTTTTCCCATTGCTCTTTTTGAAAAGCACACCTCAGCAAGGAGTTGGGCATGGATATGGTGGCCGCTCCAGGCCACGGGACAAGCAGGGCCCCTGGCAGAGGTGGCAGCGGCAGCAGCAGCGCTTGGCAGGAGTGGGGTGGCCAGCGGCGGCAACATCCCCAGCACTCCTAGTGTGTCCTATTCAGTTAATGCTTTCACATGTGGTTTGCTCGCTACTTACTTGCATGCATAAGAACGGTTCGGATTCAGAAATCAACTCCCAACAATTTTTTCATGAGGTCTGACCTCCAGAAGGTCATCAGTGCCAAAAAGGAGAGAAACTGAGAATGACAGCACTCCACAGAATGGGAAAATGTGCTGCCACACAGTTGAGACTGATGTCTCTGATAAGGAGCGACAGACACAAAACCTCATTGTGTATTTTCTTTTGAACAGCCATAGGGTGCAATGTCTGAATCCAAACCTGGTCTTCCTTGAAGTTTAGAGGCAGCTGGTTTAAGACCATCTCTGATGTCTAAAGCCTCATTGATGCTTTGTTCAAAAATTTTGGTCTAATCTCATCACTGCTGATCACTCCAACCATAACCAGTTAATCTTGTCAGCATATATATGCTTAACTAACTGCTGACACATACACTGACCCACAGTTTGCAGCAAGAGCATCACAGTACATTGCAGGTTTGACACATTGGTGGATCAGAGAATTTATTGCAGAAGTGGTGGAAGACAGAAAAAGAGAGTTAGAAAAGGGTACTGGAAATTATTATGCAGTGACAGACAGTGTTAAACTACTTTGTTTCCTGTTCATACCATGAGCTTTAGCCTGCTGCAGATGTGAACGCTTGGGCATATTCTCACGCGATGGACACAAAGGGATGGAAATCAGACAGTTTATACCAACGAAGATGATAATTTCCAGTAAAATTCATGCTCTTGTTTTCTGTTCACTGGAAAGCAAACTTCAGAATGAGGGGTAACACCACCACAGGGTGTACTGAACCTTAATGTTGTCAATAGCAGCTTAGTTGTCTAGAAGAGTCTTGCCCTGGCTCATCCTACAGTTTCCTGCTCTGGTTAGGCTTTTTATTTTCTAACATTTTTACTCATCAGCCTTATTCTGAATCCCTGATCCAGACAGATGCTCTTGTAGGGAATGAATTAGAAGCCCTGAAAAAGTCTATCCCCCCTTAACAATGCGTTTAGGTACAGGATTGATACTGAGCACATTACTAATTTCATGGGTAGCAGTACATCAAATTAAGAAGTCTTGGCCATGACTGAGCGACATATCCCTATTCAGCAAAACATTTAAGCATATACTTTAAATTCTAAGGACTTCAGTAAGATTTAAGCCTGTACTTAGGAACCCAAACATTTAGATAGGTTTTTTCCTTCTTTTCACAGCAGGAATGACTGACATAGCCTTTCAGTAGCTTAAGATGGAAACGACTGTATAGCTCATCATAGTCCATCCCCATGCAAGCATGCGAGAGATTAAATGGGTAGGCGACACAGAGCTGTGGTCTAAGTGAACTCACCTTTATTTCACAGTGCTCCAGGGGCAGAAGTCTGAAGCGTCTCTTCCTGAGTCCTCAAGTCATCTCTTCATCATCCAAACACCCCATTTGTCAGAAGGCTTCATGTGTCTCCCAAGACCTTGATACAAGCAGAATTTTATTGTCAAAGCCATTTGAAGTTGAAGAGCAGCCATTTCTCACTTTTTTTAATAAATAGAGATACTGTTCATATGAATAAAAGTGAAAAGTACTTTCCCTAGATACTTTTGAACCTTCCAAAAATAGTCCTAACTCTCAGCCAAAGTTACTGTTGCTGAGCTTCCCCAGGAGAGCATCAGTACATGGTACTGCTGTGTGAAATATTCTCGCTGCCAGCTAAACTGGTGAGAAATCACGTTTTGGTGGTTTTGTAATAAAATAAAATATTTTGTGGCCTGGCCCCTAATTCTTGGCTTATTTCTAAAGAAACAAAAGGCTGTTTCCATAGCTACAAAAATAGCGAAACATCTCTGTAAAAAATTAGGCTGCAGTCTAAAACTGAGAAATTTCACAATTTTGCCCATAGTTCAGCAGTAATTCGATCTGCAAGTAGAGAAACTTGTTCTGTTTGCAGTAAAACACTGTGCTCTTTGAAAGACACGTTTTCCTCTTGATCAGATTTGAGATGTGTATGTGGGCAGTTTTCACACGAGTTACTGCAGAAGCACGCTCTGTCACAGGACCTAATCCTGCAAGGTGCAGAGTGCTCTCAGGCCCCCGTGGTGCTAGGAGGAGGAGAGGTCACACAGAACCTAACTTTTTGCATTTTTTCACTTCTTTATTCTTTTGGTTTGTATCAGAAAAAGACAGATTTTGGACTTGCTTCTGCATTCCTTACCTACCTGAATAATCCCATAGGGTAACCAAGAGAACAAGTAAAAGCTGTGGTAATGGATCTTTTACTTTTGACATAGAGATAACTGTGCATACGAGAGCCATTTGGACAAATACTAAGGACCAGGGGATGCAGTCAGTGATACTTGCTTATTATTTTTTGTAATGGAAAGACTACTTACAAGGTAAGCAGTCTTTAAGGCTGGGTATGTATGATGTGGAAAAATACTACGTAGAATAATATAGTAAAGTAGAAGGAGATCTACCAGCCACCAGTATCACTGCCATTAATTTGTTTTGAATGACATAACCTCTAATAGTAGGTAGTCACTGGTAAAACTACCCACATGTGACTTTATTTTCAAATTTCCTACTTTTCCACTCTCTCTAAAAAATACAGCTTTATGAATGCACGTTCACATGTGAATACATAACTATTTGTTGAACAGGAATTTTAAAAATTTTTAACACGTTCTAGTGTTTTAAAGTGTTACTGTAACATAGCAACATATGCTTCTGTGAATGTGTAAGAACCACAAAAATTATCAAATTATAGCACCTTCATGAAGCCTCAGAGCACTGCAAAGAACAGCAGTGGCTCCCCTTCAGAAAGAATCCACGATTTAGATTGTCACTTAGGGTAGAACAAGGGCAGCATACTTCTTGAGCCTTCTCAGAATACACCTTGAGATGATGGGAACCATCCCCAAATCATCCAAAGATATTATGAAATAACATCTTACTTCAATTCTGCTTCATAACAAATGGGATTTTGTTACAGCTGCATCATCATAACTAGGTTCCCGAGCATGCTTCAGCATCCAACTGCCACTGCACTTTGCTTGTCACTGAAAAGAAGCCCCTTTTAGGGAGCAGAAATCTCCATTATTGCTATCAGTTCCTGCCTTGTACAATGGCCTGGGAAATGTTTTTAAATCTATTGCTACTTCATATTCAGGGCTCTCCTTCAGTATGCATCACTGCATTTTCTATTAGCCCTGTGGATGGTAAAATCTAGTATTATAGCTGGGGTCACTTGCACAATTCATTTACTGCCAACATACAGATTCTTGAATGTTCAGACATTTCTAACACCCAAGAGAAAACCCTGAGTTTATAACTGGACTTTACGTTAACTAGCTTAGGTCCTGTTTTTCCACAGGGCAAGTTTGGAACAAGCACTCAGCGCTTGTCTCTTGTGTCCTGTTGACTTGATACAGACATTTCTCATTGAAGCACAGTAATTAGATTTGCTCTTTAGTACTTCGTAAGGTAAAACAGAGGTTCCGCTGAGATGGATATGTCAAGCCTGCAAGTACAGTAAGCCTGCATCCCAGGTGCTAAGTGCAAGCTTATTTTCATCTATTTCAGATATTGCAGGTTTATTTATAAAGTGTGGTGAAACTAGGTACACCTATACTCAGCTTTGGAATCAGCTCATAAAAGAGAAAAGCCAGTGCATCCCTCAGGTCACCTTCCTCCAAACTCTTAAGAAAAAAACACATGCTTAAGCAGCACATCTGGCAATTTAGTGCAGTGAATTGCTGAGCCGAGGCGGCTTTGGCAAACTGTGCCCTGCTAGCCGTCTTTGCTATCAGCTGAGCTCCCACCTAAATGCCTCCGCTGATGGTCGTCTGCTAGCATGCTTTGGGGAGAGAGCCTGCATCCAGAGCTTTAAAGGTCAGCACCAATACCTTGAATCCTGCTGGCAGCCAGCGCAGCTCTGAGCGTGCTGGTGTTATGTGCTGCCAGCTTAAGCTCTGATTAATATGTGACTGCTGCATTCCTGACTTTTTTCAGACTCTGAATGATCTCAAGCGATAGCCTAAAGCAAAGCATATTACAAGAGGCTAATGTTGAGGTGAAAAGACTGTGAAGAAGCATAGCAAGTTTCATTTAGACTTTTTTTTTTTTTATTCCAGGTGGATCGCAATTTGTGGGACGGAAATCAAAATGTGTACGCACCTTTTGAACTGAAGCACATGTGAGTGACAGCTGTTAAGTGCACTGAAGTGATTTGATGTTAGATATTCCGGGGATGAAACGAGCAGCATTTTGTTTTTCTAAAACTGCTATGAGTTTGCTCTGCCTGCCTGCCTACACTTTCTCCCCCTTCCTTTTTGACCCAGTGTCAAAGGGATTCTGATTCCCACTCCAGACAGCTAGTGAATGTTCCGTTTCATCTTTCCTTTCTGCAAGATGGATGCACAGAGATTTTTTTTGGGTCTCGATAGCATATTGCTGCTATTGTTCCAGACAAGTTAGAACAGACACTTAGAAAATAATACATTAAGTCCACTCTAATAGACTTGTACGTTGCTCACAGCAGTAGATGAGTTGTGTACAGAAACGTGCATCTTGTTACATGCAGCTTTTTTGGAATATTATGTCCCACTAATGTTGGCTCAACTCCCATATTCATCAAAGGCCCCTGACTTTTACAAGATAAATGGGGATTTAAATTCTAGGAAGTAATTTGCTGTGTTATATGAAAATTAATGAAAATCTTGCTGCTTCAACAGCGGTAGACAGAATGGTGGAAAAATGTTTAGCTCTGGGACTAATTAATAAACCAAGGGATTTTAATGCATTGGGTAGAACTGAGCCAGAGATTAATTTGGCCCACATTACATA
>Ga0181612_151039_pt1 | contig 11431 bp, 5 predicted proteins | sample HoacroProtozoa21_FD_119630 | JGI IMG/M metagenome (GOLD analysis project Ga0181612, IMG submission 119630) | Hoatzin crop microbial communities from Cojedes, Venezuel. Combined Assembly of Gp0051906, Gp0051904, Gp0051908
CTTTCTATAATTCTGATACTCTGTAAAAATCATAACATTCAAAAGGCTCTTAGGGATGCTCAGCGTAAGAACTTTGTGCTGAATAGTACAGAAACATGAAATGGCTGGCACAGCTCCTAAAGGTAGATATATTTTTTTGTACTGCTTTGTGTGTTAAGGTGTATTTCTCTTCTCTGAAAACCAAACCAAAACAAAACCCCACACAAAAAATACAATAGACTTAATTGAGAAAAGAAAAAATTCTGAACTTCTGAAATGGAAGGTGCCACCAGTAAGGTCCTGCTCCAAACCCCACAGAAGTCAGTGAAAAGACCTACTGACTCCAGTAGGCTTTGGAGAACATTCTTCACGTACAACCAGCAAGCAAGAAGCCCACGTTCCCAGACCACTGGAAAAAACACAGTAACAGGCAGGTTTATTTCTTTTCATCATATGGATGTTTTAGCATTAAACATTCATACTTCAAAAGGCTTGTTTGTTGCATACACGCACAGAAACCCCTTAACTATGAGACATAAGCATAATCCAACTGTCAAGCTGAATACCCAATAGAATGTAGTGCTGGAAAGATATGGTCCTGTTGCATGCTTACAGTGACAGAATATACAAAATATTAAATTCATATTCTGGCTATCATCTACTGATGTCCAAATGTAAAACTGCTTCTTTGCTTCCGTTTCCTCTTCTGTAAATACTGGCAAAGTACTTATTTATATACATACCTGAAAATATCAGAAGAATAACAAACAAACATATAACAGTAAATTTACAAATAGATCTATGTCAAGCAGGTTTTTTTTCAATGTTGATCCTGTACAAAGGAAAATGTTTGGTGCAAACAGTGTTATAAACTGATAAAATCTACACATCATATGCAATATATTTCACACTCCTTGCTAAAACTCTGTTATTAAAACAAAATAAAATGAAAGCAGTTTGCTCAATTAAAAAAAATCATCAAGAACTGGTTTTGACTTTCAACAAAAGCTCTGCTGTTCTTTCTTCCAGCCTAGGCAAATGCAGAAGGTACACGCTATTTACTGTGTACCTTTGAAGCCGTATTTTGTAAGCTCCCTGTATTGTTCTATAGGTGTCCAACACCTGGCTGTGATGGCTCTGGCCACGTGACGGGGAACTATGCATCCCACAGAAGGTAAAAACCATCCCATCACACGGGGCTGCTGCGCTCAGGGTTCTCAGCAAGCAGCAGCAGAAAGAGGTGGCTTTTATTCTGTGTGCTTCTTTCAGCTTATCTGGTTGTCCTCGTGCCAGGAAAGGAGGTATCAAAGTGACTCCTACCAAGGAAGAAAAAGAAGACCCTGAACTTAAGTGAGTACAAAAGCACAGGTCTACCACCAGTGAAGGGGGGAAAAAGCCAATAAGAGCTCAGGACTTGAAGCATCACAGGAGATGCCCCACTTAATCCGAGCTACATGAGGATAGGGCCTAAAGCTGGAGCCGAATCAAGTGATTCTTCTTCCAGAGAAGCTGGTGGAGTCCATCGCCTTGGAGCTTGCAGAGTGAGGAAAGATTGCTATATCTGCTTGCATTGGTCCAATTATTTCAAACAGTGCTATGAAAGTGCCACTTGGTTGGAAAAATTGGCAAAATGAAGGAAAACAAAATATTTCTGCCTGTAATGAAATCTTAACATATCAACTAATTAAATCAGAGTGATGTCTTCAAAATATGTCCCAGAGAACTTAAATATATGTAAATCTCACGTCTTTCCTCTATAAATAAATGAAAATTTCACTTTAAGTGAAAACTGGAAACTCTACAGAGATTCACTAAATTCCTGACTTTGAATGCACATTCTGTTAAAATAAGTAAATGATAACTGCCAGAATATATATATGAAGATTTGGTTGTATAAAATGTTGTTCTTAATACTTGCTAATGATCTATGAGAGGCTGCATAACATTGACAGAGCAGCACAAAAAATCCCAGATCTTTCTTTGCAAGTGTTTGCATGAGATGGTAGAAGTTTTCCAGATGCAGGAACCCATTCTCTGCTTCATGCCAAAAACCTAGACAGAGAGGTGAGAATATTGATTTTCCATACACTGGTAGAAGTGTGATTTATTGCCTGTGATAGAGTTTCAATTTTCTTTTCTGGTAACATACTACCTAAATGAAAGTTTTAGTTTCTTAGGCTGTATGACTGTATTTTAAATTGCCTAACCTTAAGATCAGCTGAAACCCCATAACTCAACTTGACGTGAATTGGATGCTCAGGTACAGTGTGCCTCCGGGGACCAAGTCTTAATCCATTAATGCAAAGTGGCACAGGCAGTTGGAATTATTTTCTCAGACTTTCTTGAGACTGCCTTCGCCTGCTCTTTCCAGTGAAAACGGGGGTTCTTTTGCTGTGTTTCTGTAGATGTCCAGTGATAGGCTGTGATGGCCAAGGTCACATATCAGGTAAATACACTTCTCATCGCACTGCTTCTGGTTGTCCTTTGGCTGCCAAGAGACAGAAGGAGAGTCCTGTCAATGGGTCTTCACTATCCTGGAAACTGAACAAACAAGAGCTGCCACACTGTCCTTTGCCAGGCTGCAACGGGCTGGGTCATGTTAATAATGTTTTTGTCACCCACAGAAGGTATAACTTTGAGTTTTCTCTTTTTATTTTTCCTTAATATTTTGCTGTTGAATAGACAACACGTGAGGTTACTTTCTGACTTAATTGTGCTGAAGTCTTTAAAGTAACAACATAACTTACATTGCAGCTGAAGTAATATAGATCAGAATAACTTTCAGAAAGCTGGGATCAACTTTTTACTTTTTTTCTGTGTTCCTATTGCAATGTCACTTTCCAAGGTCTTTTCTTCAGATTAGCACAGTTTCTCTACAGTTTAAAATTAGTTCTTCCTTAGGCAAATATGGAGTTGCATCTGTATATCTTTTATAGAAAACACCAATATTGTTGAAATGTCACCGGAAAAGATTTAGCAAGAGCAATGGCTGCATTAATTTCATCTTTCCACCAGTGCAAAGTCTGGGTTCATAAACTTTGTATTTAAATACCTAGAACCACACAAAAAAAAGTAAACATGTGGAACTCACATGGATTACACAAGTTTGAAGTTATAACAATCTTACAAAGAAAGCTACCCTTAAAAAGCAGGAATCACACATATAACTAGTAACAATAAACTACAATTTTATGTATGACTGTGAAAACACTGGCATAATTTGACCACGTTCATTCAATATTACTAAAAGAATCTGGCTACAGAATCTGAATTAATACCTGGCAAAATTTGCTTTTCTGTCTGTAATAATGGGAATTAAGTCTACATTCTGTACCTTCTTTGCTTTCTTTCTAACACTCTGAACCAACTTCCCGGATACAAGAATGTCCAAGGTGACTTGAACAAATTCAGTCAGAGGCCAGTGTCATCTAAACTTTATGATCTACATCTCCTGTTAAAGTCTTAACATTAAGACACTACTGTAAATTGCGGCTAATTAAGCAAATAACATAGATAATATGTTAGCTGGTTGCAACTCATACAGGCAATTGCTACCCTACATAAAGCTGGATAACACTCCCGATCATGTTAGTTAAAATGAGGTAGAAAATATAGCTTTGTAACGTGATATCCTTTCCTAGAACATCTGAAACCTAATAAGTAACCCATGGCTTTGAGACATGCTTCCAGTTAGTTAGCTGCTCTGGGCAGAGACACTAAGCAGCATTTTAGAACCGGAGAACTAGTGTCTTTCCTCTTATAGCTTTTAGTTAAGCCAGTGTGAAGCTAACTTTAACCCACAAAAGCTTTTTTTTCTTTTTTTCTCTGTGTGGAAACACCATGTCTGTTAGTATTTTGCTTTTGATTTTTACACACACACACAAAACTATCATTTTCCTGTGGAACAAAATTTTCCTTCACTCCTTACTCGGCTACATCTGAATACAAATCCTTCTGCCAGTTCTTCAGCATATGGGTATTTCTTCTTTGTTACTTATAAAGATAGTATTAAGACAGTGCGATTTATCTTAGCCCTTTAGTGGGCTATAAAAATTGCCTCAGATAATTACCAGCTGATGAAATTGTAAGCTTTGAAATAGCAAAATGTTATTTAATGTGAACAGTAGTTAAAAAGCAAACTGACTATATAATAGAAGCATTCAAAAAAGCTATTACAGTCTATAGGGTATATCCAGAATTATGATTGTATTGATCATTATAATGTATCAACAAAATGATACAATAATTGTGCACCATGGAAATCACCCCATTAACTAATTTTTTTTAGGATAGTAAACTTGCCATTTTTAAGGACCATACTGCCCCTCTCCTCTGGAGCACAAGCCCTCATTAAAAACAACAAAGAATTTTTATTTATAAGTGTTGGAACTTTAAGAATTCTGTAAATGTATCTTCACATAAATTAATAGTAATGGCCACTGCTATTCTGCTCATTCTAAAATATGCTTAAAAGGTGTTTACATATAGGTTGAGATTTCTGTGCCAATTTTCAAGCTGGAATATACAATTAACTGGCTCTTGATGAGTTATGTCATTCCCCGAAGCTATGCTATAATGGAGATACTGATGTGACCTTAGGTACAGAGGTCTGTCCAAGTGCATGATAATATTGCCTGAAAGGATTGTTGCCATTTTCAAGTGGGTGCTAATGTTTTTTTTTTCCTATCCATTTCAGCCTGTCTGGTTGTCCTCTGAATGCACAAGCCATAAAAAAGGGCAAAATTTCGGAAGAATTAATGACTATCAAGCTTAAAGCAAGTGGTGGTAAGGAGATTTTTAAAAGATGATGACATTTATTCAGATAGAAGGGCCCTGACTCCCATTTATACTTATGCCCCTTTATGCCATTCTGGCATTAATTCTCACTCCTTTCAGTTGTCTCTAGCAGTAACAAATCTTGAATAACAAAAATGTTTGCATGAAAGATTGTAAAATTTCTCTCATTTACATCATGATAACTCAATATTGAGGGTATGCTCTCATCTTGTCTCATAGCATTACTTTTTGATTTGGAGATGATTTCAATATTGTTATTACTAATAAATTATTAGTTACAGATCAGGACGATTTAGCTATCTGATGACTAAGGTAAGAAGGGACAAATATTGTGTGCAGAAATTGACTCCTCTCCCTAATTTGCACACTACATGGTTTAGTATCTGTAGTATTTGGACAAATTTGCTAACCCAAGCGTAAGGCTCCTTTCTTATATGGCATGCTTTAGGAAATTGGGCATTAAGCCAGGATTCAGTGTACTTATTCTTTATGCCTCCAACTGCTTAGCAAAACAACTGTGTTACACTGGGCAAATGAGTTTGCTTCCATGTGTCTATGTTTTCACTGGGGCAGGGACTGCTGCTTACTGATTTCCCAAGCTGGCTCCCCAGTAGACTCTGTTCAGGGCTTTAGGTTTTAAAGCAGTAATAGCAACAGTGGCACAAATATCTAGGCAGAGCTGGTGTCAGAGTGATACTGAGCAGAAAGAGGGACATGTGTTGTCAGAAGCTGTAGCTGCTCGCTATTTTTCAGGACAAGGCTTTCATTAAAGACCTGAAGATTTCTTTTCTTTGCTACCTAACTTGCGGGGATGTAAAAGTCTTCCTACATTTTTTCCTGTAATGCTTGTTAGCTTCCTGAAAATTTTCCTTTTGCTGTTATTTAAATTTCACTATTTATCATATGCAACTAAGGCTGTGCTTCTTGAAGTTATTCTGCACAGAGATTTGCCCCCATAGAACTTCTTGCAAGGTCAGAAGCAGGTACAGATAAGCTTACTAAAGTCAGCAATTATACTAGTGGAGACGTTACCCTGGGGTGTTCCCTGCAAAAGAAGGGCTGCTGTTACATTTCTTTAAAAAGGAAAAAAAAAAAAAAAAAGCCATAGTAAACACCCTCTCACATTTTATGATAAATTTCCCTCTTTCTGGGCAATTTTTACTTACTGTACACTCCAGCTTGTAGCTGTATGTTGCCCTGGAAAAAAGAACTGTAAAACACAAAGACTCAAAGCCCCTTCTATGTTTCAGCGTATATGTTCTACAGCTAGGAAACTACTTTGACAGTAAAAGCAAAGTCAGACACAATTTAAGGATGAGCCATTTGATCAAAAGCTTGTAACACACAATGCAGCTTGTTACTCATATATCCGTTTACATGTGGACTTTTTAAATCTGATATTGGTATTTTCAACTATTTGCAGGTATTGAAAGTGATGAAGAAATCAGACACTTGGATGAGGAAATAAAAGAACTGAATGAATCCAATCTTAAAATTGAAGCTGATATGATGAAACTTCAAACCCAGGTATGACGTTAACGTGAAAATTTTACCTTTTCTCATGCTATGTTTAAGCTTAATAAATAAATTACATGCTATGTAAATGCTACGTTTAAACACACTGTCCTCTGCACTTGTTTTCCCATCACTCTGTGGCACTAAAAAGTACCAAAATCCTATGTGATTTTTTGCCAAGTTTGTATTTGTTTGTTTTCTGTAAATAAGCAGCGAATTCCTGAGTATTGTCTTAAAGATCTTGTGAATGCCAAATTCAGGGAAGTTTGGAGCTAAACTTGGCAAGCAGAAAAATTATATTTACCAAACAAAGCATTAATTTCCCTTTGTTGACCAAACCTCTGTTGACCAAACTGGGCAGAATCCCGTGACTGCTGTTTTTAGGGAGGGTATTAGGTCTTACCAGCACACTCTAGCTCTTAATGCGAGTTGACTTTGTTCTTATGTGTATCTAAGAAAATCTTCCTCGTTCAGTTCACCCACTGTCAGCTATTCAAACACTTTGAATTTTGCCTTCAGGCAGCACCTGGTAAAGAATGGACACCTTTTGCAAATTTGTGTAGCAGACCAGTTTGACAGGAGCTGTGGAAAAGAGACATTCTCTTTCATCCTTTTGTATACTGGAGTGACTAAACTGGCTGAATATGCCCTACAGACACTTCTGTATGCACCTGGGAGTTCACCTGGACATACTGGGTAAAAGCAGGAGCAGAAGATTGCTCAATATTTTAGGAGTAAGAGTTTAAGAAAAAAGGTCCTAAATGAGATCTGGGAACTCAATATAAGGCTAAACTGATCTCAGCCAAACTGAGTGTAATCATACCCCTGTGTATTTGTACCACTTTGGAATGTACAGTGTTGATTCAGGATGATCTCATAATAACCGTCGCTTGTACGGTCTAAATAAGCATGAAGTTTATGCCACTTATGCTGGATCTAAATGATCTGGCTTTACATTGCAAAGATTGTGGGAATATCCATCCCAAATAGCACTGCAGGGAGGGAGCGGGGGCTGCCTGTGTCTCCAGACACTTATTTCAGGAAACTTATTTCAGTTATCTCTGATGATCACTGTGCTGTTTGCATAGAGATCACTCAATTTATGCAGTCAGATTTCTTCTCGTCAGACTTGCTCCCTGGTGAAGCCAGTCTGAGCAGCAAAGCCTGAGCTGAACTACAGCTGAAGCAACACACCCCCTATATGACTTGCTCTATCTCCTGTTAATCTAGCCCGGAGAGGTGTTAGGCTGCTGCGAACATCCTCCAGAGCACAGCTTCTAGTGGATCGCAGGCAGGCAAAAAGGGGTTCCTGGCCCTGGCGACAATTTTGATGTATGATGGTGTGTGAGGAAGTGAAAGGAAAGACATTTAAGCAGTGAAGAGATGGGCATCCTAACGAGGGGCGGGTGGGCATAACAGCGGTGGATGTGACTTCATTGCTCTGTGCCTTGTGGAGCTGGGGTCAGGTGAAGGGCTGGCAGCCCTTGGTCCTGCCCTGCCCCGTTGCTCTGCTGCATGCTGCAGGGCGAGGAGTTGGGCAGCAGGGAACCGGGCCCTGCCACTGCTGCCTTCAGTATTTCAGAATTGCTTCTGACATATAAGCCTTCAGAGCTGCGTGTATTCCTAGCACGCTCACACTAAAAAGATACCATGTCACTACCCTGGATGCTTTTTCCTGCTCTTTCCAACACCCTCATTTCCATTCTGTTGGTCAGAGATTGTCTTTGCGATGCTCGTTGTGCGCTCCACCTCTCAGTTTCCTTTCCACTCTATTTTTCTCTTATTGTTTCCAGCATCAGCCTTGTCACTAATCCCAGCCAAGCCCACAGCTCTACCCTCCGCCCAGGAGCAGGGCAAGAAAGTAGCACAACAGCTAATACCCCTGCCCTTGCTATTGTGGTGGATCAGCAGGGATGCTGTAAGAGCAGGACAGAAATGTAAACATCAGCCTCCTTTCACCTTCCCTCCGCCAGCGCTGCAGCCACTCTCTTCATCCCAGCTCCACACTGACCTTCCCCCTCTGCTCAGTTCCCTCCTCCCTCTAGTCCCTTGCTTCCACAAGGTTTCTCCATGAGCCAACAACAAAGTCCAACGGTTCAGAGCGAATACAACCTGTTCTTTGCTCTGAATATTCTGTGGAGGCGTTACATCTGTCTTAAAAAAGCCCATACCTGAGTTTCAGATGCATCATAGCCCCTCTTGTAATCACATGACTGCCATTTTGGGTTCAAGTAGCAGTTACAACGCTGCCAAGGGTCGGTCTGTTTGCATGTTTGTGCATACCTGTGTCTTTTAGATCACGTCTATGGAAAGCAATTTGAAAACAATAGAAGAAGAGAACAAACTCATAGAGCAGAACAATGAGAGCCTGTTGAAGGAGTTAGCTGGCTTAAGCCAAGCCCTCATCTCCAGCCTCGCTGACATTCAGCTTCCACAGATGGTAAGACCACAGCCAGCAGATTTGCACCTTCTTTGAGACTGTTTTACTAGCACTTGAGGCAGATGAGCAAGCTCAGGGACCAGCAGAAGCACTGGAGCTGCATTAGCAGAGAGCTCTTTTAGCTTAATTTGCTTTGCAGAGATGCTGGATCATGAAATCTGTGTGATAGCTGGTGCCGTTGCTTCCAGGACTGGACCAGCCCTGGTATCTCTGCCCTGTACCGCACTGTGCAGGACAGGCTTTTACCTCGTCCCTCCCTATCTGAATGTCCACCCTGCACAAAGAGGGAAAACTTCACTCTGGGAATCCTTATTTACTTTGCTCCTAGATCAAAACTTTAACCTGTTCCATATAAGCGATTTTTCTGGAGCCCACAAAGCTCTATCTTCTCAAAAACTCCATGCCCTTGATGTCTTACTTGCAAATGCAGGCCAAATCCACAAAGGTACTTGGGACTCCAGAATTACCATCCCCTTTCCCAATCTCAACCGTGCTGCTGGGAGCTTAGGTGAGGACAGTGACAGGGATGTTAGCTGCAATCCCAAAGCCAAACAGGCCACAATAAAAAAAGAAGTTACACTGACAATAATATTTCCAACCTCTTTTCTTGCTTGGACAGTGCATGTTCCCCAGCACATGCAACTCCATTTCTACAACCTCTCCATTAATTTGGATGGCTGCCCTGTTTACAACTTCTCCCCAGTCGCCACATCGCTGCTTTACCGTGCTTTGGGTTCGGGTGCTTGGGGTTTTTTTTTGGCCTGAACTTTCTCTCCTACAATTATAATCTGTTTTTTCTTCATTTAGGGGCCAATCAGTGAGCAGAATTTCGAAGCATATGTAAATACACTCACAGACATGTACAGCAATCTGGAACGGGACTATTCCCCCGAATGCAAAGCTCTGCTGGAAAGTATCAAACAGGCAGTGAAGGGCATCCATGTGTAGGATGTGAAAGCTGCTGGGCAACAGAAATTACTTAACAGCAGTAAACTCCAGATGGATCTGTTAGGAGTTCATGTACTGCTAAGGGGTGTAGGTTGCCATGCTGCATTTACAATTGCAACATTGCACTAATTTTTTCCCAGCTGACATAAAAAAAAGAATAAAACTGCAACAGACTATTTGTATTAACAGCAATGCACTCTATTAGTATACTGTATTTATTTCAGTACAATTCCTTTTTTTTCTTCTTTTGCACTCAGTTTTTGTAAAGTGAATGTAAAAAGTGTGTGTGACTATTTTTTATATTTTTTATTTATTTCTAATCAAAGAGTTGTTTTTTTTATCTTTTAACAGCATTTTTGCGGCCTGCCATATTTTTACAAATGTGTTTATTAATTTATTTTCCAACTGGATTTTAAATAGACTGAAAGTTATACTGTAAATTAAATAACTTGCTGGGTTTGTACAGGAAGAAAAAAAAAACCTATGAAAGTAACAAATGACCGAACCGTGGTTCTAGTTTTATTTTCCTCACATCCTGCTTTTTTATAATGGCTTTGTATCAGAGATGGGTTTGCAGCAACATGAGATGTGAAGATGCATGGAATGAGAAGTTAAATGATGCCCACTAGTGGGGAACCTGGGCTCTTAAAAGCACAGTATGCTGGAAAACAGTGTGTTGAAGAACACGTTAGCAATAATGAAATATAGCAATCAGCAAAGCACTTGACTTGGCTGTGTGATTTAGCCTATGCGAATGATTATTTAAAATGTTTCAAGAGAACTTCAGATTTATTTTACCACTGCAGCTTTTTTCAGAGTTAGCTCATGGAAGGCAATGACAATTCTCTCTAAACAAGAAGGATAACTTGATAGGACTGGTACTTTTTTAGTACGAGATGTTGAAGTTTTATCCAAGTGACCAGTATTGCTATGGATTTGAATTCGAAAAACGCAAACACATCCCAGGCTGAAGGCTTTGTAGATAATGAATCGAACACATCTCCCCTGAAATGGCATTTAATACTGGTTTGAACCTAAGGGCAGCTGAGAAGGCAGCGGTCTGGAGAGGAATAATACCACTCCAGCGCAACGGTGCTTGCTTTTCTCTTTGAATGAGCAGTAGCAACACCATGAGTGGTTTCTCCCATCCTTCTTCACTAAGACTAGGCTGATACTGAATTTGTTACCAGTCTTTTGGTAGGGTACCAAGTGCTACAGAGCATACAGACAGACGGAGGTGCGGACAGATGAGCACTTGTGCGGAGGTGCTGGCGTGCACCTCGGTATCTGGTTAGCCTGGATGTGGAACTTCTGAATCTGTCAGAAAGTAGCGGTTGCTATAAAAGAGGCAATGTCTATTTCAGGGATTGTAAGTAATTAAGCATTGTTTCAAAAGTTTTTTTTATATTTATTTTTTTTAAGAAAAAGGTATAAACAACCAGCTAAACTGCCTTTTTTGTATGCACACACACCTCGTGCATATGTGCCTCAGTGTAAATGTATACATGGATCTAGCGTGTGTTTAATTTTTCCGTGCTATAATGAAAGTGTTTATTTTTATTAGCCTCATTTATATTTAGATTGAATATGATGGCATTCACAGGCTTGACATATACAATTATATTATTACTGTTCCTGCACAAAAGTACTGTTCAAAAGTGATTCAACTCTCATGCACTGTGGTCACTGTTCTGCATTAGGTGGGGCTTGCTTTTTGTTTGAGGGTTGATTCAACTCTCTGATCTTAGTTTA
>Ga0181612_129012_pt1 | contig 11430 bp, 7 predicted proteins | sample HoacroProtozoa21_FD_119630 | JGI IMG/M metagenome (GOLD analysis project Ga0181612, IMG submission 119630) | Hoatzin crop microbial communities from Cojedes, Venezuel. Combined Assembly of Gp0051906, Gp0051904, Gp0051908
GCTGATGACAACCCTCTGAGTTCTGCCATTCAGCCAGTTCTCTATCCACTTCACCGACCACTCATTCAATTCTCGGTTTATTTTAACACAGAAGTTTATACCTGTAAAGCAAGACACCTACTGAGCTAATAGCGAATGGGTTAATATAATTAGGGATTGTTTTCTTCCCCTTTCCACTTTGCCTTTGGTAGTTAAATTGAAAGCAAGTGGTATTGCCTTTATACTATCATTGTGCTGAGATATTGCATTAAAGGAGTTTAGGGTTTCAAATAGAATGTCAAATATAGTATCACAGTGGAAACTTGAAGTGTGCAGCTGAGCTGCTCAGCTCCAGAAGGTGAACACCGCCAGCCTATCTGCCCAGTAGCACTCTGAGCAACTGATCTCCATTTCAGTCTGCTGAGCTCTCTTCAGATGCTCACCAGGACTTGCAGGCAGGAGAATGGGGCCCTGATGGACGTCAGGCAGCTGCAGATGGAGGGAAAGAGAGTTCAGTGTAACGAATTGATTTCTGAGGAATTGATTGGAGTTCTGTGTCACCTCAGCTGTAGCAGCCGATCATAACTAATCAACCTTTGTCACTTCAAACTGAAGCAGCATCATGCATGGACCAGGGACAGAGAGAAGGTCTTTCATTTTCCTTGGTAGTAAAGTTCCTTGTTGGAAAAGAACCATGGCTGTCACCATATGATTTTTCTACCTTAGTGCTCAGAGGCTGAATCATTCAAGTTTGGAGACATTTTCTAGGGCCATAGGCACAATATTGTCAATGACTACTCCTCAAGTTCTTTATTTTTTCCTTTCTTGGTCTGATTTATCCTTTTTTCTGAAGGAAACTTTAATGATGGATGGAAAAAGTACATAGTACCACATCTAGGCTTAATACCGCAAACGTTTTTATTCTCTTGTAAATGTGAACTAAAGTGTACTAAATTAAATCATTGAGAAAAGCAGCTTAAGCCTATTCAAAGTTCGAAGGAATCTGTAAATAGGTCAGAGAACAAACTCCTGTTCAAACAAATTTTCATTCAGTGCAACAAGTTGTCACAGTAAAGAGTTCCAGGGGTAATTCCTTTACTCTGGTACCTTTTCTTAAGCTGTTGTAGATTGCCAGTGTTGTTCATCTTCCACAGATCACTGACTGCAATGCAGTTGTGTCCTCCTTATATCAAAACTAGAGTTGCTTACAAAACTCACCTGACACAGCAAAACTGTCCTTCAAGTACTGTGATAATCCTAGGCTTAGTCTATGCTTTTAGTCTACTGAAATCTTTTGAACATGCCCTATAAATGTTGCTCGTAGTCTCTCAGTGTGATCAATTTGAGGATTAAGAAAGATTTCTTCTCACCTCCTTCCCTCTTTTCTTTGCTCATAAATCCTCCCTGAATATAGCCCATGTAGGACTAAAAGGTGCATCTCCTTCTCCATTCCCTAAAGGACTGTGCCCTGGTGTGCCAAAACCAGTCTCAAGCTGCCATCTCTGACTGTCCAGAGGGACTACACCATCATTTAGTGGAGGGAGGAGCTCATCAGCTACCTTGTCCTAGCTGAGACAATTACACAGGACATACCCCAAAAAGTGCATCCATCTACAGTATAATTCTGGTGTATGAAAACTGTATAACTGCCTGCTGTGTCCAGCCACTTATTTGAGAACAGAACAGGGAAGACTTCATCTCTCCAAACTGACTGTTCAGCAAAGAAGCTGGATGTGTCCCTAAAACAATCCCTGATCAACAGAGAACTTCAACACTTGCTAGACAGAAGCATGTGTAACTCCACACCCCACTTTAAGATCTTCTTCAGGTCACCCTTATGCCACAGTGGTTTGCAGAACGGGAATGAACTAAACTAGGTTTCTGCTGGGAAGAAACACTCTTAGTTGCTAGATAGTACTTTTGCATTTGGCATCATCTTTCAATTCTAAATATCTATAACAAGAAATTATCAAAATAAAGTCCACTTATCACATGAACTATGGTATACACACTGTTAAACAATTGGAAATGAAAAGAAAATTTTATTAGTGCAAACTTCAGAAAGAGATACACCATACCCAAAGCAGGTGGAAATGTATAGCTGTAGCTATAGTGCAAGTCTACTGTGAGTGAGAACACCTCATGTAGGAAAGTCTTGGATCAATTCCACAAGTGTGATACCATTTTTTCCTTTTACTACTCGTGTCCTTGGAGTACAATGAAGAAAGGTGGCAACTTTACTTGATGCTGTGTCTTTGTGTTTGTTTACCGTGTTGCACATTATACTGTAAAAGATTAAAAACAAAAGAAACCTAAAAACCTGCGGGGTTAAGTTAGAATTTTATAGCTCTGTTGGGAAATAACGTGGCAGGAGCAGCAGGCTCATCCTACAGATGCATTATATTTTGTGACAAACTCTGGTGCATGCAGAGCGCCCATCAATCATCGAGATAATTTTCCATCTCATCAATTATGCAAATTAAACCACAAAAACTATGTTCAAATAACGCTAAGGGCCTGACATAAACCCAGGAAAGCGAGGCATCTTGGAGCAAAGGTTGAAATCCTACGAAATCCTACCCTCCCTTCACCCTGCCATGCATTGGCTTTTCAGGAGACTTGCTGCGCATGACTGCTGTGGCGATGCAGTCTTTTTGTTCTTGCCAGCAGCTCAAGTATCAGCAAACCATGGTACAGCTGCTAACAGGAGCTTGAGGGACAGAGCTTGGGATTTCATTGACAGACATTCACTGTCCACTCTTTCCAGTCTGACTGAAGCCAGGATCTACCTCATGTGTTTGTGAGGGTGCACCATGGCCTTCAGTACCATGACCCTAAATATTCTGATGCAGATGGACAGACTGAGCTATGACCCACTCGCTACGTGTGTGTGGTCTGCATGTGGGGGAACAAGCCTTAGCTCTCAGTGGCTGAATTTATCACTCAGATAGATAGGCCCCACTAGAATAAAACTCCTCCTAGTATGGTGGTCACCCACCTCTTGTACGACTTCTACTTTTCTTCCTTTCCTCTACCATGACATGACTTAATGAATGGACTCACATCTAGGGAAAGCAGATGAATCCATTTTGAAACACTGGTGCAGATCTCTCATAGGTGGCAGTCATTGCCCATGTGAAGATATTGCCATTCTTCTAGCAAATATTCTGCAAAGGCAGAACAGCATAGTGGGAGTCAAATATCTCAGAGCTCAAAGCTCAAAGTGACAAGAATGGCAGTGAATAAGATGTTTCTTAGTTTTTCAGGGCTTTGGAGCAATCTTGCAGTCAAAGCTGCTGTCTTCTCGCTGATTCCGTGTTGTCACCAGGAGGCCCTGAGGAACTATGAACACAAATGGATGGAGTAAAGTGACTGGATTCTTTACAGCCCACAGAAGATTCCACCATTTGGTCACAAGAATTATATTCTAAATAATACTCACTGTGTTGATGAGATCTCAGTTTCTTATCAGGGTGTTTGGACACCTGTCTTAAACATTGACACCTACACTGTAAAATCTAGTGCTAGGTGGGATCCATTTCATGCATGTCACATGTCTGAAGCATCTAATTTTAAGGACTCTCAGAGTTATTTCAGACTACAGAGAGAGGAAGTCAGTGATTATAGAATTTCTCTGTTTGTGCAGCACTCTGCTCTTGGAAATCTGAAATTTCTTCCAGTTTCCAGAGAACATACTGGTTTTCGTAAACAGCAGAATGATACCATCTCAGTCAGTATATACAGCAGTTTCACTGCGAGAGTAGTCCACAGAAAATGTGCAGAGAATGACATGTTACCCAGTCAAAAAGAAATTATTTATGGACTGATGGAAAAATAAGTATACTTTTCTTGCTGAAGGATGAGGGCTTTCTTAATTTCAAATGTAAGCATCATAAGATAAAAATCCCATTAAAAAAAAATCTGTCTATCCATTTATTTACCTATCTATCTATCAATGCTTCAGAAAGTTAGGGAAAAAAATAAACATTCAGAAAGATTGTGTTTATCAGTACTTCCATACCACAAAACTGATTTTCCCTTCAAAAATATTACTAGTGAAGCTGTTTTGTTGTTTTTGACTTCGGCCCCTCCATTTCTGATCACAGATACATTGCTTGTACACCCTGTTGGTCAAACTCCACATTTGGTATGCAACCACCAGCTCTCAAAAGTAAGTGAAGAACTATACTCCACTGATTTGTGTCAGTGAAGCTGTATTTGGAGATAATTGTTCACTGGGTTTATTTATTACAGTCACTCTCGCAGTATCTGCATCACAGTATGGTCACAGCATGTCTCTGGAAATAAAGCAAAATGAATTGTATAAATAAATAGGGTACATTAACTCAACATGAGCTTTGCAAACAGCAATATAGTCAATAGAACATACTAGTGAAAGTGACAGGACATTATATATTCAATGACACATGCTAACGAAGGTAACAAGAAGCATTTATTCTATAAAGCATACAACCATCATGTAGAGACAGAGGAAGTATGAGTCACATCCAGCTGAAATAGGTTGTTTCTGGCTGGTGAACTGCACTTGACAGATGTCCTCATATACGGCAGCACCTTGCAATGATCTCTGTATGCAGCACAACTCATCTCTCATTAGCAAGACATTTCATTACAAGTCTGTGGGACCTTCCTCTCAGCATTGCTGATTTCTGTCTGCCTAGCAGAAATACTGTCTTAGCCAAGAGCTTCCTGTAGGTGACTGTCTAGCCAGAGAAGCAATTTGGCTTTCAGTGAGACCCACCAACTCAGGAGGCACCTGAGGCACTTGAAGTCACATTACCTGAATATTATTCACTGCTTTCTTTTCTGAGAACTCTACACTTTATAAGAGAATCATTTTTCTTCTCTGTTCTTCAGATTTTGTCCCCCCTTCCTCTACTCTTCACCTTAGGGAAACCTCCTAGCAACACTGATATCTATTTCTCCTTGTGGAGAATATCCACTGACAGTAAGAACTTCTAGGCTGACTGGAGAGCATGGGAATAGGGAGAGGAAGATATTATAAAAGTTCTGCTCCTCTCTCTGGAAACAATCCATCTCCTACTCTGTCCAGTTATGTAAAGAGTTACCACGGGAACAAGGGGAACTTCTCAAGTATTTGTCTGCCAGGTAGAAGAGAACAATGCAATGCAATGACTTGTGACTATGTTCAAAAATACAGGCAGTTTCATGCTGGAGCTTGCCTTTAATCTGGATATTTTGACCTGCAGTGCTGTATTGGTCTGACATACAGTGTCATACTTCACACTGTGTTGGTATCTGTGTAAACTCAGTCATGCCATTGGACTCGGCTTTTCTGCTCATCTTGTTTGGGACAACCGCCTTCAAGACAACTTGCCAGAGTATCTCCTGCATTTGATAAGTACCTTCTGTTTTTCTTCTCTGGCTCCGCAGTATATGATGCAAGTTCCGTTGAAATAAGTGGGCATCCTCCCATGGACCCAGATGGGGTGTTAATGAGCATCCACCCAGCTAGACACAGGTGAATCCTCACTTGCATAAAATCTTAACGTGCTTTGTTAACCCACCATCCGGACTCCAACATTAGCGCAAGCCAGCTGGAAGTGTCTCTGTCAGGACACAGCAACATGCAGTACAGATCTACTTGTGAAATGAGTTTGACGAGGCTCAGGCAAGGGAAGAGTTAGGTGAGGTCCACAACTTAGAGAACATTCTGCACTGATGTTTGCTCCCGTCTCAGGAAAGAGATTAACACCTGAAAGGTCACGGAGAAAAATGACATTTCTACACATTCATATTCTTACACACCAAGAACAGAACCATCAATTTATTTACATTTCTCTGCCTTCTGTCCTTGTTCCTTGGCTCTAGTCTGAGTTCATGCACGAAGCCTGGCACTGTGGCGTACTGCTGTTCTCTGCCTCTACAGGACTTATTCAGAGAACTTAGTCCTGGAGAGATCACAGTGACCACAGTAGCACTCCCACATGCACCTGTAGGTTAAGGAAGAAAAGAGCTGATTTGTGTATTGATTTTGCCAGAATCCTGAGAGACAGTGTAGTTTACCTAGTAAACTGTAAGCTACTTTGAAATTCTTTCATTCTCTTTCTTCATACTCACCTTAACGCTTTCAGCCACAGGTTTTAATAGACAAAATCCTTGTTTTGACTGTTTTGGGGCCATGAAAATCTTGCAGAAGTAGAACAGAAGTGATTATGGACTCACTGAAGGAATGGTTGTACAAAAAAGGAAATATGTGTGTGCGTGCACATGTGTACTGATGTAGTCGACATAACTCACATAGAAATAAACGCATGAGCAACATCCTGCTGCAGCTCTAACTTACCAGGAACAAACATAACTCTATGTCATTGAGAAAACATACAAATTATATATAGCATGCTTTAATAGCACTAATCCCCCTTCCTTCCCTTTTCTCAAACCTATTATTCCCTTTTTGAGAAATGGTTTACCCTTGAACCATTTTCTCTTCAAGATCCACAGACTAATGATCAAAGACACAGGTTCAATGCTTACACTTCCGTTGTTACTTAATGTAAACCATAGAATTAATCCTGGGGAAATCTTTATCCCATCAATTATCAAATGTCTCAGTTAGGCGTGTTTTAGGTAGATGACCATGACTGTTCTAGAGGCAGTTTGGCTCATTCTGGTCAAAATAGGCTGAAATCCATGCATACAAAGCTCCCAAATCAAAGGCAGTTGGTAACGCTTTTATTACAGCCAGTCTTCATCCTCCTCTGCCCCATGTCCCTGCTACTCTTGCTCCTCATCTCAGCATATTCCCCAGACAGCATCACCGCTACCTCCATCTCTCTTCCCTCACCCGTTCACTGCAGCTAAGACCAGACGCACCTGCACTTTAGCACACTTTGAAGGGAAGAGGTTGATCCCTGTTTCTATGTCCTCTGAACTAAATGACACCAAAAGCACAACACATCCCTTTAGCTAACAAAAGCCCTCCCAGAGCCACTACAGTTGGCCAAATCTCCCCGTGATTTATGTTCATTAACATCATGAACACTACAGTGATATTTTTCACCCTGGCACTGTCTTCTCTGAGCAATAAAAAGTGAATGACTTCCACCAAAAACCCTTTTGTCACAGAAACAGGAAAGCCATTTTCTGAAAATGTGGTTACTCTGCCTCAGCTTGGAGCAGAAGTCAATGGGTGCAGCTCTCTAGATTTATAAACATTTCTTAGAATTAATTTATCTATGAAGTCTAACGTCTTCCATGCAGTTGTACCTGTCAGATACAAATGATTCAGCTAAGCAAGATGAAATCCCAATATGTCGATATGATCTACTGTAGAAACACATTATTTTTCTTTCCCCTTTTTCCAATATTAGATAACTAAGTCTCCAACCAGAAACAAAGAAACAAAAGAAACCACACAATATACCCAATAGCATTCAAATGCAATGTTTAATAATAGCCTAACCAATAGGATGAGAAATTCTTGGTGAAAACAATGTTGTTTTACAGCAACTCAGCTCTGTATGTTTTTCCAGACATCTGTAAATTTCTTTGTTTCTGTCACTTTTTTTTTTTTCCGTATATTACAGTCCTGGTTATGTTTGTATCTTTCTAGCCCAAACTGGGATAAGTTCATCCTTGGGTTCTGCTCCTTTGTTATACTTTTCACTTGCGGGTTTTGCACCGTACAGCTGTGGTTACTGGAGGATTAAAGCAGATACAGCTTGATCTTGCAGGGCTTTTTTATCAATTTTCAGCAGCAAAGTTAAGACCTCATATTCTGATTTGTGGGAGATAAGCTTCAGAAATGAAATTTGTTGTATGTTCATTTCATATCCCTCTTATGTCAGATGCAAGAAGGAGATGAAGCACCTTGTTTCCACTTCTGTAAGAGTCTAAGATTAGAAGAAAAAGATACTGCTCGTATTTCATTTTCATGTGGTCCAGCTTTTGAGGTCAGTTTGTCTTTTGTCATTCCAGAAACACATCAGCAGTGAAAGATGAAGCAATGAAATTATTTTGAAAAAGCTACCCCAGATTTTAACATCTCCATAACAAATATGTGGAATATGCAGAATAAAGGTCCAGCTATGCATAGCTGTGATATTACACACTGTGTGCAAGATTGTCCTCTTCTGGGGGCCAAAAAGAAGAAGTGTAACTGAACAGACAAGTCAGGGAAAGGCATAGCAAAAATATTCAAGGGGGGTATTTATCACTTCAACAGTAAAGACATGATAACTCTATGTGAATGTGAGCAGGCAAATTGAAGCGACGGCACTGTTGTGAGGTCCAAAAAAACTGCAATTAAGAGAAGGCTGAAACTTAAGAAAAGCTCAGAGAGAGTGGAACAATGAAGAGACTTTTTTGATGGTAGAAGTATGGTCCTTCCAGTGAAGTGGCAGAGGCTTTTCTGATTATGTTTTCTAATTTGAAATTGGATTGGACAATGTAGCTAATTTCCAGTAACAACAAGCTGTGATGAAAGTTGAGGTGAGTTAAATTATTCTAATAGGCTTGGGAACAGAAAGAGGGAAGAGTCTACTGTGATGATCAAAGAGTTTTAGTTTGGGCATCACTGTGCAACAAATTGTTCATTAAAACAGTAATAACTTCTGTCTAATGATTATACTTAAACATTTCCGAGCACCAACAAGAAAAAGTCCTGTTAGCAGCATTAGCCTACCTCCATCCTTTGCATTTTACACCCCAACTGCCTACAACGGCAAGTGAATTCTGATCTCAGTAGCTACATTATGCATCTTAACATTAGCCCTTACTGCTCACTCTCAGTATTTACACAATCATATCCTGCCTGAGGAAAGACTGGTGCCATTAACAGCCCATCACTTACTCTGTAAATAATTAGGAAAGTGAGGGAAAAACACATGGTTAGTGGAGTTGAAGCTGTAATAATAATAAGTCAATTCCCTTGCACATTTTTTTTAGATCAGAAAGTACTTTGCAAACATTCAACTATTAAAGTCTGCAAAGGCTTTGATAACACGTGTTCTCAGGATTTGCATTCTGTACTGCCTGTTACTAACACCATTAATAATACTGTTTTGCATCAGAGCAGCAAATAGAGATCTTAATCAGGGCCTGGAGGCCTCTTTCACTAGATCCTACAAACCTATATAATTAAAACAATGACTAGTTTCAGACCTACAGCTTTACAGGGTTTGCATGGGATTTATCTCACCTTTTGCTATCTGAAAGCAGGGATCACAAAGTTGCAAAAAGAGCATGACTGATACAGTTAGTAGTAGACAAGCTGATTTTCAGTCAGCCATGACTTATTGGGCTTCTGCAGGGACACATGCGTGTAGTTTGGGATATCCAGAGAGTGAGATGATATGTTCTTGTGTGTCTATAGATTTAAAGTGTTGTAAATCCTTGAAATGCAGCAGTCTGATTTGTGTGTGTGTGTACTTTAAATGGTTTTTGTGTCCATCTGCACAGAGAAAGAAATATATATACAGATAGATGGGTATTTTTATATGGCTCATTCCTGTATTGCCATTCCTTAATGGATGCTATTTTCTTCTTTTGAAACCATCCCTGCCTAGCGTATCAATCCATATTATGCAGACATCATTGAAAGAGGCATAACAAGAAGCAATGGCTTGAATTCTAAAAAGAAAACATTTAGCTTAGACATTAGTTAAAAAAAATCCTAATGATAAGGCCAATTAGGCACCAGAATGAGGCACTAGAGGTGTTTTCAGAGGTTAAAAAAAGGACTGGCATCAGGGGTAAGGAAGTAAATTACACTTGTAATACAAGTATTTCAGGGAGATAAATAGATAGATAGATAGATAGATAGATAGATAGACAGACAGACAGACAGACAGACAGAAGACAGACGTGTATGTAACCTGCATAAACATCCTTCTGTACTTTGTGTGTCTACATACAAATGTACATGTATGATAGACTCTGTGCATGTGTTTGTGTATTTACAAAGGCAAAAATGCATTTATATGTAGACATCACAGACATGAATTGGCCCACTAAATATTTATAAAATGCAACCTAAAAACATCAAGTAAAGTAGAAGGTTTTATTTGTTCGCCAATCTGAGTGTTCCAGAGCTTTCATACAAATGATGAAAAGCGAAGCATATGGAGTTCAGATGAAGTATGTTAAGGAAGCATCTGTACATCTCATCTCCAGACAATGACTTCTTCAGTGGTTAGAGTTGTTTGTAAGGCCAGTCATAGTCCATATCTACCAAGCAGCTATCTTAGAAATCCCTCTGCTTGACCTTCAGCAGTTGTCCACATCAATGCTGTAGGCCCTGCTTGGTTGCCATGTCGGAGATAGCCCTCTGTTACCTGACTTTCTAGTCAAGACCGTCTCTATGTTTGCTCACTTTGGGAACTGGGCAATCTTCAAGAACTGTGCTCTCTCCCTTCCCTGACCTCTTCACTCTGCCTGGGCTAGAGACAAGTATTGACAGAGAAACATTTTATCTGCAATTCAGAAGCACTGCTTGCATAATTAGCGCAGGAAAAGTGGTGTGATGAAGCACACCACACAGCTTGACTTTACAGTAGAAAGCAAATTTCATATAGATTTTATATATCTGTGAGGACCACCACCCCTTGGGCCCAAATTTCACTGTGGTCTTCAGGAAAGAATTTTGTTCATCTTGGAATGTTAGTGATACCGAGATGGGGAAGAAAGGTGTTGCAAGGTGTGAAGCAGATGCCTTTGTGCACCTACTTCAGCACAGCTTCCGTCTGAAACAGCTGCACCCATATGGGACCTACTCCAAAATCATCTGTTTCTAGCTCAGCTTCAAGTCCATAGAATGCTGAACAATCTTCCCTAGCCTAGCCAAGCATGTGCACACATACTTCGCTTCAGGGCTGGAGTCAATCCTGTTGATTTCCAAGGAAAAGCAAGCAAAGCTGGTCACAAAAATTTTACTGCTGAAGAAAAAATTGGCTTACCCCAGGCCACAGAAATTTATAGCAGAGCCAGAGACTAATTCCAGACCTCCCAAGTCCCAAAACATTGCTGCAACTGCCAGAAAGCACAAATTAGGGAACAGGAAAAGGCCAAGTTTTTTGACTGTGAGCAGCACTGAATGTGTCCAAAAGTCCCAGTCTGCCACAGCATAGTGAGAAGGTGGAGGAAGAAAGTTATGTTCTGCTCACCCTAAAACAACCCCTTTCCTTGGGTATGAGATGAGCTATGTAGATGCTCATGGCATTCCTCGACATCTTTCCCAAGCAGCCAGCCCTCCTGTGCCAGGGGAATTTGACGCCCAGCACTGGCACGCTGCTTCACTCTGGTTTTCTTGGAAATAGAGAGCCAAACGAAATCTCTGGATGGCAGCCTCTGGCACTCAACTCTTCATATTTCCCTCACTTGCTCTTCCCATCACTCTTTTCTCTTTTTTATTTCTTATGGACTGTAAGTTTCATTCCAGCTGGAAAAGACCAAAATATAACAACCAGA
>Ga0181612_113591_pt1 | contig 11429 bp, 11 predicted proteins | sample HoacroProtozoa21_FD_119630 | JGI IMG/M metagenome (GOLD analysis project Ga0181612, IMG submission 119630) | Hoatzin crop microbial communities from Cojedes, Venezuel. Combined Assembly of Gp0051906, Gp0051904, Gp0051908
ATTCTGCGCAGTGTGTATCCGGCGACTGCGCTGGAAATATTGTCGCAGGACGATTATCATTTCAGCGCCCAGGCGGGCCCGACGCTGTTCGGTCTGACGTCCGTGCGGATGGAGAATGACGAAACGGTTCGCCTGCACGCGCAGACGGATACCGGGCTGTATATCGTGATCGCGCCGTCCTCGCTCAGTGGAAGACTCAGCCGGATTGCGCAGTCGATTCAGCTGTTCACGGTGTCTGAGGACTAAAAATATTAAATATTTGTGACAAAATTATTCTGAAATTGAAATAAACTCTTGATGAAAAAGCAAAAATAAGGTAAAATAAAGTGTCATGGAGGGATGACGTATGATTCGATTGATTTGCGCCGCCCTGACGGCGATGATGCTTTTGGTCAGCGGAACCGGTTTTCCGCAGGTTCTGGCGGAAAATACCGGTAATGAAAATATCGATGCGGCGGAGATGGTCGTCCCGGAGGAAAGCGCCGGGGAAGAGGCTGAAGAGACTTCGGCCGTCTTTTCCATGGATTCCTTTGAGGAAAAGGGGTTGGCGCTCTTTGAAAGCGATGTCCGCTACCCGGCCCTGAAGGAAGGCGCCGCGGATGAAGACCTGCGGCAGAAAATCAATGATTTGATTTTGTCGGACGGGAAGATTACGGATTATGTGACCCGGGTCAGTCAGTTGATTTCCGGCGGGTCCCTGACCGTGCGCTGGAAGGGCGCGGTGATGGGGAACATTTTCAGCTTCGCCGTGTCCGCCGAAGGCGCGGTGGAAACGCTCCGGCCCACCTTTGTCTGGACGGGCGGAAACATTGATTTGGAAACCGGGGAAGAGGCCACATGGGAAGACCTTTTCACGGATCCGGACCACGCGAAGGAAATCATTGCGGCATATCTGGAAGAGGATGTCCTGCCGGATCTCAGTGCGCATCTGCTGAACAGCGACCTGACGAATCTTCCGGATTTGTATCGGATGACGGAGCGCGGCTTGATTCTGCTTTACCCGATCGACTCTCTGAGCACGCTCAGCGACCGGGCGGGCGATGTCCTGATTCCGTGGGCTGTGCTGAAGGATGAACTGAAGACGGGCGAGGGGACAATTGCGGACCGGATGGGTCTGCAGAATTATATTGGTGTGAATGAAAGCACTCTGGAAAAGCTGGAAGCGGCCGTGACAAACGGCGAAATTCCGGGCATTCCCGTGAAACTCGGGGACAGCGTGTTTGCGCTGGAGGAAGAATGTTCGCTTCTGACCGATCCGGATGTGTATTCCGGCGGGCGGCTTTTCAGCCTGGAGGGTGGCAGTTTCCGCGGCGTATTTTTGCTGACGGATTACCTCAGCGAAAGCTGGGATAACAGCGTGGTGGACGGCATCCGGGTGGATGTCGGCGGCGTGGAAGGGTTGATCATCGGGGAAACGACGATGGACGAATGGCGGAGCGCGCTGGGCGAGCCGGACACGACCGTCGTCTTTGACGCGGATCAGGCGGAAGCCTGGCGGACCCTCCCAGGGACAAGGGACTATTACAATTTCGGGGAGCATGTGCTCCAACTGCACGCGGATGAAAGCGGGACGCTTATCAGCGTGATATTGACCGAATGATACGGAATATGGGGGATGTGAATGGCGCGGCAAGGCAATAAACGGCAGCCGACCTACTCGGCGGATGCCCTGGCCCTGCGGAATTTCGGAGGTCTGGTGCTGCTGGCACTGGGCGTGATGATGTTTCTGGCCGTGGGAATGAAGATGGCGGGCAATGTGTTCGATGTGCTCCGTCAGGTTTGTTATGGCCTGACGGGGTCCATGGCATATGTTCTGCCCCTGCTTCTGATCTGGGCCGGAGTGCTGGTGATTTGGAGCGGTCAGAAGGAGGCGCCGGTGCGCCCCTTTCTGTACGCGGTGCTGACCTTTATCGGCGTGTGTACATTTATAATTTTATGGACTTGGTATCCGACTGAGAATGGCTCTATGTATTATCTTGAATATTTGGAAAAGAATTCGGATGGTACCTGGGGTGGAGTGCTACATCAGGGATATTTTAAGTCGATTGAAAAAAGGCAGAGCGGCGGCGCACTGGGCATGACGCTGGCGTGGCCGCTGTGGACGCTGCTCGGCACGGTGATTTCGAGAGTGATTGTGCTGATCCTGACCGTGCTCGCGGCCCTGATGATTTTCAACCTGAGCCCGGTGCGCATAGTCAATCTGGTGAAAGGGGTTGAAAAGCCTTCTTTCCCGTGGCGGAAAAACCAGGATGCCGCAAGGGCGGAACAGCAGCAGATCGCGTTCCAGCAGGAACAGCAGCAAATGGCTTATCAGCAGCAACAGGCATATATTATTCAGCAACAACAGGCTCAGCAGGCGCAGGCCCGCGCGCAGCAGCAGGCCCGTCAGCAGACTTCCTGGCAGAATCCGGTGCCGCAAACTTCGGCTCAGTGGCCTTCTCAGGGCACGGCCCGTCAGCGGACCAATAACGATGTGGCTGCCTGGCAGCAGCAACTGACCGAGCAGCGCACCGCCGCGACGCAAACCGCGCCGCGCAAGAGCAGTATTTTCGGCAACCTGATCGGCGGCAATGGCAGCCGTTCTGAAAACAGGAAAAATCGAATTCGATCAGCCAGATTTTCGGCCGGAAGCACAATGATGTGGACGGTCTGAGCGATCGCTCTGAGGAAATGAGCCGGCAGAACAGCCGGATCTTTGACCGGAAGCAGGAAAATGCGTACGGTTCTGATGACCTGCCCTCGCAAAGACAGCAGCAAAATGCCCGGAGCAATGGTATGCCGACCGTGACGAACGCGGCGGCCGCATCGGCGGCACGGAAGACCGCGACCGGGCGTCCGGTGACCCGCCCCTCGACGGCGTGGAACGCGGCGGATCAGGATGAGGATGTCCGCGAGGCGTATCAGGATCGGGTGAATCCGTATCAGAAGCGGAAGGACAACCCGGCGGAGAAGACTGAGGAGAATATTCAGGAAGAAGCACCCCGGAGCATTGCCCGGAAGAATGCCGGCAGCAGCTGGATGGAACAGGTGAATGAAGCATCCGCGGCCGCGGAGAGCGCGGCTGAGGATCTGCCGGAAGAACCGGTTGAAACGCCTGCCCGTCGCCGGTCTGAAAAAACTGAAAAAACGCCGGTGAAGGCGCCCGCCGTGCAGCAGCGGATCGGGGAGGAAACCTGGAAGCCGGAACTGAAGCATGTCGAGCCGAAGGAAGAGGAAAACGAAGAGGACGAGTATTGGGAGCCGGTGCCGTATAACGCGCCGTCCATGCTCCTGTTGAACCGGCCGAAGATCACCGCCGAGGATACCCGCGCGGAGGACAAAGAACGATCTGAAAGACTGGAGCAGACCCTGGCGAACTTCAAGGTCACCGCGCGCGTCGTGAATGTGACCCACGGCCCGGTGATTTCCCGCTTCGAGCTGGAACTGGCGCCGGGCACGAAGGTCAGCAAGGTGGCGGAGTTGGAAAAAGACATCGCGTACAATATGGAAGCGACCTCCGTGCGCATCGAGGCGCCGATCCCCGGCAAGAGCCTGGTCGGTGTTGAAGTGCCGAACAAGGAGCGCGCGACTGTGACATTGCGTGAAGTGCTGGAAAGCGACCAGATGCAAACCGCGAAGTCCATTCTGACGGTGGCGCTGGGCAAGGACATTGCCGGCACGCCGGTGGTGTGTGACCTGGCGAAAATGCCGCATCTGCTGATCGCGGGTGCGACCGGCAGCGGTAAATCCGTCTGCATCAACGCGATCATTAACAGCCTTCTGTACCGGGCGACCCCGGACGAAGTGAAGATGATTCTGATCGACCCGAAGGTGGTGGAATTGCAGTGCTATAACGGCATTCCGCATCTGCTGATTCCGGTTGTGAATGATCCGCACAAGGCGTCCGCGGCGCTGGCCTGGGCCGTGGCGGAAATGATGGAACGGTACGATAAGTTCGCGGAGCGCCGGGTGCGCAATCTGGACGGGTATAATGCGGCGCTCGGCCCGCATGAAAAGCCGATGCCGCGCATTGTGGTGATCATCGACGAACTGGCCGACCTGATGATGGTCTGTAAGAAGGATGTCGAAGAATACATCTGCCGTCTGACCCAGCTGGCCCGCGCGGCGGGCATTCACTTGATTGTCGCGACCCAGCGGCCGTCGGTGGATGTCATCACCGGCCTGATCAAGGCGAATATCCCGAGCCGCATCGCGTTTAAAACCGCAAGCTATGTGGACAGCCGGACGATTCTGGACCGCAACGGCAGCGAGCAGCTGCTCGGCTGGGGTGATATGCTGTATCTGCCCACCGGTTCCTTCGGCCCCAAGCGGATTCAGGGCTGTTTCCTGAGCGATGAGGAAGTCAATAATATTGTGGCGCAGGTGCGCAAGAACAACCCGAGCTCTTATGATCCTGACATTCTCGATAAGCTGGAAAAGCTGGAGAATCAGGGGAATGAAGCCCCGACCATGGACATGATCGGCGGCACCGCTGACAGCGGCGCCTCGGGCGACAGTGAGCTCTTCGCCCAGGCGGTGGAGTTCGCGATTCAGGATGGACAGATTTCGACCAGCACCCTTCAGCGCCGCCTGAAAGTGGGTTATGCCCGCGCCGGGCGTTTGACGGACGAGATGGAAGAGCGGGGCATCATTTCCGCGAAAGACGGAAGCAAACCCCGCAAGTGCTTGATTACGCGCGAGGATTGGGAAAAGATGAAGGCTGCGAGCGAGGAAGCATGACGGAACGGAGGAATAAACGTTGGCCAATTTGATGGATTATCTGACGTGGCGGGGAGAGTTCGGGTTTGATGTGACGCCGTGGAATGATGTGGACGCGCTGATCATGGCCAATGTCTGCTATCTGGATTTCCACGGGACGGATGATGCCCGGGGATGGACGCTGGCGGAGGCGAAACGGCTGGAGCTGGTACGGGCGACCGCGGACAGCGGGCATCCGGCCCGCCGGGCGCAGTTCGAAGCCATGGCGGACACCGCTCGTTTCGGCGATGTGCGGATGCACCACTTCATGAATTATCTGGATGATAAAACGGAAACGCAGTTTTCCGCGACCTGCTACGACATGCCGGACGGCACGCTGTGCGTGGCATTCCGCGGCACAGACGGGACGTTTGTCGGGTGGAAAGAGGACTTCAACATGTCCTATGAAAGCCCGGTGCCCGCGCAGGAGGCGGCGGTGTATTATCTGGAGCGTGTGACGGAATTGGACGACCGGCCGATCCGGCTGGTGGGCCACAGCAAAGGTGGAAACCTCGCGGCGTATGCCGCGGCGTGCGCGTCCGAAAAAACGCAGGAACGGTTGGAAGCGATCTATTCCTTTGACGGGCCCGGATTCGATCCGGAAGTGTTCGGAAGTGAAGGTTATGCCCGCGTGGTGGACCGGATTCACTCTTTGGTGCCGCAGACCAGCATTGTCGGCATGCTGATGGAATATCACCGGAATTACACGGTGGTGAAATCATCCGCGACCGGCATCGCTCAGCACGACCCGATGACCTGGCAGGTGATCGCTTCACGGTTTGAAACTGTGCCGGAGATTGATGAAAACGCGCAGATGATCAGCGACACGCTGCACCAGTGGCTGGAAAAGAGCAACCGCGAGGAGCGCGCGAAGATGGTGGAAGCCCTCTTTGAAATTCTCGGCAGCGCGAAGCTGACGAATGTCGGCGATGTCCGGACTTCCGGCGGACGCTCCTTGTGGATGATGCTCACCGGCGCGTACGAGCTGGACCCGGAGTCCTGGAAGAACGCGATGCGCCTGATCCGGCTGTTCCTGAGCCTCGGATTCGGCAACATGGCGGACCGCAGGCTGGCGGCAAAGACCCAGGCGAAGGACAGTCAGCCGGAGGAGACCTCTGAGACTTTCTCGGCGGATCCCGCGCAGGAGGGCGCTTCCCTCCCCGAGGGGCAGGAAAATAAACGCTTGACGGGCATTCCGGAGGAATGATATAATTACCTTTGTTTATTTGATTTAGTGGTTTGGAGGGAAAACAATGTCCGGACATTCGAAATGGCATAATATTCAGGCGAAGAAGGGCAAGGCGGACGCGCAGCGCGGCGCGGTGTTCACCAAGATCGGGCGTGAAATCGCCATCGCGGTGCGCGAAGGCGGCGCGAATCCCGAGTCCAACGGCAAGCTGCGCGACGTCATCGCGAAGGCGAAGGCCAACAACATGCCCAACGACAACATTCAGCGCTCCATCAAAAAGGCGAGCGGCGAGCTGAGCAATGTTGTATATGAAGAAATCACCTATGAAGGATACGCGCCCGGCGGCGTCGCGGTCATCGTGGATACGATTTCCGACAACCGTAACCGCACCGCGAGCGATGTGCGCCACTGCTTCGCCAAGTACGGCGGCAACCTGGGCACGACCGGTTCCGTCGGCTTCATGTTCGACACCCACGGCGTGCTGGTGGTGGAGCGCACCCCCGGCATGGACGAGGATGACCTGATGATGATGGCGCTGGACGCCGGCGCCGAGGATGTCCGCCCGGATGAAGACGTGGTGGAAATTCTGACTGACCCGAACGAGTTCGGCAAGGTGCGTGAGGCGCTGGAGCAGCAGGGGCTGACCTTCCTGAGCGCGGAAGTGCAGAAGATTCCCCAGAATACCGTCGAGGTCACCGACCCGGAGACGGTCGAGAAGATTCGCAAGATGCTGGATCTGCTCGAGGAAAGCGATGACGTGCAGAACGTTTATCACAATGCGGAGCTGCCCGAGGAAGAGGACGACGAGGACTGATTCCCGGAGGGGTTTTTGCTCGCCGGTGCCGAATTACGGGCACCGGCGATTTTTTAACGGAAAGAGGGGGCGAAGGTCATGACCATGCTGGAGATCATTGAGAAAAAGAAGCTGGGGAAGGAACTGAACAAAGAGGAAATCACCTTCTTTGCCAATGCCGCGGCGGAGAAATCTGTTCCGGATTATCAGCTGACGGCGCTCCTGATGGCGATTCGCTTGAACGGCATGACCGACGAGGAGACGACCGCGCTGACCTTGGCTATGCGGGATTCCGGGGACGTGGCGGACCTGTCCGGCATCCCCGGCATCAAGGTGGACAAGCATTCCACCGGCGGGGTCGGGGATACGACGACCCTCGTGCTGGCGCCTCTGGTGGCGGCGTGCGGCGCGCCCGTGGCGAAGATGAGCGGGCGCGGTCTCGGGCATACCGGCGGTACACTGGATAAGCTGGAATCCATTCCCGGCATGCGCGTGGGTCTGACGGAAGAGGAATTCATTCATCAGGTCCGTGAAATCGGCGTGGCGGTGGTCGGGCAGACCGGGCACCTCGCGCCGGCGGACAAGACGCTCTACGCCCTGCGCGATGTGACCTCCACGGTGGACTCGATTCCGCTGATGGTCTCCTCGATTCTGTCCAAGAAGCTGGCGGCCGGGTCAGACGCGATTGTGCTGGATGTGAAAACCGGGACCGGCGCCCTGATGCAGAACCTTGAGGATAGCATTCATCTGGCGCAGATCATGGTGAACGTGGGCACGCTGGCGAAGAAGCCGACCGTGGCGCTGATCAGCGGCATGGACGAGCCGCTCGGCACGCATGTGGGCAACGCGCTGGAAGTGAAGGAAGCGATTGACATTCTTTCCGGCCGCGCGGGGGGAGACCTGCTGGAGGTATCCCTGACGCTGGGCGCGCATATGCTGATGCTGGCCGGCAAAGCCGAAACGAAAGATGAAGCCGTGAAAATGCTCCGGGACGCGCTGGAAAGCGGGCGGGGGCTGAATAAGCTGAAAGAAATGATTCGCGCGCAGGGCGGCGATCCCGCGGTATGCGATGATGTAAATTTGCTCCCTCAGGCGCCGGTGAAAAAGACCGTGCTTTGCGGGCGGGACGGATATGTGAAGTGCATGGATACCATGGCGCTGGGCACGGCGGGTCAAAGGATGGGCGCCGGCCGGGCGCGCGCGGAGGATCAGATTGATTACTCCGTGGGCTACATCCTACGCGTGCGCGTGGGCGATAAGGTCACGGCGGACACGCCGCTGTGCGAGCTGCACGCCCGGACGGAGGCGGACGCGGAGGCGGCGGAGCAGGCTATCCGCGCGGCGATCGGCTGGAGTGATGCGCCCTGTCCGCGCGCGAAGAATTTCCATGCTCTGGTCACGGCGGAGGGAATCACCCGGCTATGAATTCGGAATTCAAAAAAGGTCTGCGCCACGGGCTGCCCATCGCGCTGGGATATCTCAGCGTGTCCTTCGCCTTCGGCATGAAGGCGGTGGGAGACGGGCTGACCTGGCTGCAGGCAGTGCTGATCTCGGCGACGAACCTGACCAGCGCCGGTCAGGTTGCGGGCCTGCCGCTGATGGTGGGCGGCGCCTCGCTGATGGAAATGGCGCTGACCCAGCTGACGATTAACCTGCGTTACGGCCTGATGGGCCTGTCCCTCGGGCGGAAGCTGGACGACTCCATGGGCACGCTGCAGCGGCTGATCTTCTCCTTCGCGGATACGGATGAGATTTTCGCGGTCGCGTCCGCGCAGCCGGGGAAGGTCGGCAAGAAATATCTTTACGGCCTCATGCTGACCCCGTGGATCGGGTGGACGCTGGGCACGCTGCTCGGCGGTGTCGCGGGAACGCTCCTGCCCGACTTTGTGCGGTCGGCGCTGGGCATCGCGATTTACGGCATGTTCCTCGCGATCATTCTGCCCCCGGCGCGGGAAAAGCAGTCCGCGCGGTTTGTGGTATTGCTTGCGGTGGCGCTGAGTCTCTTGTTCCGGTATGTGCCGGGGCTGAATCAGGTGTCGTCCGGGTTTGCGATCATCATTTGCGCAGTCGTGGCGGCGGCGGCCGGCGCGGCCCTCTATCCGGAGGATAGCGGAAAGGAGGGCGCGGCATGAGCTGGACTGATTTCTGGCCGTACCTGATCGTGATGGCGGTCGTGACCTACCTGATCCGGATGCTGCCGCTGACGGCGTTCCGCCGGCCGATCCGGAGCCGCTTCGCGCAGTCGTTCCTGACCTACATTCCTTACGCGGTGCTGGGCGCGATGACCTTCCCGGATGTGATGTATTCCACCGGGGATCTGCGGACGGCCGCGGTCGGGGTGATCGTGGCGGTGATTCTGGCGTGGCGGGGCAAGGGTCTGGTCACGGTGGCGATTGCCGCGTGCGTGGCGGTGGCATTGGCGCAGGCGGTACTTCTGCTGATTTGAGGCGGAAGAAAACCAAAAGGAAAAAGCCGGGAAGTCTTGCAAAGAGCGGGTTTCCTGTGTATAATGGCGATTACAAACGGGATAAGGAGTGCGTTCCATATGGGCTTGAAGGACTACTGCTTCGACGGGAAAAAAGAATTAAAACTCAAGGACATGCCGACCGACGCCGGGGAATACAAAGTGCAAAAGAGCGATCTCGTGGCGCGGACGGCAACCAACATGGCCGAGGCGGCCGTGCTGCAGGAAAAAATGTATGCCTCCAAGAAGGAAGGCCTTGTGTTTGCCCTGCAGGCGAGGGATGCCGCCGGGAAGGACAGCCTGATCAAAAAGGTATTTTCCCAGCTGAATCCCGCGGCCCTGAAGATCACCTCCTTCAAGGTGCCGAATAAGACGGACCTCGCGCATGATTATATGTGGCGGATTAACCGCGCCATGCCGGAGCGGGGGACCATCGGGGTGTTCAACCGCAGCCATTATGAGGACGTCATCGTCGTTCAGGTGCACCAGATGCAGAAGGATTATATCCTGACGGACCGGTGCAAGACGGATGATTTCTTTGAGCGCCGTTATGTTCAGCTGAACAACTGGGAGAATTATCTCTGGGAAAACGGTTATCGCATGGTGAAGATTTTCCTGAATGTTTCCAAGGATGAGCAGAAGCGCCGCTTCATGGATCGCATGGAACTGCCGGAGAAGCACTGGAAGCTGTCCGTGGCGGACATGAAGGAGCGCGCCCTGTGGGACGAGTATGAGAAGGTCTTTGAGGACTGCATCAACGCCACCGCGACCGAGCATGCCCCGTGGTATGTGCTGCCGGCGGACAATAAGTGGTACACCCGTTACCTGATGAGCGAAATCATCCTGCAGACTCTGAAGGACATGGATCCGCAGTTCCCGCCGCTGGACGCGGAGGAAGCCGCGAAGATCCCGGCCGCCATGCAGGAGCTGGAAAACGAGTAAGAAAGGAAACGCGGATGATTTACGAAAAGAAGGAAATTCCGGTCGGGGATCTTGGGACGGTTGTGCTGACCGCATACTGTGCCGACCTGAATGAGGAGATTGATCCCCTGCGCCGCCGGCCGGCGGCGGTGATCTGCCCGGGCGGCGGATACGCGTACCGCTCCTTCCGGGAGGCGGAGCCGATCGCGCTGCAGATGATCGCCCGCGGAATCAATGCCTTCATCGTGGATTATCATGTGGCGCCGGACCGCTACCCCCGTCCGCAGCAGGACGCGGCGGCGGCCATGGCCTATGTGCGCGCGCACGCGGAGGAATACCGGATTGACCCGCGCCGGGTCGCCCTGATGGGCTTTTCCGCCGGCGGGCATCTGGCGGCGAGCCTGGGCGTGCTGGGGGAGAAGGATGAGATTTTTTCGCCCCTGAACCTGACCTGGGAGGAAGTCCGGCCGGATTTGCTGGTGCTCTGCTATCCCGTGATCACGGGTGGCGTGTACGCGCACCGCGGAAGCTTTGAGAACCTGACCGGGGAGACGGATCTTGCAAGGCACGACGCGCTTTCTCTGGAGAAATATGTATCTGCCTGCACGCCGGAAACCTTTATCTGGCACACCTGGGCGGACGGCGCCGTGCCGGTGCAAAACAGTTTGCTCTTCGCGTCCGCTTTGGCGGAAAACCATGTGCGCACGGAACTGCATATTTATCCGGACGGCGGGCATGGCCTGTCCCTGGGCACGAAGGAAACCGCCCGCGGTCCCGAGCAGATTCAGGAAGAAGTGACGGAGTGGGTGGATCTGGCGGCCCGCTTTATCAAAGGAAAAGAATGATCTTTCCGCCCTCCCGGTTCGGGAGGGCGAATTGTGTTTCACGGGAGGGCGTGAATGAATATACAGATTTTCGGCACGAAGAAAAGCCAGGACACCCGGAAAGCGGAGCGCTTTTTCAAGGAGCGCGGTATCAAATTCCAGTCGATCGACATGAAGGAAAAGGGCCTGTCCAAGCGCGAGTTTGAAAGCGTGGTCCGCGCGGTCGGCGGGCTGGACAATTTGATTGACCCGGACTGCAAGGATCAGGAGACCCTGACCCTGGTCCGATATCTGGCGGACGAGCAGCGCGCGGAAAAGGCGTTTGAGAATCAGGGCGTTTTGAAACTGCCTATTGTGCGCAACGGGCAACAGGCGACCGTCGGATACCAGCCGGACGTGTGGAAGAAATGGGAATAAAACCGGAGGAAAAATTATGGATTATAATCAGATGAGTCTGGAGCTCTGCGAGCAAAACCGCGGGAAACTGGAGGTCACGCCGAA
>Ga0181612_148010_pt1 | contig 11429 bp, 6 predicted proteins | sample HoacroProtozoa21_FD_119630 | JGI IMG/M metagenome (GOLD analysis project Ga0181612, IMG submission 119630) | Hoatzin crop microbial communities from Cojedes, Venezuel. Combined Assembly of Gp0051906, Gp0051904, Gp0051908
CGAGGGGCGCGCGACCCCGCCGCGCGCGTAACGGCCGCCGCTCCTCAGCGTCGCCTCAGCCGCCGGCCTCCAACACCCCAGCAGGAAGGGGAGCCCCTCAGCTATGGTCCTCCTCAGGGCTTCGGGGCTCTGGGCAGAGTCCGCAGCGCCCCGTCTCCTCACAGCTCATGAGGGCTTCGGGGCTGCCCGTGTGCCCCCAGCCGGTTCACGCTGGGAGAGTGCACAGCGGTCGGCATCCACGCCGCAGACGTAGGGAAACAAACTTCTGCACGGGACCCTAAAAAATACGAAGGTTTACGGCCAGCTTTTTAAAATCTGTTCGCTGTTGGGGTGCTTTTGACAAGACTCCAAACATACCGGCAGCCATGGTGCACCTGGGGAACGAGAGACCTGACCCTCACAGGCCATCACTGCGGCCACCCCACAGCACCAAGTTTCCCATTCCTCCCTTTGCTTCTCGCTTCAGTCCTCGGCGCGTTTCACCGGGCTGGCAATGGTTCCTCAGTGTATCAAGCCTTGAACGTCTGGCTGCTAATTCTGACCAAGCCTGGCTCTACTACGCTTAAGTCGGATACAAAGCTCATTGCAGGCAACAGAAAGCAATGCTGATTTCCATGGATTTTTGGATTATCTGGGGAGGTGTTAGTCAGAAGTGACCGCACGCAGCCCGTGGCAGGCAGGTGCCTGGCTACCTGCAGCTACAACCACACGTTAGTCATCTGCGGTCGTGCCATTGCTGTGATAATAATGTTAGTAAGTGAACAGAAGAATTTTTACTTGTGTACTGCTAGGCAGCTGGTATTTTCTGTACTCTGTAGGCCCAAGCTATGTGCTTGAACTGACCCTCTCTGAGGATGCTTTTGGGCTGCTAGGACTGGGAATCTTGGCAGGGAAGTTAAATCCAGCTGCAGCAATCTGGGACAAAAAACAGCTGGAGAAGAAGCGGTTATGTACCTGAGGCACAGGACTGGGCAGCGAGATGGACTCTGCTCCTCTGTTCCCTGCCCTGTGACACTTTTATGCAGAGTCTGGAGCAAGTTACTTAATCTTACCTAGGTCTTCGCGTTCCTGTTTTGGACATCATGTATCTGAAAAGCAGGAGAATATTTTTGGAGCATTCAGATGGAGGCAGTGCATAGGGTATTCATACCATTTCTTACAGGAGATGAGAAAAGGATCTTCCAGCAAAACAACAGTTAAAAAGAATTCCTCGTCTTCAGTGAAAGTTGGATTAGATAAAAAGATCTAAAAACTGCAGGAAATGGAAAATACATTGTTCTGCTGAGATCATAAATGGAGTCATTTCAGAACAGATGGACTCCATTTACCACTTCATCAAGATTTTGTGGACCTTCTGAGTACACAGATTGCTTAACATCATTTCTGTACACCCACAAATATTTGCTATCCCGGAGTAAGATCTAAAATTCCTGCATGATTCAGTGTGACCAACATTGTATGTTTGTTTAATGGCAGCAGTTCCAAAACACTCTAAGTGCTGTATGTACACTGTTGTGCAGATTACTCTTAAACTACTGGTGATTACTACAACACATTTCTAGCAAAATGAAAGGAAAAAAGCAAAATATGGAAATTAATGTCCCGTTAATTGGCTCATGCATATGCTACATATAGACTTCCGCTTTTCTTTTTCTGCTGCTGCCGTGCAGCTGAAGTACGGTCAGGGCAGGGTTGATTTTCACAACGCAGATGCTACCACCCCTTACTGGAGAGCACCGGACATTGCTGGGAGCCCTGCTCAATGCGACTACCCAAACGTAAAGTTCTGTCCCAGGTAAGAAAAAGTGATAGCGCCTAACCTGTCATTTTAATGGTTTATCTTTTTACACCTACAGATTGATTTAAAATAAATTTCCAATGTATATGTAGTAACTGCAAATGTTTGATAATGTGAAAATGTCACCCTTAAACGAAGGTCCATCTGAAATAATGTTATCCAAATCAGAACACATCAATCCCTAGGGTTTTATTTGCTTCTGAGAAACTGTTCTTCATAGACAAGCAAGCATTATTATTTTCAAGCTCTTGCTTAGAAAAAAGTACAGCAGCTCTACAATGATAGGTACATATTGAATATAAAACCAGAGTATTAAACACACAAATCTAATCTTTCCAAAGATTGGATTGGATAACTCTATCATAAATAATGCTAGATTTTTAGTTAAAATGCAACGCAATAGGTGATAAAATCCAATATAATAAAATTCAAACTATTTTTCAATTTTGTGTTTAAATTATTTGTAGATAGGGTGTTTATACCAAATCTACTTGCAGTGTCATTTACACATAGAGTGACAGAGCATTACAGAACTGTGTTTTGTACAATTCAGATGTAGGCTTCAATCTAAACTGCCATAGTACCCAGTGCTGTTAATCATTATGAAAGAGGGAAATATCACTATTTTTAAAAGAAGCAGATACAGAAAAACATAGTAATCTTTAGGTATAATTTTCATATGGGGAGTTACATTTTCCTCATTGCGGTCACTGTGGGTTGAATCTGCTTTCAGTATATGCATGCTTGTACTATTCGCAGTAGTAAAGGGGATGACAGCATTCAGTCCCAGCAAGTTACTTCTAAATCCTTTTATCTGCAAAATATTTCAACATTCAGATTTTCAGTGGCTCCCATAAAAGAATCAGCTGGGACTCACAGGATGGTTGCTGATCAGATAAATATGTGACGAAAACAAATCAATAAAGTAGGTATAACCTCAGAAAACAGTCTTTTAAATCCTTAGGAATAATTTTTAAATTAATATACAGTAGACTAGTGGATTAGACATACTATAATCTTAAGTAGCACAATATGTTAAGTAGTACGTTTAGAATTATCAGGTAGACTTTTACATATATTCATTCCTTTTAAATATTTCTTTCGCACTCCACAATACGCCAGCAGATAGCATTTAGGAAAGCATGCTTTATCATGCTGCCTTTTTGCAGTTCCTCAAATATCCAGAAACAGTGACCAAGACAACCTTAACTTCTGCTTTTCTTCACTAGCTTCCCGATTCTGATTCAGAAAGCTGGGAGCGAAATGTCTTTAATGAACACCACAGTAGGAAGTATTTATTAGAACATTTTTGTTTGTTTGTTTTGGATGGGGTTTAGCATCTATTTACCAGTGTGCATACGCAAACACTACTGTCTTTGCCCCCTGATCAATTTCGAGAACAAGACAAATAACTTGAGTAAATTACTTGCTATTTCCTGTAAATTTATGAATTCAAAGACATCTAATAATAGAACAATCCCAAGGTGCTAGGCAGTACATGCTTAGGAGGGATGTAATGACAAATTATTTTGAGTCTCTACATTGCTATCACCCTCATTTATAGGACAATATTAGAATCCATTGCTGAAGACCATTAAGTTTATACTATTAAATGCAGAAGCATCTTACTGCGTCAGCCAGGCTGAAGAGAAGGTAGAGTTTCACTGCTGTTATGTAGTTTGCATTTCTAGGCCCCCAGATCAACTGAACAAACTTTTGGGAATCATTTGCTGCTTTTCTGTAAATGAAGCAATAAATGCCATACATGTTTCTTTAGGAAAACAAAAAGCTATTTGGGTCTCTTGTCATATTTGTTTTTTCTTTTAAAATTGTCCAAGAGTCTAACTGACTTGGAACAAAGATCATATTTTCTAGCATTCCAGATTTCGTGAAAGTCAGTGGGACTTAATTATACAACAGTAATTTCTTCAAAGAAAACTTCAAGCCCAGTGCAAACTCAAGCACTGTGAAAGGATAGAAGAAATCAGGAAAAGTACCAACAGTCCAGAAAAATATGTGACTGAGGACCTCATATTCTGTTTTCTAGAGGAACTGGAGGACTTCGGAATTCAAGTCTCACTGCCTGCAGCTCTGGAACCTGGGCTAGGAGGTTTTGTTTGACTTCTTTGATTAAGAATCAGAAAAATATGTCCATCTCCTCTCCTGTTCATGCTCCAAGTTCTGTCTCCAGAGTGAGAATGTGCACTGGGCCTTGAAACATCCGTGCCTGGCTAATTGCTTAAGGCTTTGACCTGTACTTGCGGGTGTGATTTGGACTGCACTACGGGCTATACATCAGACTCGTTTTAAAACTCTTTCTGTATACTCAAGTTGACCTGTATTAAAATGGAACATTTTCTTCCAGAAATTGAATTACTCTCAACAATGCTGAGTGACTGAAGATCTGGCTTGTGACCTCCTAGAAAACTGTTACGATGGTCTTACTGAAGGGTCTCTCTCTCTTTTCGTTAATTGGTAAATTACGCAAGGGAAGAAAATAAATTAAAGGACAGCCAGTTCTCTGTTAGATACCAAAACACTACAGGTGGCGTTTATAGCAAAAAGGAAGATGATGTTGATTTAAAGAATACAGAAAAGAACAGATCGTTTTATTTTCACAGCAAGTGATTAAACTGTTTAGCTAACTGTTTTCAATTTGCACTTCCAGTATCTTTGCATTAGTAGCCAGGAGGAAATATTGGAAAGGAAAGTAGAATACTTGGGAGAAATCAGTGAGGAACAAATGGACCATGTATATTATTAGGGAAAAAGGCTTTTATGTAAATTGGAATACAATTCTAGAACAGAGAGTTCCTAGCGGATTCACTAGGAAACATGGATTTACTTAAAAAAAAAAGTCTGTTACAAAGCAATTTTAAAAGCGTGTGGACAAACTTCATCTGGTTAAATCAACATAGCCCTATTATACTGAAGCCAGTGGAGTAAAAATTGTTTATATTACCTGAAGATCTAGCCTTTTATATTAACTTCTTGAGATTAAGGAAGTAGCTGACTTCTTGAAGATTAGTTTATTTAGATTGCAATGGTGATTTTAAAAGAGCCAATACAGACCAAGAACATAGGCCTCCCTTTATTTTCCTTTATGCTGAGACACGGACTGTGTTTTCCTCCACATAGCTGGTATTTTCAAACAAACAGATGTAATAACTATCCCAAAGCTGAGAGGGACTAAGATGGGAAATGCTTTAGTTTCTTACTGCCCTGAAATCACAGAGTTCTGCTGCAGCAGCGATGGATGGTGTTATTGCTCAGAAGACCAGTATCAAAACCATCCTGGTACCACCAGACATCACGATCCTATTAAATATGGAGCAAGGAGGTTTTGAGAGTCTGTCTCGCCTCAGTCCATCAGACAGTGGTTAATCTAGCTTGTGAAGGCAAGTGTGGTCTAAGCCCTGGGACGCCATCCCTGGTGGCATCTGTGGTCCTGGAAGGTTTTCCCCATTCACCAGGAGCTCTACTGATGTACGTGCATTTGCTTTTGGCTAAAAAAAGTTGAAAGTGGTTGAAGCTCTAAAATCAAGAGATTAAAAAATTCAGAGAAAAAACAGGGTAAATTTGATCTTGCAGAAATCATTACGAAAAATCCCCTTAAGTGCAACAGAACCAGGCTTTTAGTGGTAATTCTTAGAATAAGGCAAATGAGTAACCTCAAAGTTGTGACAGCAAAGGTTTCTCTCCTTTGCAATAAAATCTAAGAATTTCTATTGATATAGTAACATGAAAATTGTGTTCGTACTGCATCTTCACTATTCCAGTACAACACACTATTAACTGAAATCAGCTGGGAAGAGATTAATTTCAGGATAAGGATTCTCTAGTGCTTTATCATGTCCACATGATAGTGGTTTGTACTGGTATTTTTATGATAAAATTTTTCCATGTGGATAGACTATCAAACAGGGGAGAAACTTAGCTAGCTTCTCACACGATTGTATCAAAATTGGATGCTTGCTGTTCTTTAACAGTGGTCCATCCAGCTCATAAAATAAAGTCTTAACTGATGCCAGCAGCCAGCTGGGATACAAGACAGCTGTGATTTCCTATGCAGGCCAGATGAGGCACAAAAGTAAAAAAAGCATATAAAAATTGAGACACTGATGAGGACACAAAGCAAGAAATGAAAATAAATAACTTTCTAATAGTGACACCAGAAAAGTAAACACCAGTTCTAATTCATGTCCTTTTAATATTGCACCAGCTCATCACAATTGTTAATTGTGGTTTTCCCTTACTAAGCAGCACCAGAACATTCAGACTCTCCCACATGTCCAAATACAGCAATTCGACTTCACAGCTACCATTTTTCGTGGACACATTGTTATGTTTCAGAGCTGATAACCAGGAAAAAAGTACATAATAGAGAAACTATAGATGTAGCATTATATCATGATTTGTTGTTGTTTTCTAGTGCTTTTACTTAAAAAAATACTCCTCTAAAATCACCAATCTAAAATATTACTTTATTCAACAGAAATAAAGTGCAGCAATGCCATTTGAAGATTTAGGGCTTGTTTTGGTTAGTTTAGGTTTTTTAAGTCAGACTGTGCATGCATGGTAAAGTTACTAGACCAGTGCTCTCTGTCACTGTAAAAGGTGGATTTCCTTCCCTTTTATGTTAACGCTTCAGCTACCAGATTCCCAACTTCTGTATCTGCCTATACTCTCTGAGAAGGTTGTTCTGGTTTTGATCGTCCATCATGTGACTTTGTTCTGAAGAATTCAGAAGTACTTAGTTGTTAAATGTGTTTATATAAAGCGCCTTGTGTAGGAAAGCAGGTCTGGGGTGGCGAGAGCTGGCCATGGTGGTCTCCAGCCCATTTTGCTGGAGGAGATGACAGCTGCCTGTCTGCACAGCCACAGGTGCCACGGCAAACTGCTGCACCAGGTCCTCTTTCTACTAGCAGGTACCACTCTTACCCCCTTGGCTTTTGACCCTACTAATATTGTTTAAAATTTTTTTTTTTAAGGCAACAAAAATCAGTTTTCTCAGCTATACCCTTAGAGTAGTGGGAATCTGTGGGATTTAGCATGCCTAACTGCAGGCAGTAGCTCAGCAATACCAGGTAAGTTACTACTATCTGAAGGTGCGAGCGTCTGCATACAAACAACATTCTAAAACACAAGCCTTCCAACTATGTTTCGTAGTTGGAGCACGTTGCTTAGGCACGGCACAGAAGTGGTTCGCTAGATGGCACACACTCCAGCTCAGAAATACTTGAATTTTCAGCAATTAAATTGCTTTGTTATGTTCTCTTGATAGACAAAAGTTGGTATCATAACATAGATTAAGACACACTTTGGGATGAATAAAAATCTTGTAGAAAATATTATTTTATAAATTATTCCTTTCTTGCACTGTCAAAAATTTTGAAAACAAAACCCAAACAAGCTAGCATTGAAGGAAGAAAATATGAAAGATTTCTACCTGCTGTTGGGTTAGCCATTGATTTTTCTGACTGAGAGTTGTCTTTTCATAGTTAGTGATTACCAGGCAACCACAAATGAGTTTGATTCAAGATCCACTATAGTGAACAGGCAAAAAAAAACAACCCAGCCTTAATCAGTCCCCTACTTACTGTGCAAATGAACAACAATCTTGTTTGGAAATAGGCCACAGAAGCAGGGAAATGCAAACAGCAATCCTTAGTGCTTATTTCACCTAAACCACATAATGTTATTCTTGTAAGAAGAATATTTCTTCATTCTCCTGGTGCAACAATCTGTTGTATACAGACCAGCAAGACAGATTTGGTTTTTTTTTTTTTTAACATGGGAGCTTTAAGTTCAGAAAATACATTGTTGTGTTACATTGCCAGGCAGCATAAACAAGCAATTTGAACCAGGTTTATTTTCAGATATCACTGTCACCAATCTGGTACAGTAAATGAACTTTAGACCTGGGAAAATGCAGCTGAGAGCACAGATTACTGTCTCATAGTTATTTAAAAGCATTTGGTTGGTTGCTTAATGATCTTTCAGCTCAAGAGTCAAACATTGCTTCATACATAAAGCAGTTTTACGTACCTGTACAAGAGCATTTTTTTAAACAAGCAAAACACCAAATCTGCACCCATGGTTCTTCAGACATCCTCCACCACCACACAATGCATTCTTTACAAGCCAGCTCTTGCATACGCCCAAGTGGTTTCTTCCTCCGGTGATCTGTAGTATGGGAAATTAGGACTTCATTATACAGAAGGATTTAAGAAAAGAAAAAAAAGATCAGCCTAGCATCCAAACATTAGATTGTTGAATGATTTGCACAGAAACTGGCTTCAAATATGGATGTATGAGGGTTAGGGGGACATCTTCCTACTTCAGCCTGCTCAATTAATGAGGATTGTGGGGTTTTTTTTCTTTAAAAAGCAGCCGTAGCAGCAGGACATACTCTTTGTAAAGCATTATCAGTCCCCATCCCCTTCCTACTTGACTATAGCCAGTTCAATAGGATTTGATAAATGCCATATTCACCACCAAATCTCTGGGCCACAAAAAACAAAGGGTGGACTCAGAGTTAAAAAAGGATTAGGACACTCAATTCAGCAAGTTTAAAATATCAAGAGCCACCAAGGATTAAAAAGACATCTTTTGAAGGACTCCTAGCAGGAGACAGCAGCACCAAGACATACCATTATCAGTCTAATTGCCAATAAACACCTTTGCAGCTACTTAAACCTGCTGTAGAACGTAGAAACCTTCCACATACTTCAATGGTGAGCAGATGCACTGCTCATGTCATTCAGTATCCAACAAGAAGTAATGTCTGAGCAAACTGACTCACCACATTAGCAGCACCTCAATGTTGACATTATCGTAGAAGGCAGAAAGGTGGCATTCCTCCAAATGGCTTTTATGCAGAGGATCTCCACGATTTCTTCGTCTTCCCTTACTTACTTATGTACATAAGTGATTTTCAGGATCCCATCAGCTTTTACCAATTAATTTACAGCAATGTTCCTCCCCCCCTCAGATTTATAAATATCCAAGTTCACCACTGCCTGCACTGCTACAGCAAGGTGAAGGCACAAATAGGAACTGGCAATTTTTAAGCTAGCTACTGCCAACAGGGAGGCCTACTGAACTGTACCCCAACCAAGTCTATGGTCAAGGTGTCTAACAAAGGCACCACAGTTTTCTTAGAAGTTTTTGGAGTCCACAAATAAATAAAATGGTCATGGTGGGGAAAATCACTAAATGTACTAAGAGTTAAAATCAAAGCTGTTCAAAATTAACTGATCTAAATTTTAGAGTAATCTAAAATGCAATTAACTTGATCTAGCACTACCATGCTAAAATGCACAGGTAACAGCCACTTTCTGGCTCTTTTATTCCTATTTCCTTTTCGAGTAGATACTTGACACAAATTTTGGGCTTGTAAAGAACCAATAAGGCTATCTGCATTTTAATTCTTCTATTACTCAGGACATTGTGCATTAAGTAACTTGCAAGGATTCTTGGTGTTGGATAATTTCTGTGATAATCTCAAACATCCTAACAATCTCTGAAGATTAGTTAATTAGGTTTAGAGCAAATTACTAGGAGGAGGAGCCCTGTAACTTTGCCACAGAATAATCTACAACGGTGAGTATTTAATCACCAGGAGAACTGCAAGGCTGGTGTCAACTTAAGAGATGCAACCATAAATACATCTGTCAGAACTGCTGGTAAATGACTCATGGAAATAGAGTCAAAACACACATTTAGGTCACTGCAATTGGAAAACATTTTTGAGGAAAACCTGTGGAAACACTACAAATTAGCTAGAAAATAAAGCTCTCAAACTCTCCACTTTCAAGACGAACACCGTTTCAAGACATGGTGAACTTGATTCTTCGAAAATTATTTTGCATTGTTAAGCATAAGAATCAAGTTCTAGGAATCAGCAGAATAGGTAATCACTACTTTTTGCACTTTAACGATAGCTGGAGTAACTACATATTTTTTTTGTTACAGCCCCGAAATGGGTAAACATACTTCCTTCTTGAGTAATTACGTACTTTGTCATCTCCTATAGCTTTTACTCCTCAGGAAATGAAAGTTGGAGTCACACATTCAGTTTTAATACCTATGATGGGTTTTAATCACCATCAAGATGTCGAATGGCGGCTGCTTTTACTTACAATACATTTTTGAGTTAAGACTATTTTCTAATCCCTTGCTCATGTTGTGTTTAGGATGCACACATGACAACTCCAGATATAAAATGGTAAAGGTCCATTTTGAATGTACCTAAAAAAAGTTGCCAGCAGCCATTGGACTGCTAATCATTTTCTGAAGATTTAGTTCTAGGAAAACAAGTTTATAATAAACATTTAAAAACCTGAGCTGCAAATTCTGTAGAAGCTGCACAGAACATGGAAGTCACTAAACAGAATCACGTCATGTCTCACAAACAGGAAGATTTACTTACATTTCAGTTGCTTTTCTGCCACAAGATAGAAGACAATTACAAAAAAAAAATTAATAAAAACACAGCTTTAACTATAAACACCATTTGAACTATTATTTTTTAAAAAGTAAAAAACCCCTTAACAAATCAATCTGATGTCAAACAGGAAGATATGCAAACATTGCGGCTTATTTATATATTTCAGATGGTCTTTGGTAGACTGCCAGCAGCAAGACTACAAGAACCTTCAGTATGCATACGTCTCCCTGCTGATTTATGCCAGCAAGGAAGTTAAGATCATCTTTTAGGAATACCAGTCGTGCTTCAGGAACTATGCTAAAGAAGGTTTCTAGCTGAAGGTAACTCAAATTAACTTTTTCATATTTCTACAACGCCCTCCTCGGCATGGCCGCTCTGAACAGCTGCTGTCCTGCAGCTGGAACACCACACCTAAAACAAGTTTGGAAGGCAAAGTAAATGGATCCTTGCACACGTTTCCTATGTATAGTGCAGAGGAAAGTTAGAAAAAAACAATACATTAAGAACCCATTAGCTGTATATATTCTTCCATTTATTCTCAGGCATACAGACTCTGCTGCAGGGCTCCTGGACGGAAACATGGCAGACCAGGCCCACTTGAACAAAATAAGCTGCCGAATTCCAGGCAGAGGGGCCCAGTACTCAGCTGAGGAAGCACCCAGATACTACAAAAACGTTACAAAACGCCTTGAGTAGTCTCCTCTTTCCACAGTACTGTGAAGGAAAAAACAGGGTAAGCGTCAAGAATGGTGATAAACTGCAGTAGTTAGATTAAACATTTATTTTTCATATATTCACAAAATCTTCACAAAAGTATTGAAACTCAAAAAGGAATTAGACTTGAGTCAAATACAGAGATGAAATGTACAAGACAAATGAGCAGGCAAACTAAAAGGTCTTGAAAGTATTTTACTTCAGATTGAAAAATGAACAGTTCAACTGTTCTGTTTAAATAAAGATTTGCAAGATATACAGTATTTTATGAATACAATGCTGGTCATTTGAGGCAATGTAAAATACCTCAATTTTTCCTTCATGCTTTTTTTTTTTTTTCCTTTTTTTTTTTTTTTTTTTTTTTTAAAAAAATACTTTTTACCAAAAAAAAATTTGAGCAGCCCAGGAAAAGCTTTTTTCCATTAAATTTATGAAAACCATAAATTGAGGAAAACCTAAGATCCC
>Ga0181612_163301_pt1 | contig 11429 bp, 7 predicted proteins | sample HoacroProtozoa21_FD_119630 | JGI IMG/M metagenome (GOLD analysis project Ga0181612, IMG submission 119630) | Hoatzin crop microbial communities from Cojedes, Venezuel. Combined Assembly of Gp0051906, Gp0051904, Gp0051908
CTTTTAGCACTGACAGGGTTAATGATGGAAGGAAACAGCTGTGAAACGGGAAGGGCAACAGCTCCTAATTAACTTCCTCTCTTTTTTTTTTTTTCTTTTTTTCCCCCCTCTGTTTTTAAGGGAAAAAATTGCAAACACAATTTCAAGAACTGAATGTGGCTGAAATTGCACTGGAGGGGACAATCTGTTCCAGCCCAGAAGGCTGTGGGAAGAGAGTCCAAGCAAAAGCAAATTGTCTAGCTTCAATTGTAAAATGGAAGAACAATAGGATTAATTATCTTCCACTTTCTATGCAAGGGTTTGGCAAACCTGTCCTGACTGCTGTACTACTGTCAAAGCTGAAATGTTAAGACTTACGTGCAGTGAGAAATTGTAAAAGCAGAGCAGGAAAAAGGATGCGGGGGCTGCAGGAAGAAAGATTTAACAGGCTACCTATGCACAGAACTGGGCTTAAACACATCTGCAAAGGAAAAGGGGGCACAGCGATTTTCTTATCAATATTTGAAGGATCTGAACACCAAGGGGAGTTACCTCCTTCAGCAGAAGGGATGCAATCAGGAATGGCGGATGAAATCACAAGGTGGATTTTAGCTGCCCATTGCGGGGGTGAGGGGTGGGGGCAACAAAAAGTCTTTACATAGGAAGATATTCTAGGAAGTGGGATTCCCATTGCTTGGGGTGTGGAGAACCAGACTGATTCAACAGAAGCACACCACTTGCAGCAGCCCTCCACTGCCAGGGAAACGCAACAGATGACCTGCTGGGCTTTTACATCTGTTGACTCCATGTTCTGGATTAAATGACCACAAACTCCAGATTTGTATGTGTTTATTAAAACAGTTAAGATTGCTTCTTTGTACTGTGTCCCACAGGCTGGCATCACATTGCTCTCCTCTGTTGCCAGCGTAAGCACCACTTCAATTATTGATGAAGAAGTGCTTTTTTAAAAGCTTTTCCTATCCCTATATGGTAAATCTGTCTTGGAGTGGTGTTACCATGTAATTAAGTTTAATGCATTTGAGCTGCAGGCGCAAATAAGGTGGAAGCTGCAGTAACAGTGTAGTGATGGGATTTTTCTCCAGCTGATGATACAAACCAGAGCATTTCTGATTTTCAGATTTTGAATCTAATGGCTCATTCCTGTTCTTCACTAGGGAGCGTGTGTAAGGCAGAGACACAGGGTGCAAGCACTAAGCTGCTTATCTTTAAAAGTCAGTGGCTACACAGTGTATGTGAACCCAGAGCAGTAGCTCATCCCAGAAGCTGGGAGGGGGGACGCAGAAAGCAAACTTCAGGTGGTAATTTGGTAGTTGGTTCGGACATTACAGAACTAACTGTTCTCACTTGCCAGCACACATGGATGCGAGGGATGTTATGGGAACTTGGAGCAACATATCTAAACAGCAGCAGTAGGATGGGGAAATGAGGAGCCCCGTCCCAGACAGCTGCAGGCAGGAGGGATGCACCATTCTCCAGCTTCTTGTTTGCATGTTCCTGAAGCTCAGGGCCTCCTGGGATGGCCTGTCTAAAGCACCAGGCCAATTTCGAGGTTCTATGACTCTCTATAATAATCAATCTTCCATAGTCTGGGCAAGTGAGGTGGGTAGCACTGAGATGTTTATTTGGGAGAACCACCTACAAGTCTCAGTAAGTATGTATCCCCATGCCAGAAAGCACTTTGCAGAGTGCCACTTAGAGTCACTAAGAGAGTTCATGCGCTTTGATGCAAGAACTTCTGCCCCACATTCCCCACCTTACATTTTGGGGGAAGCCTGATTCTCCATTCAGTTTACATTAGCAGGAACACTCTTGGTTTCAGAGAATTCACTATTAGGAGAAAGAACTTCTTGCTTTTACAAAGTGTCCTTTTATATGTCTTGGATCATGCCATTTAATTTGTTCACCTGTCACCAGCACAGGATAATTCAAACCAGATGCCCTGATATTTAAGCATGTATTTACAGGAAAAAGGTATTCATTGAGCAGCCCTTGACTCAGGACTCCAACTCCGCCAGTCTGGCAGGGTCCAGGGGTTACAACGATAATCTCCTGTGAGGCATTTGGGTGGATGCACAATTTAATTTCAGAGGCAAACTTCTGGCTTGAATCTTGCATTTTAATGCCACGCATTAGATTAAACACTACACACGGAGCATCAAAGAAGCAATTCGGTGCAATGCTTGCAGTTCTCCTGTGTGATGTATTCATTCTTCATGAGCCAGGTATGTCTTGTAGCCTTGAAATTTTCCAGCACCACAGAACAGTTTGATTTCTGTTCCACTCCTGGTGTGTTTCTCGGGGACAAGGTGTAAGGCACAAATGGCAGAAACAATGTCCTTATGGGAGCGGTGTCTCTCCAAAGTCAACATGCTGTAGGCTCTTCTGTCCTTCTCGCTTCCAAACTGCCGTATACACAACTTCTCATTGTAATAAACAATACATTGCTGATAAATGAGTTGTGTTCATAATAACTCTTCCTACAAGTTAAGGCAACCAGGAAAGGAGATGCACTTTTCCCAGTGCCTTTTCTCCCGTGGATTGTGCAATCCAAAAGCTCCCTATAAATAAAACCAGACACACATAAACACGCAGCCTCTAACCTCTGCCAAGCAGTCCATGGTGGGACTTACACTAGCACCAGTAGCCTTCCTCTGTAAACAAAAGATCATGAATCCATATTCTGAATTTGCTCTACAGTCTAACCTGTGCAACTAATCATGACTTATTGCCTACACATAGTTTCTACTGAAAGCTCACCCATCCATTCCAAGCTCTCCTGTACAAAGGCAAGTTCTCTGCTATTTTCTCTCTGTTTGTCACTGGATTTCTAGTGTCAGAGGTATTAGAAGTCAGTCTCAGACAGGAAAGCATACCGGCACAGCACCTTGGGAAATGAGGTAAGACAATCCCTGTGACCAGCTTCCGTCCCACTGCAGAACCTGGCTCAGATAAGCTGTTTCCCTCCCACACCTGGAAACATGCTGCAGTGAAAACAGGAGATTTTTCCATTTACATCAATTTACCAGTGGTTTGAAAGATACTGCACTCCTGTGCCAAGCTCTCCTTCTCTTAGTCCAAACAGGAACATGGGTCTAAGTTACTTGGAGAAGTTTTTCTTTCTACAGCATGCCTGACAAACACACAGAGATAAACTAGTCCAAGAAATACAGAATGATAAGAAGTGCATTAGAATAAGACTTGACAGTGTATAAAAGCCAAGAAAGGATTAAAAGTTTAAAGAGAGCCTTCCAGGACCCTAAAGATTCTTCTGGACAGAGATATAAACTTGGGTTTTTTTCACTCTGTGAGTTTTTGCATTTGAAGTGGCAAATTTCAAACCATGGATATGAGAAAGGGTCATTCCTGGGCTTATAATGAATCTAGAAGATCATCACAGGAGATGGAAGGGAGTTTTTGTCAAAGACGTGTCTGACTGCATACCTGATATCTGACTGTTATGAATATGCATACCATGACTGATAGATAGATAGATCTTCCTTCCCTCCCTCTTATTCCCTTCACCCACCAAACATCAAATCCTTTTCCATCCTCCTATACATCCCGCACTTTCTGTCCTGCAGGTTTTGCCACTTTACAGCCACCCCTGCTCCTGGTATCTCTCCTCCTGATCACCCTGAACATCTTCTTTCACATCTGCATTAAACATGCCATCCTTTTCGCCCGTGCCCCGGCTCACCATGTGACAGCTGTGGTACAGGGCCCAGTTCGTCACTGGAGCACTGGGGCTATCACCACCCTGTACCTGCCAGCACATCCCAGGGAATGCTGTCAGCCCGGAGGGCTCTCCTGGATGCCTCCCATCCATCCCGTGGGCAGCCCAAGGGAGCTCATGCGTCCTCCCTGCCCTTGCCGATGTAGCACTGGCAATCTTCATGAAGGTTTTCCTTGATGGTGTCTCACAAGGACATGCACAAGACAGCTGCCAAGGTTAGATAATATGCTAGCAGTCATCCTCATGAGGGATATGTATGCTGTGGGAAGTATTCTGATCTGCCCAGCCCTGGGACACCTTTACACCCACATACATCTTCCTTGCAGTGAGTCATGCCAGCGTGTCTCTCTGGACATTCTCACAGATGACCAGAGCAGACCAGCAGCTAACTGGGATTTATCTGTGTGCAAGGTGGTGATCTATGCATTATTTCAGTGACTCTGTATGTACCACAGAAAGCTGCAGTGCCCTATATTGTATTAATAGACATTATAACAACTTGTGGTTGGAAGAAAGGCAATAACTTCTACCATTCAACACTTTAATACTCTTAATGGTAATGACCATTCCCTCATTCCTGCCTCTCATCAACAGCTTTCAAGGAAGCATCATTAAGAAGGCATATTCCAGTACAAGAGAGAAGTCAGGCTCAGTTCATTTAAAATAGATCTTTCCATAAAGCTAATCTAACATTCAGATCAAAGGTGCCCTCAGGGATTCCCATGTCTGCCCTGCGTGGCTCTGATGCTCAGTTGTAGCCCATGTTTGTACAATACCAGAGTGTAAGATACACAGATGCCCAGTGAGTGTGGATTTTCTTAAAAGACTATAGCACGAGCAGTCAGTCTTTTACTGGACTCCACAACACAGTGGTGTTCAGCCATATGCTAGAGTGTGGGAGGGTATAAATTACACTACATACACTGATCAGGTTCTCCATTTGAACTCCAACTTACCATACCTGCATACCTGGTGGAAATTGATAGAAAACTTGATATTTGGATTCTTGGTGGACTCAAAAATGAGTAGGAAGAAAATTAAAGCCAAAATGTTTACAGAGATATCAAACCCTGCTGGAAAAATATTTTAGCTTTCAGTAGCATTCCACTTGTTTCCTGAAGTGATTCAGTGCTTTAAATAAATAGTTTTGATTGCCTTAAGTGTTCTAAAGAAAAACATTAAGATTCCAGTGCTATTCAGGAACTAGAGATAAAGCAGTGGCTATTAAGCTAGTTAAATAATAACAGCTTCTTTCACAAATCAAGTTGTAAGTCTTTGTGATCTGTCCAGGACCTTCACAGCAGAATTTTACAGGTTCTGTAGAGAGTACCTGTTCACAAACTGAGTCTAAAAACGAAGCTGGTAACTAGTTGCACCACTAAGCCAAAAGGATGCTACATTTCCTCTGCAACACCTTAAATTATGGTAAAAAGTAGTCTGCAGGAAATACGGCATTTAAAACACTGGAAGCAAACAGCAAAGTCTCAGTACAGTCAGTTGAGCTGAATCAACTAGTTCAGCCAGTGCTGCATCTAGATGTAAAAAACTATTTGCATACCTGGCATTAACATAGTTCTTTCAATATATTTTGCAGATCTGTCTCAGCTGTCACGGTCTTAAGAACAAGATGCTATGACGATACAACTTGTAGCTCGATATGTGAATCGCCATCTTACATGAAATGATTGAAGGTTGTGATCTAGCACAGCAGTCCAGCGAATGAGTGCCCCTAAATTTACTGAGACAGAATCAACAGAAGCTTTTCCATTGACTCTCAACAGAGAAACCCAATTGCCTTTCCATTAAGGCAACTGTTTTTCTATGCACCTACAATTTAGCTAGATAGATATCTTAAACAGGCAGACTGGATACTAGACTACAGTGCTAACACGATTGACAAACCATGGTCACAATCTCATGACTAATATTTAAGGACCCAATCAGCCAGTGCATCTCTGTTACAAGTTTGCAACTTCTTGCCATTCCATGCTGCCCAAACAACCCTGATTTAATGCTGGACTACTTTCGCAAGAAAACAACTATTTTGCCTGATTTCACACAGTATTAGACCTTATTGGGGACTGTCCTTTACAGAACTCTTGCATGCATCCATTAAAGCTGTTCTAATCAGGCAAATATAGTTAAACAAAACTTGATAGCAAAAATCTTAGGTTTGCCAAGGAGGAATAACTGCTTATTTCTATAAATATAGCACACATTCAACAACAGACATTCATACTGATGCTAATTCATGCACTGCATAATGTTTTCCACTTTGATGATTATAAATTACATACTGTAACTTAACAAGTTGGAAAATGTGCTATCCCAGGAACAAGAGAGGGAAAACACAACAGCAGTCACCTGCCAGTTTTAATGGAGAGCTGTAACAAATAGCAGCTATATTCCTTTTTTTAAGATCATCACTTCAGGGCTGCAGCTGTTTGGTTCTGCGAGATTTAAAGAGCAGGAAAGGTATGCAGAGAAAAACTATTTGGAATCTGAACTCCTGCTGGTCTGGCAAGTCCCCACCTATTTCACAGGTCTCTGGTACTGTCTGCCATACATTGGTGAACCCATGAGCTTCTAGGGAGACAGAAAGTACAAACATACTTGGGTTACTCCCTGCCACTGCGTAAAGCTGCTAAACCAGCAGAGGTGACCCACCTCTTCAGATTCAGTATTGATTCTTTTTTTCTTTTAAATGCTTCTCCATTCATCAGTGTCCAAGTAGAAATGCAACAAGGTCCTCATGGATTCACTCTTGCTTTTCTGCTTACACACTACTAGAGAAACCAGAAGAAAAAAAAGCCCAGGGAAATACTGAAAAATCAGTGCCTGGAACACAAAAAATTGAAACAGCTTTTGTTTTCCTTTTGTAGTATTGTACTGACCTTGGGAGGGAAAAAAAGTCTAATTTGAGTACTGCAGGATCTAATATTACAGGTAAGCATCAGCAGTGAATACAGGAAAAAAATTAAAACTTTGTCATCTTTTCCAAAGCCATGGAAGTTATTGGAAGAAGGGAAAGGAAGGAATGATTAAGTGTACCCACCTTCTTCTTCAATGTCTAGCACCTGATTAAAGGATAAAACAGCTTTTAACAGGCATGTAAGACTCCCCACAGATGATACTGACTTGGCAGAAAGTTCCTACAGTGTTACCTTTGCAATACGGTGTATGGTTTTGATCACCCCATTAAAAAGATGTTATTTCACTGGATAACAGCTGAGGTGATAAAGGCTTTGGATGATGACCACTGTTAATTGTGGGCAGCAAGAGGAGACAGTGCATCGTTAAGCAGTAGACTGAAGCAAATCAAGTGGAAAATGCTCACTACTGCTTGTCAGTTTAAATTGAGGAAAATATTAGAGGAAGAGATTCTGGTACTAATGCTGGAATATAGAGCTTTACATCATGGGACTTGCACTGATGTGTGTCTGGATGAAATAAAATTTTACCTACAGAGGAACTGGCCAATTTGTAACTCAGATGAGCAGAACACAGCATAATATTCTCAGAACAAGCCAACCTGCCAGCTTCTTCCTAGCAGAGCTGAAATGAAAATATCTAAAGCCGAATGTGTTTTAGTAAATCAAAAGTCTGCAGAGGCCTCTGGTGATATAAAAGCTATTGTCAGATATATAAATAGTTAATATTTACAGCTGAGAGAAAGACATGAAGAAGAACCTGTCCCTTCAGGTTTTACTAAAATAAATCATAGAATTTAGAGAGGTTTCCTTAAATAAGGCTGCAGAGTTCCTCCTTAAAGCATCACAGGAGATTCAGTGCTTCAGCACAAAAGCTTAATGGACACTTCACAGAAATGTGGCCTCTAGTGGGAAATTAAGATTCCACAAAATCAACTTTTTATGCAAGAAAAAATTAATTTTGCCCAAAGCATTCAGTTTTCCTTTGGGAAATTCAGAACAAAATATTTCCTTTACTACATTGTCTTGACCAAAATCAAACGTTTCAGTTTATTTTTTAACTGAACAAGAATATTTTATTTCAACTCAGTTCAACGTGAAACTGCCTCTGGGCCTGCTGTTATGGTGGAAATAAATTGTCCAGGAGCATAAGGGAATAAGATAATTTGCATCTCAGTCAGTTCGCTGGCTCAAAAGAAAACATTTTTAATTCAACAATACCGAAATGTTATGTTTGGATCAACAAGACTGAAGAAAAAAATGCTTCAATATTTCAAAACTTAAGTTCCCCAGAACTTTTACTCCCATGAAAAAAAAATCTGATATGGGAAAACAAATGTTTAAATAGTCAAAATTACATCCTAGAAAAAAAAAAAACAACTCTAATTTCCAGCCAACTAATCACTACTTTAGTTTTATGCCACAGCAATTCCATTGAGCTCCACTGGAATCACACTGGAATCACTGGAATCACATCAACCTAAATGTGGTTGCAAGTGCAACAATACCATTCTCAGTGCACAAGTTTAGGCAGGGGAAAGCTGTGCCTTAAGGTGCTCCGGGTTCTCTCTCACATTTACCTCCTTGTTGGGACTGTAAGTATGTGGAGGAACTTGCAGATCCTGAAAGAATAACAAGTGGTTAGAAAGGAGGACGCTCTACAAATCACCAGGAATATAGCACACCTTTCCAAAACTCATAGATGAAGAAGACAATCAGGCTCTTAAAAGTACAAGATAAACCACAGCTTCACCTGGGACTGAACAGATCAAAATTAGCATTTGCATGTGGGATAGACATGAATGTTTAGAGAGTTTCAGTTTTTTTATACATATATACACATATATATATGTCATGTATTTGCTTATTACAGATTGCTTAATATATATTACACTTAGAAATTATAGTTAAACTGAGTTATTTCAGCTTCACCTTCAATCTCAACTTCAAATATTCAGTTCTCATTCAAAAGCAGTCCAGACCAGATCAATACAGACAGCCATTTTCACAGCAGAGGCCCCCACAACCACACACCAGTTACTTACCACAGGTTTTCAGCCATCAGGACCCATGGCCCATAGGAGGGCACAGGCTACCGGTGCTGCATCACTCAGCTTGCTCACGATCATCACCTGTGGACAGTGAGGATGAGGAAGGCTGCTCCTGTGTGGATTTCGGAAAGGTCACGTCAACCTGTTCTCACCTCACTGCAACCGCATGGGTCAAGAAGCTTGAGAGATCCAGAATAAGCTCAGCTGCAGAGGTGCATCAAAGAGAGCAGCGCTGTTTAGTTATTTCTTCTGGTTTGTAACAACTAGGCTCTGATTCACACCTCGAGGCACCACAGCATTTACTGCTGCAACAGCCCCTGATAAATGTAAACAGAGACACCAAACAGTAGCAGTCTTGACCATGACACAAATTATCCACATTCCACTTGCCCCACTTTTAGATGTCAGAGCGAATGATTAACCTCTGCAGTTTATACATTTGCTGATTACACAATCCACTCAAAACATCAAGGAGTGCAATGGCAAACTCGGAAACCAGGGATTTTGAAACCTGAAATAAAACTGAGAACACCAGATTTGAGTTATGTAAACTACATTTTCTACTTCTCCTCTTTCAGATTAAATTGTTAAAAAGGAGCATTTCTAGGAAGCAGTTATGTGCACCATGCCGAGCATAGAAACCCTGCCCACGAGGACAGATTAATGTCCTACAACATTTCCAAGCAGAGCTAGTGAACAGAGGAGCGGCTCTCATGAATCTGATACATTGGTGACTTCTAGAAATTAAAAAGCAATATGTAGACTGTTCCAGTGCCAGCTGTTTCTAAAGAATGCTTTATGTCTAGTGCAGACCACATTATCGCCATTTTAAGCAAAGAATTCACTTAATTTACATAGACTGGGAGAGACTGCAGCTGTCTTCTCTTTTAATGCAGACACACTGCCCGGGACTGCAGGTCATAGCGTTTGAGGCTCTGCTGCTGTCGGAGTGCAAGCTTGTCTGTTTAAAAGTGGAAGACCATGGGACCTGCAGTTTTCCAGAGCTGCTCACCTTTAGGAAAATCAATGGTCAAGGCTGGCTTTAGACATGACAAATCATCTCAGAGTTTTACCTCACTGTCCTTCAAGGCAGGGTGCACGCTCAGTTCTGCAAGGAGATGAGAGCACTTGTGGAAGCCCTGATACCCTCCTTTTACTAGATTCAGCACAGGAACATTGGATACTTTTCGTCAAATAGTTTTCAGGGGGGCAGACAGAGTAGTGTTCACAAGGCACTCAGACCTTAAAGTGATGTGTCTGCAGCTAGACCAAAGGAAATGGTGCAGTGACTACCTGAAAAGCTTATGACTGCAGCTGCAAAGGTCTTAGGCAAGGCAACCCTCAACATGTTTGCACCTACCTTTTACATTCCTGATGTCCAGAGTAGAGCCACAGTTTTTAATGAGTCATTGGGGCAGAGGAAGGATGAAGCAGCTGAGTGAAAGTCAGGTCACTGCAGTGAAGGGAAGATGAAGATACTCCGTGAGGAACAGGAAGGTGACAGACAATGTTCTGCCTCTCTCTACCCTTTAGGCATCTGCTTCAGGCCTACAGGGAGCTGCAGATGTGAAATGAGGATTCACAAGCCTTTTACACACAGATTATTTCTTAGTGTATTCACATAGCAAAGTGGAAGATCAGGTCCCAAACCTCCATCCCATCCTTGGAGTAGAAGAAAGGTAAACAGCTCTGCCTCATGGAACTGGTCTTTGCTGGCAGCACCAGCCTCTGACCCACAGTTTGGGTGTTCACCTGCAAAAAAGTACCTCCCACCTATGACCTACATTAAAGACTCATTAGAGTCCAGAAGGAGCCACCTAAGAAAGTAAGAGGACCCCTGGATTTCTCACAGCGTATTATATGTGGCCCTAGTCAAAGGGTCTTGTGCTTTGTTTTGCACAGTAGCTACATTCAACAGAGGTGGAGCGCAACTGTCCTCTCACGTCAAGGGCATCTTCATGGGGATGGCTGCCAAACCCTCTGGAGCATGGATACTGAATTCACTTGGTGAACACGGTAACCCATTTGGTTGCCGTGTTAAAGAAGAGAGGGAAATGACCTCTTCTGGATCTTGGATGAGACTGCTAAGGGTGAAACATTTCTTGCTAAACTCAGTATTATCAGCCTTTTTAGCAGCTTGTGTTGCCTGACAAACTTCTGGCCTCACCTATGGGATTGTGAAATCTAAGTGCTGGGATGACTCATTTCCAACTTCTATGTGGGCATCAATAGGAGCTACTGCCTGGCTGCTCCATCCTATTGTGACAGCTGTTGGTCTGGGCTCAGCTGGGAGCAAAACCAGCTCCAAAGGAACTTTACTGCAAAAGGTTTTCTGTAACAGTGCCTCAATGACCTGTATGGGCTTTGGCATGTGCTCTGTGACTCATTTTCACAATTTGACCCCTGAAGAGATCAGCATGTGTCAGCTGAGCTGCAGTAACCCTCCACATGTTTGCAGCCCCCTGGGATCTGCAGTGGGGTTAGTGGTGCTGCACGTAGAGCTGAGCTACAGGAGCACATTGCAGCTCCCGTAGGCCTGTGGGTGCACCGGGACCCACCGGTGCCCGGTGACACTTGCACCTCTCTGAGCTCTCACTGCAAACTGCCTGAGCATCCTGTATAAAGCTGTTCACAGAATCACAGAATGGCAGGGGTTGGAAAGGACCTCTGGGGATCATCTAGTCCAACACCCCTGCTGAAGCAGGGTCACCTAAA
>Ga0181612_109397_pt1 | contig 11428 bp, 10 predicted proteins | sample HoacroProtozoa21_FD_119630 | JGI IMG/M metagenome (GOLD analysis project Ga0181612, IMG submission 119630) | Hoatzin crop microbial communities from Cojedes, Venezuel. Combined Assembly of Gp0051906, Gp0051904, Gp0051908
TCCTCGGGCCGTGACATGAGGGATCTCTCACTCTCAGCAGGGACAGGCCCAGAATATAAAATCCGGGAGTCTTTGTGGTTGCTGGTGACTCAGCTAAGGATGCTGTTTCCTCTAGCTGTTACATATAGCTTGTGGTTAAGCGGCTTTCCCCTGAGAAAACTTCTCAGTGGAATTGATGCTTCTATTTTCACTGAAAAAGTTTCTTTGAAAAGTTTTACCTGCCGAAAAAGTTTTAGACTTTGAAGAACTTTGAATTAATTTTTCATTTGTCAGAAGTCATTCTCTGTGAAAAATGTCAGCCTGCTTCCAGTGTGAACTGGGCATTTTTATTGTTTATATTTAGACTTTTTTATCTATTCTAATTGCACTAATTATATCAATTCTGTTTCATATATTATATAATAATAATAATTGTGGGTTTGTTCATTGCAGTTTATAGAATCATGGTATATGTTGCAGCTGGAGCAGAGTGCAGCCTATGGGATACTACAGGTGATAATCAGAGGGCATGTATGGGGGGGGGAAGAGGAGGAAAACAAACTAGTTTTGGAAGGGAGCCCAATACACTTCCTAAAGATGCAATGTGATGACGGCACATGCAGAGTCAAGGCCCCAGGACTCCCTCCAGACTGCTGCCTCCACGTTTCATCCCTCTCAGCGTGCAGACGAGAGCCACCTCCCTTCCTGCCCAGGTGGGAAGCGCCCCGTCGTTGCAGAGCGGCCCCCCGACGAACGCAGACCACGACACCGAGCGTTTCATTCAGCTCACACAGTGCAGGGCTAGGCAATATTCTGCTGCACAAGGTTTTGCTTTGTATTAAAGTGCACAGCCTGGGCTTTGGCCACCACACTCGCTCAAGGTCCTGGGAGGGTTTTTCTTTGCCGTATTCAATTTTCTAATCCAAACGCTGACCAGACATTACCATGAACAAATGGGCCCCGGGTTACTTCAGCTGGCTATCTGCATGTCAGCTGGCTGTAGTCTGCCCTTTCTTCATGAGCTGTTGCTCAGCTGCTGGCTCGTACCCACCAGCTACTGGGCCTTCGGTGAGGGGGAGCTGGCTTTCAGCAGCTTGTGCGTGTTCCTGACTATGAATTGGGCATCGTGCTTGCGAGACTTCGTTAGGGAATCTGATTTGTGGGGTTAAATCATGGAAACAGAAATTTACTGTACAGATATGTACGGATATGTTGGCATTGCCTGCACGTCCAAAGAACCCAAGGAGAAAGGCATGAGGCGTAAGGAAAAAATGGCTCTGCAAGAAGCCACGCTTTTCTGACTGCGGACAGAGTGTGGCACCAGGTTAGTGCAATCCCTGCACCGGAACGAGAACCCGCCTGCTGTTTCCCAATTACAGGTTTAATCTTCATTATTCCCCATCTTTTAGTGCCATCTACAGGCTCTGACTGCATGGGCTCATCGCTGGACCTTGAACAAGCACGTCTCTGGTTTGCTCTATTTGTTTAAGAGCTACAAGTTTTGATAAAACCATTATATCTGCTGGCCTTGGAAGGTTTGTCTTCCTTTCCATTTGCAATCTCTTTGATTCCTGGTTAGCTTTTCAGCACGAATATATCATATTGAGTTACTGGTGGCAAAAAAAAAGTAGCTTTTTGGTTTAAAAGGGAAGAGGAGGTGCAGGCAGTGTAACAGACTTTCTGCATGCGATGACTCTTCTCACAGGGTTTCTGCGCGAGTTCAGAAATTCCTGGGAAGAAGTAAGGAAAAGGGATAGCTGTGTGGAGACAGGGAATGGGATTTCCTTTAATAAGAACAGGCTCGCTTTTTATTTCCTCAGACAATGCTGAATACATCACGTTTTCAGAGGAAGGTGCATTCCATCACCACCTTGCATCTTCTTGCAGCAGTGGGATGGAGTGAAGGGGAATCTCCCTCGTGTTCATGAGGACGGCTGGCGTTCACCCCAAAATTTTATAATCACAAACCATCAGAGCCTAGGGCAGGAGAGCTGAAATGCTTCTGTCAGCCAGGACCCACGTGTGACACGCAGCACTTCGTAACGTGTGGAACAGCAGTGCACTGACAAGGGAACTGCAGAGAGGGCTTTTGGGATGGATTAACTGAGAAACGCAGCACTCGTGTGGTGGCATGCTTGGACCATATCTGGGGAGAAATCTTGGCTAAAGAAAGGACAAGACAATCCAGAAGAGCCAAGTATTGCATTTCAGCATTTTGAAAACAAAGAATCTTGATTTTTTTTTTATTTTGAAGCAAGGTTTTTGTTTGGGAAAAAAAAAAAACCCACAACCCTCCAAAAGTTTTATTTAAAGCAGGGTTTTACAAAAGGGGCCAAAATGCATCTTGAGAGTCAATCTCAGAAAGCTCTCTCAGGTGACGGAAAGCAACTGTCTCCTTGGACAACAGCATCCTGGGGTGTGCCTTTCTCTATCTGTGCTGGCAGTCAATAACATCAGTCAGGTATCGGCTGGCTTCATCGCTTCAGAAAACTGGCTGCAGGTAATGTTGTAACTCTTTAATTATTGCCTTGTAAATGAACGGATAGGCATTAAGGTAAGCAAAAACCGTTCAGAAAAGGTCAATGCTTTGATTTGTCGCTGTTGACAAATGGAAGCAAGATTGGATGGATTTTTATTATGGTTGGCCCTTGCTGGATTTCTTCTTCTCCCCTCTTACAGGCAGCCCTTAGGTAAGCCCACCTGAACACACGGGCAGCCCCGGTGTCAGAACAGCACGGGAGAGCAGGCTCCACATCCAGCCTCTTCCACTTTGGTGCAACACAACCTCCCAGCAAAGCAGCCTTGTGATCTCGGGCTGTCACTCTGCTGGGGGAGCTGTTGCGAGCCCAACAGGATTTAGCTCATGTTGCAATTTGGGAGGCATTCCTGGAGCATATGCAGCTCACAGGGTCCTATCAATGCTTAGTGAAAAGGCAGCGTATTATAACACACCTTAGACGCTTCTCTTCTTCCTTGGCACAGCAGGATTCCTCTCTACAATCTATTCTTTGGAGCTCTGGTTTGCTCTAATGCAACTTAGCTTTAAATTAAATGGGATTTTTGCCACCCCCACAGAGTCTGACACTTGCTTTTATGAACAAATCACTGAACCACTTAGCTATCAGCATGTCTCCTTCTGCCACCTGCCTGCAGATACCCGCCCTGTGGGCCAGGATAATTTTTCTTTGTTCCAGTGCTTTCTTTCCTAATTATAAAGGTTTTGCACTGGCTCAGACAATTCCCCCCTTCACCTGCCACTTTTAACCTTTAAAAACATATTTAACGACTTGCCATAAAACCTAGAGCTGACTACATTCCATGTATCTCCCAATCCATTTTCCCTGTAGGTGCAGGCACTCGTATGCTACATTACAGCTACTGGGACCAGGCTCAGAGAAAAAGGAGCGAGCTTCTTTCAGAAGAGCAGGCCCCATACTTGAGAATTGAATCACAGCGTCCAAGTCTGCTTTGACACACACTTCCTCCACAAAGCTCCCCAAGGACAAGAAAGAAAAACAGCTGATGGCATACTCAGGAGCGGAGCAGGGATTTATTAACTCTGTAGTCTTCAGTCACCACGAGAGGCAAAAGGAGAACCCAGCGCCGCAGGCGGATGTCACAGCAGTCTTCATCTTGGTAGAGCACTTCTGTGTAATACACTTTCTACAAAGTGCATGGGTAGAGGATCCTCCTGGGTAGAGCAGTGTGTTATTTATTTGATGTCAGAGGTCAGTTTACGTTCCTGTTGCACTTTTCCACTCGTACCCCCCTGATCCTTACTGCCACTGTACTTTCCATGGTGACACGAAGACTGTCATGTAGAATAGATTACCAAGGCAGTCGGTGCTCGTGACTTCAGAAACCACCACGAAATGCAAGGGAAAGACCTTTTCCCAGAGAGATGCTGGAGGACACAAGAAGATTGTTCTCCTGGTCCCTAGGGAGTGCAGCGTGTTCTGCAGCTCTCCACCACTTTCTCACCTCCACCCTTCTCACTGCTGTACTGAGCTCAGCTGCTGAGGCCGGGCCTCTGCCTGGGGGCTGATCTGCAGCTCCCCACCTTCGTGCCACCAAAGCTCCCCACAGACCTCTGGTGGCTCCTCTCTGTTCACCCTGGTCTTCTTTGACCAAGCAGGGCAGGTGATGAGGGGTTCTGCCAACCCCAGGTTTTTGTTTTGTAGTGCAGGCAAACGCACGCTCGCCTGTAATCTAAGCAAGGATGTGCCGGGCATGGTTCTCTGTGTGTGTGGTCTCTGTGTTGTACGTGTAGTCGAATTTGTGAATGTGTGGTTTGTGGTGTGTGTATGTGGCTGGGGAATGGTTTTCTGAGTTGAAATTTAGGTGCCGTGTTCTATACTTGTTTGTCGCTATAACATAAATTACAACTTGCAAAGTCCTGTGCCAGTGTAGACCTCTTGTTCCTTCGCCTTCTCACAGAGCCAGCAGCTGGCTTTCATCCAGTCTTTTTAAAATGGTAAATAAACAAAGATCCGGAAGCAAGCCGGTGTGACTGTCACTACACAATTCAGCGCTCTAGTGAGCTAATTCCTTATCTTGATAAGGCCCTTCCAGAAATACTTTAGACTCCGTTAGAGTAACACTGTCCATTGTGCACTCGCCTTGTGTCACCTTAACCCGTAAGACACCGCACGAAGCCTTGGCTGGAGCAACGACACAAGGGAGCATCCAGAGAACAGGAATGGAGAGGGCTGACCCTGCTCCTGCAGGACAACGTGCTGAGCGGGGGCGGTGAGTCGGCAGGGGCTCCCCAGCCTCCCAGCGAGACCAGGAACGGCTCCAGCAAGCTCATGCTAAGCTCTGTCCTCAGTTTCTCCGCTAAAAGTCATATTTGCATGGTAGCACGGTAACATATTTAATGCTAGCCAACTATCCAGTTTTTGACACACTTGGGATCTGATCAAAGCTTTGTAGATGTCAATCCATCAACAGAAGTTTTTCCACTGCCTTCACTGATCGCTGGCCAGGTCCTTCATCTCTTAGCAAAGAAATTCTCATTCTTCAGCAGCAGCAGCTTTTTCTCAAGTCTGTGTCTTTAAACTTCAGCCTGGAATCAGGTTCTTCAACTCTCACAGGTATCCAGATAATAAAAATTATTTTGCTCATAAGGTTTTCTGTATTTTGCAATATACAAATCCTGATGGAAAATGTTGACAGTCCTTTTAAGTCCTTCCATCTGGAAGGATCTGAAATTGCTTATAAACAACAATTCTTGGGTACTTCAACTGAATTTGAAACACATCCTCTGTGTGGTAGAACATGGCGGCCCTAAGAATTAATTTGATCCAATGCTTCCCGGGAAAGTGCCAAGCTACGGGTTATTTGGGGATGGATTGTTCTTCCTGCTGAAGCAGGTGTACTGTATGTAGACTACCTACACACTCATTTCACATATTCAGATGGATTCTTTGACAATTTTGAAGCATTTTGTTAACTGTATTTTGCCTAAAATTATTAATGAATGTGATCTCAGTTCACTGCATTCTCTCACAAATTGTCCACTGGAAAAGTTTTTTGCCAGATTCAACAACATGTTTCTCAGAGTGGGCTGGGAGACGCTTGCAGGAGAACATGAAAATCAAGGGACAATGCCTTCTGGAGCCTTTGTGAGTTTCCTACCACACTAACTTTGTTGTATTTTCCAAGATCACTTTCCACAGCTTCAATGGCAAAGATATTCTTTAGCTCCCTTTTATGGCGTTACTCGGGATCGTATTCTGGACACAGGTTGGTGGCGAAGCATTTTGCATTTGACTGCTGTAAGCCGCAGATATTTAATCTATAAACTGTTTTGATTCCTTCTAGATTAAAGGACTTACAAGACTATCAATACTTTCCATTAAAGTCAGCTAAGTTACTTTTTCTTAATAAGAGCCTTCCAAAAAAAAAACCCAAACAACTCTCTGGATTTTGTAAAACTGCCTTCAATCCAATATTAAAGACGTTACTTGAGAAGTAGCTGCTGACAATATAAAATGCAATATAAAAGTAATTAAGATCAATCAATCCTCTACCTTTTAGGTGCAGCCATACACTCAGGGCTTAATCCCAAGCCCATTTTTCCACTGACTCGGTGGATCAAGTGCTGTATTCTTTAGTTTATGATTTTCTGACTTTTTAAACTTGCTTTTGTAAATAAGTGTTATAACTTCAATTTTTCCATAAGGAAGGTAAGTGAAGAGTTTAAATGACCTGCCTGCGGTAGGTAGATCATTATATTATCAATTTTACGGCAATGTCAACACAGGCACAGGCTGAAGTGAAGATAAGGCCCCAATTACATCAGGGTGTGTATAAGAGCACACTGAAGGACCATTTATGATTCAAAGAATTTATGGTTTAAATGCAGGGTTAGGGCCTAATAAATCTCTCGCCTGTCCAGCTAAACCTGGGAAGACTGTGGTTTTCCATTGTAAAGGAAATTATGCCATTTTAAATGTCTCTCCTTTCTAAAATTAGAAGAAAAAAGAATATTTCTAGATGTTTGTATTTTATAAAATATATCCCCAGAAAAACACTATTTACTGTTCTTATTTTTGTATTACGTAAAATAATTTCAGTACATGAAATCATTTGGAAGTGCTGTATTGAAATGTTAGTTTCTGCAACTGTTGAAAAAGAACCTTTCCACTTTATTGAAAGGTGTTTTCTCAAATTTTCCAAGAAATACTATTACAGAAATTGACTTGTATCTGCCAAATGTTTCTGATTCGGTGACCACCACATTTTCTCATTACAAAACCTGTTAGCTCAATCTGCTCTTTGAACTATCCTATTGGATCAGTGTGTCCTGTTACGGACAGGTGAATGCAGCCACCTTGAACATCATCCACCCTGTAAAATCTTCAGAACTCCTGTTTTCCCCTCAGATTTCTCACTAGAGCCCAAGGCCCCTAAAGAGCTATTTTATAATGTTACTCATATCAGTAAATCATCACATAGACTCACCCTGTCTAATCTAGAACTCTTATTGCATACTCTCGCCAATTCCCAGCACTCAACATTCGCTGGGTTTGATTTAAAATCACAGATTTTTAGAACAACGATGAATTTTAGCTCCTCTGGTCTGTTTCTCAGTATCTAAGCCCTAAACAGCACATTTCAAGATCTCTTCTGCAGCCAGCGTGGGGTAAGCGGGTTCTGCACAAAGAAAGGAAAGCTCAGATTTTCAGGTGATCGCAGGACTCCAGAGGCTGCGGCTGTAAAAGAGAGCCCTGCAGATGAAGGTGACGCTCGTTATAAAAATCACAAAATGTTTGACCTTTAGGAGCTGCGCAACCTCATGCAGGTACCTGGCGGATTCAGAAGATGGAGCTGGGTGCCCAGGCTGCCCACACAGAGCATGGCAGGGATTGGTCACGGAAGGAGATAAATTCACAGGACATGATGAATGACAACCTGTGCTCACCGGCGGGAAACAGTGAGCTAAGAGGTGGAGCTCAAACCCAACCCCTCCAAGGAGGCCAGGCTGCTGACCTGGCGCTGCAGCGAGACGTCTCCTCTCCCTTGGGATCTGCAGGAGCAACCTCCCCTGAAGCCAGGGGCATAAAATCGCCCCGCAACACAGCTCCCATGCTCCTGTGCCGCACGTCCCAGCCTCACGCAGGTGTCTCAGGTCCCGCCCGACTTGTAAAAACAGTAAATTCCTGGAAAAGAAACTCACGTATGCTCAAGGCAGCTGCCCAGAATCAGCAGATACTCCGAAAGAGTAGCATTAATCTCTTTTTGCCTCTGTTCCCCAAACCCAGAATGGAGATTACAATCCCAGCTGTTTCCACGTGATGCTGGATAAAATACATTCATTAATACCTGTGATCCGTGGGTACATAACGGTGGAAGCCCCACAGGATCCCAAAGAAATGGGAACGAAAAGGGAATGAAATAATTCTGCATCTAGTCTGAGGGTTATATAGTACGCACTAAATAATAGCTTGAGCTGCACATCGAGTCAGGAGGATGAAAGGGACTATTGAAAAACAGCTCATTTGCTGAAAAAAGGCAGGATTCTGTGGGAAGAGGAACATGCGATCATCTAATTAAGAAATGTATAATTACCCCTGCACTTAAGGGGGTTGAATCGCAAGCTTACAGGTAACGTCGTTCCTAGTATTTCTTCACTTCTCCTTGCTTAACTCTGCAGCTCTACTGACTTTTGTCAAACGGGTTTCCGTTCCCTTCCAAAAGCAAACCGGCAATAAAGCCCAGGCTAGGGAACTGCGCTGTTGTCCCACGCCGCCACTGCTCGGCCGTGCCCAGCTGGACTGTCCTGTGGTGTTCCTGCAGGACTGACAGACACAGGATTCAAACAGCGGGCAAGAGCCGGAGCACGTTCGGCGCACCTCCAGATGGCACCTTCAGATCGTTTCTCTACCGACCACGTGCTGAAGACATTTTTTCAGAAGTTCACTCCTTGGTGAAATTTGATTGCTAATAATTCTGAGGGGAGTGTTTTGTTCTCCTCCCAAACAGGAACTGTAAAACACATACCTCTATCATAGCTAAAATTCAGTTTTCCATTCAAAAGCGTGGAGTCACTGTAACTTATAAAGCCGAGTCCTAAAACAAATTCAAATGATGGGAAACAAAGGATTTCTCACTCTTCTCATTGTCGGGACTGAATATCTTTTGCTGATCTTTCTGAACCAGAAGTACAATTTTCAGTCCAAGCAATCAGTCTGGCCAAGTTATGAGCAACTTCAACAGTGTGTTGGATTGGTATTTGCACCACCTGCATTGTCAGAAGGATGTTGCTGATGTGCAATGGACCTACTCATCAAGAAAGCGAGGCATGAAAACAATTTTTAGAAATTACCAAGACACTCTAAAAACTAAAAGGCATCTTCTGCAAACTATTCACTCTCCAGGCGATAGGCGGGGTATGCGGGTCCAGGTGGTGTTCTCCTCAGTTCTGCTGGTGAGGGGAAATGGTGTGAGGAGGAGACCGCTGTGTGTCAACAACTGCTTGAGGAGCTGGTGTCAGTGAGAGGGCTTTGATTTCTATGACCATGGGACCTTGTTTGAGGATCAACATCTGCTTGGGAGCAATGGGATCCACCTCACTAAGGAGCAAAAGGCATCCTTACCAGCAGGACTTTAGTCCAGGGATGATGCAGGAGAGCCAACAGCATCCGCATGAGGGAGTAATGGACAGGGCTGAGGAGCAAATGGGCTGGGGAGATGTGAACAAAATGGAAGACAAAATCAGCAAATCAAGGGTTAAGCCAAACTCCAGCATTTGCATGTCAGCAAGGAAGTGCTGACAAGGCAACATTATGGAATAAAAACTCCGACCCTTTCTGGGGAAATGAGCCTCTCCGAAGCACTCGTACTCCAATGCACGCAGCATGGGGAATGACCATGAGGAGTTGGAGATGTGGGCGTAGCTGCAGGACTGCAGTCTCACAGGGATCACGGAGACGTGGCGGGATGGCTCCCATGACTGGAGTGTTGCAATGGAGGGATACAGGCTTTTTAGGAAGGACAGGCCAGGAAGACCAGGAGTTGCCCATTATGTGAGAGCAGCTGGAGTGCCTGGAGCTGGGGATGGATGATGAGCCAACACAAGGATGCGAGCAACACAAGGATTAAAGAGCAGATCAGTATGGGTGACATTGTAATGGGTGTCTGCTATAGGCTACCTGACCAGGAAGAACAAGCAGATGAGGCCCCGTCAGACAGACAGGAGCAGCCTCCTGTTCACAGGCCCTGCCCTCACGGAGGACTTTAGTCACAGTGAGCACTGATAACAACTTCCTGACCAAAGTGATAGAGGAGCCAATGAGAACACGTACTCTGCTGGATGGCATACCCATGGACAAGCAAGTGCTCACTGGGGATGTGAACGCTGAAGGCAGCCTTTGCTGCAATGAGCATGAGATGGTGGAGATCCTGCGAGGACAGAGCAGGGCAAAGGGCAAGCTCACAACACTGGAGACAGACCAGACTTTGGCCTCGTCCAAGATTTGCTCAGAAGAGCCCCAAGGGATAAGGCTCTGGAGGGAAGATGGGCCCAAGAAAGCTGGTTGATATTCAGCAATCATATCCTCCAAGCTCAAGAGCTGTCCATCCTGACAAGCAGAAAGTCAGGCAAAAACGCGTGGATGAACTAGAGGCTCCTGGCCCACAAAAAGGAAAGCCCACTCAAACTTCAAAAGGAAGCATACAGAGGGCAGAAGCAAGGATGCGTAACTTGGGAGGAATACAAAGACACTGTCCAAGCGTACAGGGATGATGTCAGCAAAGCCAAAGCCCAGCTGGATTTGAATCTGGTGAGGGGTGTCAAAGGCAACAAGGAGGGCTGCTACAAGTACATGGGTGACAAAAGGAAGATTACGGAAAATGTGGGCCCACTGCTGAATGAGGTAGGGGACCTGGTGACACGGGACATGGAGAAGGCTGAGATGCGAAATCCACCTTTGCCTCGGTCTTAACTAGCAAGACCGGCCTTCAGGAATCCCAGGTCCCAGAGACCACAGGGAAAGGCCGGAACAAGGAAGATGCACCCTCGGTGGAAGAGGATCAGGTCAGGGAATAACTGGGCAAACTGGACATGCATAAGTCCATGGGTCCTGATGGGATACACCCACGAGTGCTGAGAGAGCTGGCAGATGTCCTTGTGATGCAACTCTCAGTACTCTTCGACTGATCATGGCAACTGGGAGAAGCGCCTGAGGACCTGGAGGAAAGCAAATGTCACTCCTATCTTCAGTAAGGGCAGGAAGGAGGACCCAGGGAATTACAGGCCGGTCAGCCTCACCTTGATCCGTGGGGAAGTGATGGACCAACTAATCCTGGAAATCATTTCCAGACACATGAAGGACAAGAAGGTGATTGGCAGTAGCCAGCATGGATTCACCAAGCAGAAATCATGCTTGACCCACTTGATGAATTTCTATATGATGAAATGACTGGCTTGGTAGACAGGGGCAAAACAGTGGATATTGTCTAGCTGGCTTTCAGTCAGATTTTCAACACTGCCTCCCATGAGATCCTCACAGAGAAGCTGTTGAAGTGTGGGCTGGATGAGCAGTGAGTGAGGTGGGTGAAAACTGGCTGAACAGCTAGACCCAGAGGGTGGTGATCAGTGGCACAGAGTCTAGTTGGAGGGCAGTAACTAGTGCTCTACCTCAGAGGTCAGTACTGGGTCCAATCCAGTCCAACATCTTCATTAATTATCTGGATGATAGGTCAGAGTGTACCCCCAGAAAGTTTTCTGATGACACAAACTCCACACCGGTGAGGCCACACCTGGAGTACTGTTTCCAGCGCTGGGCTCCCCAGTACAAGAGAGACATGGACATACTGGAGAGGGTGCAACGAATGGTCGGGAAGATGATGAAGGGACCGGAGCATCTCTCATAGGAGGAAAGGCTGAGACAGCCGGCACTGTTGAGAAGAGAAGGCTCAAGGGGATCTTATCAATGTGTATAAA
>Ga0181612_125485_pt1 | contig 11428 bp, 4 predicted proteins | sample HoacroProtozoa21_FD_119630 | JGI IMG/M metagenome (GOLD analysis project Ga0181612, IMG submission 119630) | Hoatzin crop microbial communities from Cojedes, Venezuel. Combined Assembly of Gp0051906, Gp0051904, Gp0051908
GAAAGACAATTGCCACTGCAAAGTATTTAACTATAGGAAGCTCTAAAGTTTGAGACACAAATTGAAGAAAAAAGTAGTACTAACAATGCTCAGTTCCAGATATTTCCTGAACATTATAGCCAACAGATTTAATTTTCAGTTATTGAGTCTATGTTCAGTGGTATTATTTTAAACTATGTTTTATTAAGTGAGGAAGGTAATAAACAGTCATAGAAGTATATGGATACATGGAAAGCTGCCAAACATCAAGATATATTAGATTTGTGAATGGAATTAGAACAAGTAGCAAGAGGTTCTTTAGTGATCATGACTAAAATGGAATAAAAAAAAAAGAGGAATTCTCTTCATGTTGGATGGTATAGGATAAACAGTAGTCTAAATATGAACCTAGAATAAGTGAATGCTCTGCCTCAGTTTCTGAGGCCAGAAAGGAAAGGATGGGATGCAGGCTAGGAGCAAAAAAGGGAATGAGCACTTACAGGTTGGAAGAACAACTTCTGGAGTTCACTGTGCCTATGCCAGCATGGCTGGATGAACTCCAGCCTAGAATTTGGAAGACTACAGTAAAAAAAATAGCTTTGACAGCAAAGATTTTAAAGAAACCACCACCGTTTTGTCTGTTTGTAGTAGGTAAGTTTGTGACTCATTACCAGAGCCACATGATTTTATTTTGTCTCAGGCTGAATAATTTTTCCTCCTCCCCAACCTCCCAAGAACTTTAAAGATCGAGGCATATACACACATGAATATTCATGACCCCTTTGGGAAACATTTATGCAAATAGATATCCACTTGTATGAATGGTTTTGAAAATGAGAACAAAGAGTTCTAAGTGCAAAAATGAATTTGCATTTTGGTTTCAATAAATAGGGGTGGATTTTTTTTCTGAGTATTCAATCGATTTGACAAATTGGGACTGAGCAGAGTCCTACTGCCTCAATACTGTGTAGGTAGAGATTTGCATATTCTGGTTCATGGTTTTCTGATAGACCATAGTGAAGGTAAATGGTGAATTGTGAAATTATCATTGCGTTGTAGTGACTTCAGCCAAAAGGACTGAAAAGGATTCATACAGGTTTGCAAGGAAATTTGGAGGGTTAACAGCCATCCACTGACACAAAATGGTTAGAATGCCCTGGCATGATATAAACTGGGAAAAGGGGAAACCTGAATTGTTTAAAAAGACAAAAACCTCTAGTGACTGCTTTGTGATTCCTGAGACCCAAAGAAACTAACTGAGGTTAGACAATGCAGATTTCCTACCTGCCCCTCACAGGTCAGCTCTGCTTTTTGTATAGCAGCCTTCATGAGAAGTCTTCAGACTTTCTCCTTTGAGACTCTTCATATTCAAGCTTCAGAGCAAGGCCCAGTCACAGTGACACATGTAACCCTTGTCATCCTGCTGGGCATTCGCCAGGGGATCCTGGCTTCAGCTTCTCTGTTATCTCCCAGTATAGATAGATGTTGTGGACTTCAGTAAGATCCTTTGCAATCTTCTTTTCAGGCTGAAGGAAACCAGTTCTCTCAGCCTTGTCTCATATGTCATATGCTCCAGCTAATAATCTTGGTGGCCCTCCCTTGGACTTGCTAAAATATATCCATGTCTCTCTTGCATTGGAGACCCCAAAACTCAACACAGCACTCCAGATGTGATCTCATCTGTGCTGAAGAGATCGAAAAATCAACTCCTTTGACCTGCTTGTTACAGCCTTGCTTACGCAGTGCATGTAGTATGCAGGTAATCTTCAATTACTCCTCCAGTCTACACTTTAAATTATCATTGGGTATAGAAGACAAACTTTCAAACTTACCAGGTATCCCAAAAAGCAGAGATATGCCTGCTAAACATCTCTGAGGTAGCTCACTAACACAAAACCCGTGATGTATTTCACAGCAACGGACCTATACTGTCTTTTATTTACAGAGAAAAATCCACAGAATTGAAAGAAACATTACTTCATCTAATCAAATCTTTTCACAATTGTTTCCTAACTGAAACTATTCCCCTCTCCCAAGAAAAAAAAACCAAAACCAAACAAATCCCCAAACCAAAACTTTTTATTGACTTGCATTTCCATGAAAAAAAAAACATTTCTAGGTAAAAAATCTTTTTATCTATCTACTTCATGATTTTTTTTCACTTTCTGCTTTTTCACACTTTGGACCACTGAAAAAAGAAGAATATTTAGAAACTCCAAACAGACCAGAATTCGGAAAGCATTTTAGGTATTAAGAAATTCTTAACAATTGCTTTACAATTCACATAATCACTTTTGGTATCTACCGTGCCATGAGAACATGGATTAAAATTTTACTTTTCCTTTTTATTCCATTTTAATTAAAGCTTATCCACTATTTGCATACTTCATTATTTCTTCCAGCATAAGCCTATTCAGGGATAGTCAGTCTTCAGAAGCACAACCTCAAAGGTACCTCTGGAAGCAGCCTTGCTAACTAGCTGGTGGTTTTGCTTTACAGTGATTAAAAAAAACACATCAAAATTTTGGTAAGCAGCGGACACGTGCTGTTCTGAGTTTTCTTCTCTGACCCTAGGCAGCTGTAGAATACAGGAAAGATTTATGACAATTGACTATGTTGTCATTATCTGGGAAAAAAAAGGCAATAGCTAAATTGCAGCCTTCAATCGGTAAAATGTCTTCCATTCACATGCTTTAATGTATTCAGTTATTAAAAACGATTTAACAGTCACTTACATTAAATATTCATGGCTAGTAGTTAATATTTAAATTTGACTCTTCTGCTGTAAATACCAGTCTAAAGTCTAGTTTCTCCTGGAAATTGCATTGACTTTACAGAAGGGGGATAAAATTATCATGAAGATATCAGATATTCTAAAATGTAACAGAACTTCAACAACACTTGGCACTTTATACTTAATAAAAGTCAGCAGAAATACAAGCTATTGTGGGAGGGGATTAACACTATACTAGTGTGAGAATTACCTCTTTACAGTGATGAAGGGGACCATATTACTTTCCTCTGATTCACTCACATGAAAATGTTTGCTTCAGTCTTAGAGAATTTATTTCATATGCTTTGTGGAGCCTACACTTCTCTTTACATTATACCTGGGAGGTGTTTGATGTCATGGCTGTGCTATCCTTCATTTTACTTCTTTGCATTTTAGCAATTTAATCTATTTTGTTGGAAAACAAGGATAATAACTATGCATCTCTGCACTGGATATAAATGAAAGGAAACCTCCATGATTTATTCAGGGCTTTTGTTTTTTGGAGTACACAAACATGAATTTGCTGAGGTTAGGGAGGCCTCAATTTCCTATCAGCATCACTTCATACAGCAAAGTAAGATTCAGTCATTCAGTCAGTATACTGTGACTTCACACCTTCCTTTTAAATTGACATTCAATCAAACCTTTGTTCTAAATAGAGACTAAGCCTCACGTGGCAGCAGGAATATTAACCTGTTCTATTTTGGAAGAAAAATATCTTTGTGTGTGAATTTTCAAACAAGTGGATGAGGCAAGAGCTCTTGTCTTGACACAAGGATGTGAAGACATATGTCTATGCTGCAGAACAGGCCACAAGTACCTGATCTAATGTTGAATGTGTCCATGGTAGAACAATAAAGGTCTTTCAGGAAAGAAAATCTCAGGTACGATGCCATAAAAACAAGGTTAAACTGCTTTTAATACTGAAGCCAATATGTACAGCATCACTAAGCCGTAAGATTATGACAGACTGGATAGCACTAATTCAGGAAATGCTGGTGGTCTCCATCACAGACCTCAAAAATTTGTCCAGAAGAGGTTCTAGCTTAGGATATGTGATATTCAAAAATCAATACTATTAGATATACTCTGAATAATTCCACATTTAATTATGCTGATTTTATAATGTGGTTAATCTTGATCAACATCAGTGAAAGACAAGAAGATAATTAATGATGGCACATTATAAATCAAAACACTATATTAATGTCTTTTACATTGGAACAGGAACAGGTTTGGTTCTTCAGTGAGAGCTGTGCATGTGTTTGAGGCATTTGACCAAATGGACAAATCCATTCCTATCCAGTTCATGCCTGTTGTGTCCTGCAGAAGTTTAGCTGATCTGATCTTTGCCATGATGATATTTTCTGCTAGGTTACTGTAAAAAAAAATAAGGGGACAGAATAAAGCTTCTTATTAGAAATAAGTACAGAAAGGCAGTATTGGGGATATTTTTATAGCTTCATTTTTCCTGTGACAATGAATACTCTGCAAGGTAAGAAGCATTAAGCTGCTGTAGGAAACTGTAAAAGAAGCTTTAAAGAGTTACAGGGATATTAAAGTGTTATTTTATATTAAGAATTTGATCCCATTGGCATTATAAATGTAACATCTGTGAAGTAATTAAATTTATTCATGTGAATAATACTTATTTAAAGATACCAGGATTTTGTTCTAGGTGATTTAAAGCATAGACAAGTAATAAAAAATGCAGCAATAGGCATTTATGGTCAGAAAGATACTATACATTTAAACAAAACCTACTGACAGCTCAGAAGTTAACCATAAGGTTGTTCAGGAAGAACGGGAATTTTGGCAGAAGGCCTTCTTGGTGAAGTATGGAGGTTGATATGAACTAAAATGCCAAAAGAGAGTATGCAAGAAATACAAACAAGGACAGGCAAGAAAGAAGAAAAATAAAACCACTCCTTTATGCACTTAAGGATGAAATCAGGAAAGCCAAAGCCCACTGGAGCTAATACTAAGTAGGGACATACAGAATAACAAGAAAGGATTCTACAAATTTTAAAAACATGTCAGCAGCCAACAGAATTTCAGAGAAAATGTGTATTTGTGGGTGAATGGTGGAGGTGACATACTGATGGACAACACAGAAAAGGCTGAAGTACTCAATGCCTTTTTCACCTCAGTTTTCCCAAGGAAAGTCTACTTCCAGGCCTCTCTATGTAGCATCACGGAATGAAAAGAAAATCCTACAACCTTCAGTAGGGTGCAGAAGGTTTGGGGCTACTTACAAATGTTAGATATGTTCAGAACCATGGGATTAGGTGGAACATACGTAATACCATGGATGAAAGGAACTGGCTGATGTGACTCTGAGGGAGGTATCGTCCATGAAAAGTCATGGTGACTGGAGAAGTCATAATCATACATGTGCTAAAGCAGTGTATTCAAACACAGTTGTTGATACACATAGGTAAAGAAACAGAATTATTTCCTGATGGTATTATTGATCTACTCATTTTTTTTCAGCATTCCTCAAAACTAGAGTGGTGTGGTGATCACTTGTGCTTTCAACAAAACCCCTGTTATTTTGTACACAACCTGTCACATTGCCAGTAAGTTCAGAGGGACAATACTGCTTTCTGTGGTTACACACTCAACAGTGGCCGTTTACTTCTCACTAATATGGCTCCTGAGCTTTCTCTTATTTACAGTACTGCCATGGTAGCTGACAATTTCTTCAGCTTCTTTATGTGAAAAGCTGCTGTAATGAATGTGCATGATACCTGAAAGTAAAAGTTGCCTAGGTTTTAAATAAACCTGCCTAGGGATCAGTTGCCTTGCCTCACAGAGGACTTCTGCAAATATTTCCTTTGGATTTATTTTAGAAGTGTTAGGTGCTTCCCCTGACTCCGGTCATCAGCAGTGTTGGAAAGTCCATAAGCTCCAAATCAAAATGCTGTCTGAGTGGAACTTCAAAACACATCACTCTGAGGCACCATTATCTTCTGCAACTACAGGAAACTGCTTGTACACCGTTTGTGGAAACTGTCCTCAGCTTAGCTCCAGGGTTTATGTAAACTTCAGCAGCTGCAAACTTTTTCTGCTGTACTTGGTCCTTGCTTGGAAACCACTGCTGCTTTTACAGAGATAATAGATAGAGATAACAAAGACTTATCTGAATAAAAGATTATAATTAAGACCTGTCAGGTTGTCTAGTACCTGTCTAGCTGTCTATCTGTGTGGAAAGCTTCTTACAGACCATTTCTGGTTTCTTCTTCTATGTAAAAAACATTTAGAGATCTTTCAGAACTGTAGTCCTATCCAAAAGATCTTTTTCCCTATTCAAAATATAAGGCCAGTACTTCTTTTTTGCCCAGACAACAATATCTTGAATTTTCCAGTCCCACAGTCTTATTTTTGGCTTTGCAATAAAACAACCCTTTCTCATGTGAAAACTTTCAAACTGTTGCTGCAAAAATCAAACTAATTGCTTGAATTACATTGCTATCTCTTTGGCTTCTTGTAGTGGTCTCCCATTTTCCATTCCTCTCTTGGAGACTTAGTTCCATCTGGCCAGTCATCTCTTAGAAATTGAGTAAATAATCTCCTCTCCAAACCACTTCCACCTTCATTTTGCCAAAGGTTCTGAATTTAATTGTCTTGTATTCAAATTTTACCACAAAAAAAACTTTGAGTTTTTTTCTGTGTTGTCTTTTATGTACAGGAGGGCTCTTCAACAAAGTTTTGTGAGCACTCTTCTTTTTTTACCTTTAAATCTCCCTTTAACTTCTGAAAAAGTGACTAGGGAAAAAAAAAAGAGATTTTGGCCCCAATTCATCCTGCCTACCTTTGGATAATTATTATTTATATTAGAAGACTAGTTACACTGGCTTGTCTTTATCCATCAGCAAAGAGAAACAGTCATCACGATAAAAGAGCATTTGCTTTTATATTGCTATAGGCAATAATACATGAGCCTAGGGCAATAAAAGTGGGTATCTCACTTCTGTTCCTTGATAATTCCAGACTTTGGTAGGCAGCTGGCATATGGTGGCTACTCCTTGTTTGTCACCATGACCGTTCCACTCCAGCTTGTCCTGATTACATCTGTCTGAATCACATTTGGTGATTGTTCTTCTTAAAACTGGGTCTTGTTTGGGCTTGTCTTTGGGAGTCTTCTCCAGACGGGGCTGGGAGCTGCTCTTGAAATAGTCTGAGTGCCAGAGACCTTCAGCAGAGTTGTAGCTCAGAAGGTAGATCTTAAATGGCTTTTATTTTCTTGTTTCCAAATGTAATGTCTTAAACATATTGAAAGCCCCATGAAGTTTAAGTCCTCCTGATGTTATATGAAAACGTTGCAAAAAGCTAATAAATGCACATTTTGTATTCTTGCATAATTCAGAGATGACTGACCCTATGAAAGACAGTATGTGATGCTGAAGGAATTATTTTTCATCTCATGTGGAAATATAAAATTTTTGTTTGATTGTGGAAAGAAAAAGGATATGAAGATGGATCCAAGTCTCCACTATGCTTTCAAGTTTCTATTAGTTCCAGATCTTTTATGCCCTGGATATTTATATGAGATCTTTGCCTGGAATTTATACTGACTAGACAGAAGAATCAGACTAAATTATTATTCCTTTTTGTTGGATGCATTATACAGAAATGTAGCTAAATCTTTCTTATTCTTCCACTGAGATAAAAAAGAAAAGAATGTGGGTGGTGCTTCAGACAGAGACATTAAATATGTGGTTCTGTGAGAATTTTATCATGCCTGGAATTTGGTAAGGAGCAGACAGGAATGGGAGAAATGCCATGGAAACTCTTGGGTTTACAGCTACGTAAACGTGTAACTACATCATCACTCTAATTGAAAAAGCCTTTCTGCTCCATTCATTAAATCCTCATACTCTACATTTATCCACTGTCCTTATTTTTCGTTTTGTTACTAACAGATTAATTCAAGGCACAATTATAGTAAATAGAAAAGTTAGGGCTGGGTTTTGGCTGTAGACCTCACTAGTTAGGTTTCTTATTATTACTCTTCTGTGTTAATTTTTCTCCCGTTTTCAGTCTTTTTGAATGGAATTTGCTTGATGACTAAACATCACAGTAACTTGAAGATCAAACCTCAAAATCTAGAAAGCGTTGCACACTGGGAGGTTTAACACAGCTAGATGTTATTCTGGAGAAGCCCAGACTTGAATTTTCCACTAAGTTAAGGATTCTTTTTTTTTCTGTTATGGCCATGTGAATCAGGATTTCTCATCAAGCTCATAGTAAAATATCACAGCAGATATGGGTTTCCCCTGTTAGACAGATGTTAAAGTATTTAGCCAGACTCTGAAGCTGCAGGGGCATAAGAATAATACCTGCTGTCAGCAAGTTTTTGAGATGTGCTGCACACACGGCATTGGAAATGCCTATGATGTGCTTACTTTCATGTTCCTGAGGATGCACTTGGCAACCCAACAAATAGAAGGGCTGTGGTGTTGGTCAGTTCTTTCACTAAACAGCAATAAGCACCAGGAGCCTGTAGCCAGTATTTGTTATGCTTTCCACAGCACAGAAGTCACCTGATTTCTGACATAACCACTTGCTGCAGTTTTACAACCACTTGTGCTTTTTCGGGCATTAATCAGGTCTTCGGTCCAATGATTCCTCTCTCTCTAAAACTCTCTGAGCTCTGTCAGCCAAAAGAAAAGTCCTAAACTGGGAAAAAAATCTATTTTAAATTTACTTGTTTTTTTTTAGACAGCCAACAAGTTATATGCAGACAGGGATAATGCAGACATCAACTGCTCTTATACCTCAGACTGGCAGTTTTTTAATTTTTGGCAATATGTTTTAAAGCTAGGCAAGTTACATGAAGAGCTTCAAATTCTACCATTGTCTTTTTCCTATTGTTTTTGTTTTGTGATCTGGTGTCCGAGTGAGGTCTCTTTCAATGACGCTTTTGCCTGTATCTTCTGTGTTGTTTATGAGGTTGTTGCTGGAGAGATAGATTACTCCAGGGGTTTGCTCTGTTTTGATGACAACAGTCTCCTGTTCTGAGGGTGAGATCAAGACAAACAGTGTCTGAACATGCAGAAGAACCATGACATCCCTGTAAGCACAGCAGCCACTATACATCACAAAATGTGTGCCAACTTTTCCTGGCCAGTGATAGGAAAGCTAGGAAACTGGCTTATCTGTTGTAACTCAAACTATATAATGCATTTGGCTTTCATGACAGAGCTAAAGTTCTGCAAGGACAGCCATGACCATGTGTTTCTGTGGTGAGGTACCATTTTATGTGTGCGTACTCTAAGCACATGACTATATGGAGAATAAACTTTAAACATGCAAATCAACAACCTGTTCACCAATCTGAAATTAGAAAGGAAGTAAGGTATGAAAGGGACTTACGAAGTTAGACTAAAAAGGCCTGACAACTCACAGTCCAAAAATAATGAATTTAACATTCTTTTCTCTATGCTGAGGGAAAATCACCAGGAAACATACTTCTTGAGACATCTTCCCTATTTCTGTGTCAGAAAAGCAACAGCACCTTTCTAGTGGCTTCCTCCCAGTCGCAAACTGTACAGAGAAGATTCTTTAATGTTGTCTACACTCCTCGTCCCTTTTGTAGTTAGAGAAATTCTACTGTTGTTTTTTCAATTTTTTTAACTTTGCAAAGAATGCAGTGTCCAGAACCATTTACTATATGTGAAGGTGTGCACAAAGTTTTTTCAGCTAATCCATTTCCTATATTTCTGAACACACAATGAACTTTTTATACCTTCTAGGAGAAGACAAAAATATTGCAGAAACATTTGAGCCTTGATATTGCGTCCTGTCTTTACCCAAAGGAAACATAAATGGTAGGACTCCAAGACAGATAATATGATTATTTTTGCTTCCTGGAGTCTGATTCCTAAGTATGTGACACTGATGATCTTATTGCTATTACTTTAGACCTCTTGCTTTCCCATTAAAAATGTCTCTTTGCAATTTGTTTCAGTACATTTATTTCATAATGCTGGTAATGATGTTGATCAGACCCCAGAAGCGAGTGGGAGAATAGCTGTTTCTACATCAAATGGTTACAGGCAAGAATACAGCTTCCATCTACTGAGAAATCAGTCCCATTTCCAGGACAAAGGTAAAATCGTCTTATCCTTCTATTCTCTTTTGAGCCCACTGTAATTACGGTGAACATTTCCATAGCTTCCAGAACATAGCAAAGGCAACTACAAATAACTAAAGTCTGAGCTCAATGAGCTTTGAACAACCAAAGTTCAAGAAGTAAACTGGCATACATCTCAAAGGACTCAGCACTTACTTTGAATGTTTCCAAAATTAATTCCATTAATTAAAGTAATTTAACTTGAATTAGGAAGCTGTGCTGCTGCAATACAATTTCCAAAATGAACACAATTTAGTGGGATTACTTGGTTTAATTAGATGCCACTCTATGGCATTGTATTTATAGTAATGATGTTGGATGGCTTGGTTGAAACAACAGTTTGTTTATATGAAGGACAAGACTTTTATTCCCTTCAGAATGATCTTTTTCTAGAAAAGTTCCTAAAAGAAAGTGCCCTTTCCCCTTTTAATGTACGATATGACACAGCCACACTAGACTTCTGTCTCCTTGAGTTTAGCTACTCTTATGCACAGAAAAGGTTGTAACAACGTTTTATTCAGTCTTATTGATATAGCATCTAATTTTTCAAATGGTAATTACAGATGAATGAAAACGCATGAACAATTTTAAACAGTGATTAGCAACATTTATATGCCAGTGAAAAAACACAGTATGTCAAAGAAAATGAAGCTTATCTAGCCTTTCCACTTGTCTTACAAGTCATCTACAAATTAATAACCACCGACATTTTTATGAAATAGTGTCAGTCTTCCTGATGACTGGCTGCTGTTCAAAGAAAAATGAGGAATGAGGTGATAAAAAGATTTTACAGGAATTATCTTTTCAAAACCAAGCACAGAAGGAGGGAAAGGTGAGACGAAACAATGGAAAATACTTACACCAGCTTTTAGCTAATCAACAAAACTATTATTTAGCTTATAGCACCAAAGGAATTTAGCTACATCAAAATGAAAATCAACATAATAGGTAGCAATTTATCATACAAAATGGGAACTGGTTCATGTAAAATGCAGTGTGTTTCCTTAACACAATCACTGAATCCCAGAGGTCATTAAAAAATACTGTGGTTTAAAAGTTTCTGTGAAATCAAGTGTATCCTTCCCATCACTTTCTGTTCAGTCAACATTGAAGCTTTGGGAGCTATCATATTCTCTAAGTCTTAAAGGTTCACTAAAACTAAGGGCTTTTTAAAGTTTCAGTGTTTATAAGTCAGGGTGATGACTGACGATATTTTGGCTAGAATAAACATTAGAAAGACTTCAGTTTTCATCAGTGCATTAACAGGTCATCAATTACAATGGGGAGGCAACTTCTGGCATTCGATACAGATTTTAGGAGAGGATTATTTGTATGTACAACACACTAATTACCTGTGTGAAGAAACATTGTCCCTTCCACCATGTTGACTTCTACATCTGTATTTTTCTATTCCCAGCTACTTCATCCTTTCATTCAGTTTCATTCCCTGGTCATCAGTACATTTAACCGGATGTCTGAGACTATCTGGAACCATTTCCTGTACAGTCATCATTATCTTTATGGAGACATAGAAAAGA
>Ga0181612_170057_pt1 | contig 11428 bp, 7 predicted proteins | sample HoacroProtozoa21_FD_119630 | JGI IMG/M metagenome (GOLD analysis project Ga0181612, IMG submission 119630) | Hoatzin crop microbial communities from Cojedes, Venezuel. Combined Assembly of Gp0051906, Gp0051904, Gp0051908
AAAAAAAAAAAAAAAAAAAAAAAAGGAATCATTAACAGGGAGCTAATCACCAGGACAACATAGTACCTCAAGCATATCTCAATGTGCCTGGCTATGGTAAAGCTACATTGTCATCTGTATTAAGAATAGGCCATAATAATAATATGTTGAGTTGAAAAGCAGGGTTGAGGAGAAAATGCAGTGGGAGACATTGCATTGTTGATGAAAGATATAGGAAAAAAAGCACACTAGGACAAGAAACTGAAAAGTCATACTTTCACTTGTCCTAATGCTATTCAGTTGCAAAACATTGCTTTTGCTAATTCCCTTGAACTTCAAAAAACATTCAACATCTGCAAAGCAGACATGGGAAGTGCATACCTGGGATGCCTGGTTAATGCTTGTGGTCCAGGTGTTTTGGCCAAAATTCACTATTGATATGTCTGAGGAAAGCTTAAAACCAGATGTTTCTTACTGATCCATGCTGCTGTTGTATTCACTACTTGCTGACTATGACGCTCATGAATAGTGTGACTTGTAAAAATCTTCTTTTCTGTTAGTATGGCTCTACAGCACATGTAGTGAACAGTGGGGGCAGCAGGAATGGTCTAGTGCATGGAGCAAGACTTCACTTCTAACATCAGGCAGTACTGACAGTCAGCTTAAGCTGTTACCGTTTAGGGTACAGCTAGTCTGTGCTGGAGACTGACTCAGCTTCAAATGCCGAATGTACTGCAAACAGAACCGAAGTCATGTAATAATGTGTTGACTTTTGCATGCAGTTTCTTCAGAATGGGAATTAACTCCATATGTGATACTCCAGTCCCAGCCATAAATGCTGGGAGTCCAATGTGTTTGGCACTCAGGGGAAGGGTTAGCACAAATAACAAATTAAAATAGAGGAAAGGATAAAGCAAGAAATGTTTTCTACTTATCACCCACATTTATAGAATATGAGATTTCAATAAAACGCAGTGAAAACATGATCTGGAAGGAACATTTTTTCTTCACTTGAACTGTTTATTTTCTGCAGTAAACTGCTAAAGGCAATATCAGTAGCATTAGGATCCTAGATGGCAGGCAAAAGAAGGAGTTGTAAAATGAGCTGTTTAGGTGGTAAGATCTTTTCAAGAAGAACCAGTAATCCAAGGCATTTTTCATAAAGCGTGGAAATCAACATAAGGGAAGGAAAACAGTGTTTGCTGAAGCATCCCTTGAAAGCGTGTCATTGCAGTGACCTATTTTCACGCAACCAAGATTAAATCTGTAGGAACAATTAATATGTAGGAATTTCAGGTCCTTACTTAGGTGCTTCAATGCAGAAATACAGCTTTGAAAAATGTCATGGGTTTTTACTATGATTCATTGAAAAATATTGTGGATATACTTGGAAAGCCGATGGACAGCTTCATGCCACTGGATTCTTCCACACATCTTGTGATGTTTATCATCTTTAACTATGGGTTGTTTTATATAGCATTCCATCATGACTTCAGGAGAAGGCCAAGATACCAGTTATCTTCTTTTCCTTCCAGGGGCTTCTCTCCCAAAGCTGGATGTGGTCAGTATTTTGGCAGAAGTTGCCATTTTCTGCCTGGCAGGAAAGAAGGAGGAGCCTGTATCACTTGTATGAAAGGACATTATAGGAGCTTCATTTTTTAAAGGGCAATAAATGCAGGGTTTCTTTTGTTATTCTTTCTTACGTTGCCATTTTCAATATTTTCTATAGAATTATTCTTAAAGTATATACATATACAAACACTGAAGAAGTTTACAGGCCACACATGAGAATTTGTTCATGGACCTCAAAAAGAGGAGAAAATACTACTCTCACATCTGGCAGTCATTTGTTCATCACAGAATTGCACATCTGAAAGTATTGCATAATAGATATGCAGGGCCAAAATCATCCTGGGTGTAACAGTACTGACGTCAATTCCCTTACATCAAGAATGAATTTTTTGTGCAGAATGCAAACTGTTTTCATGAAAGACAGAGAAATGGTTTAGTGTGGACACTTCTTCTCTTTATTTTCTTTAAACAACTGGCAGTTGGTAGACACTGGCGTGCAGGCCAAGTGCAATAAATGAGAAGGACCATGAAAAAGAACAACCACAAGGAAAAATGAAGAAGGTCGCTCAGATAGGAATAGGACTTTACTTAGTTTTCCTACTAGGAAGGAAAAGGAGAAAAGGGGATAATGGTGTAGAAAAGCGATAACATCTCTTCTTTTTTAGGACGCAATCATAAAATCATGTTTTTCACCAAGAACAGAAACAGATTGTTATAATCCATTGCAGCCACTTCCAGACTAATCTTTTTCCTAGTGTGGTCATACAAATTAGTGTTAATGCTCCATATTGCTTAACATCTTCATTAATGATCTGGATGATGGGGTAGAATGTACCCTCAGAAACTTTGCAGACAGTACACCAGATGGCTGTGCTGCCGTTAAGGGAGATCTCAACAAACTGATGGGAATCTCATAAAGTTCCACAAAGGGAAGTGCAATCTCCTGTGCCTGAGGAGAAATAACCCCATAGGCCAGTACAAGCTGGGGGCCAACTGGCTGGAAAGCAGTTTAGCAGAAAAACACCTGGGCATACTGGTGGACATGAAGTTGAAGACAAGCCAGCAATGAGGCCTTGCATCAAAGAAGGCCAACAACCAACATCCTGGGTTACATTAGGAAGATCATTGTCAAAAGGCTGAGGGAGGTGATCCTTTCCCTCTACTAAGCATTGTTGAGGCCATATTTGGAGGGCTAGGTCCATTTGTGGGCTCCACAGTACAAGTGACATGAGCTTAGTAGAGGCAGTCCAACAAAGGGCTGTGATAATGATTAAGGGACTGGAGCACCTGCCATGCAAGCAGGGGCTAAGGGAACTGGGAGTTTTCAGCCTAGGGAAGAGAAGGCTCAGGCGGCATCTTATGAATGTGTATAAATACCTTGGGGCAAGGTGCAGTAAAGAAGACAGAGCCAGTTTCTTCTCAGCGGTGCTCAGTAAAAGGACAATAGGCAATGGGCAGCAATTGAAATACAGGAAATTCCATTTACACACAAGAAAAACTTTTTTACCATGGAGCAGGTTGCACAGAGAGGTCATGGAATCTCCGTCCTTGGAGACCTTGAAACTTACCTTGACAAAGCCCTAAGCAAATAATTGTTGCTGTAATTGACCCTGCTTGAGCAGGGGGTTGGACTGGATGATCTCCAGAGATCTCTTCCCACAATTCTATGACATTCTGCTAAGGTGTGTATAAGCTACTGAAGAGCACAGGGGATCATTACAAGGTCATATGGGTGTGGCCAACACACAATATAGGGAGAAGACTCTATTTATCTTAGACTGAAATGTGGTACAGCTGGATCTGGGTGGCTGCAGCATTAATCATGATCAATACTGACTCTTTGACAGATAATATTTTTTAGCTAAAACTGTATTCTTGTCTTACCTACTGTTTTTGCCTCAAGAAGATATGCACTGCAATGGGGTCAAGTGGTACACTGTAAGAGGGTCAAGTGGTACACAGAAGTCAAACAGCCATGTTTTCTGATGCTGACTTGCTTCAGATCTTCAAATAATCATTAAATCTTTTTGTGCCTTGGTTTACCCAAGTTGTACTGTGAGCATAATTCTAGCTACCATCACTTTACAAAGCAGTTTAGGATTACTGCAGGTTTGTCTGAAAATACAGCACACTCTTTTGTCTGGCTTGTAGAAAGGTTTTTGAATATCTCAGAAGGCAGGATTTTCTCATCTGTACATAATACAGGGTTGACATCTGACATTTTTGCACTTGACAGCTGACAATTCTAGTTGCTTTATCATCCTCAGTCTTCATTCCTGATGTCTTGTCTCTCCATTTGACGTAGGTGACTGAGGAAGAGCCTCCCTATGTATCCCTAAAGTCAGCTTCTGTGAGCATGCCCCATAGTCTTTGCCAAACAGCTGACTGTTGTGATCAGGAGCAGAGATAGATCTCCAAAGATCACAGGGTTCATGAGTAGCTGAAAGAGGCTAGAGGCATATGGATGAGGAAGAAAAGGTTATGGCATAAATCTAAAATAAATGCAGTGGAGCAGCTGTCTAAATTGCATTTTGAAAGACAATTTTTTGAAAGAAACCTGATGAAATAATTCCGATTTGTTTACAGCTCAAGTTGCTACCAGTAAGTGGGGAGGCCAAAAAGGGGCAAGGATATGGAGAACAAAACAATTGATACTGAGGATTTGAAATACTGTGTGGATTTCAAGGGATATCATTTCAGACTATCTCTAGACTAGTCCCTTGAATTGAGTACATACTACAAACTGGAAAATAGCGGGTGTGCTCCTGAAATGCCTAGGATCTTCCCATAATTAACATGCTTGGATGTCCTGGAAACATGATTCATTTCCTGCTAACAAAGGGAAAAATTTTCAGAAGTACCTATGTGACTTAAACAGCAGACATACTCTTTTGAAAAGGGCAGAAGCAATTTGCAATTCTTATGCTGTTAGGTAGATTTCATATCTCCAGCTGCATCACCTCCCTTGTTTTTAAGGTTGCTGGTCCTCACTGCTTGTCAGCAGAGAGGTTCCTTGGAGCACTTCTTAATTCACAGTGTTAAAACCAGGCATTGTGATGTTGAATTCTGTTTCTGAAAGCCAAAGTTTTTTTGGGGGATTCCTTCTGTCCTAAGAAAGGTACATGTTGTACATCTTACTAAGAGTAACAAAGCTATTTCTCAAAAATCAAAAAAATTACAGTAGAAACAAGTAAGATGTTATATAGGTGTAGGCTCCACACACATAACAAAATTTTATAAACTTATTAATCGCGCATCTCAGTAAACCTTATCCACAAAATTTCAGGGTACCTTTGTGGCTTCAGTGCAATAAATGGAATCTCTGATAAAAACGGAACTTTAGCCTTATCCCAAAATCAATTTAAATTGTTTCAGAGCTCGCCTATGCTTTTTGCAAATAATGCCCATAATTTACTAACTGCACTGTTCTGTGCAGAGGAAACAGCATAGTTCTCCTTCCTTCCCTATCCCTCCATGTCTCTGGGCGCCTGATCCTGTAGAAAAGGAATTCTTGAACTTCACCGAACAGAGGCTGCAATTCCTGCTGGTACTTGCAGTAGCCACAAAACTACAAGGAGGTTATGGCAGTCACAGCTTAACCCAAAATGTTAAATCAGGTCCTTGAAGCTAAGAAAGCTATCAATTAAAAAATATTCTTTTAAGGCCGTATAGGTCTCTTTTAAAGACTTGTCATTTCAAAGGTACCTGCTGAACAACTTTTGTGCATGTTTTTCTTAAACTTCTATTCCTTTACAGTGTTCTCTTTTTGATTCGATTTAGCGGGAACAAGATCAGGATACGGGATCTGGATTTGTATACTTATATGTAAAGAATATATTGAGGATATATCCTTAATAAATGTTATATTGGAGTTGGCTGTGAATTTATCTTTTTATATTTAGCTAATTTGCTTCAAAAGAAACATAACAGAATTAAATTGAGCTACAACAATATAAATTAATGACCAGAAAGTAAAAGGAAAAATCTGTGTGTATGTGTGCACATGAACAGCTTTGAATTAAAACTGAGATTCTTATTTCTTTAAATGAGCAATTTCAGACTGCAAAAATCAACTTTTGCAACTTCAAACACAAAACAAAAAATAACATCCTCAGTCTAGTCACAGTTAACCACATAGTGACTAAATTTAGCATCAGCTAGTCTTCAGGATGTGTCCACAATAACAGATTACTCAAATGTTCTGCTGCTATTCCCTACCTAATATCATGCCTACAACAAAATGTGGAAGTTTAAAATATCTCTGTAATTATGGTAAACAGACAACAGTCACTAAAATTGCAGAGTACTGTCTGCTGTTCCTAACCTACAGGCTGTATATAGAAAGCTAAATTGAACAATTCTGCCTACCACGGGTAGTCAAATACGTACTACATTCCAGGTGTTGGGGAAGCATAGGAAAATCATATTTTGAGTGGGATATAAGCTCTAACACGGATTTCTGTGCAGATTTTTAGACCATTTCTAATTCTGAACAATTAGTGTATGTTTCCTTACTAACTGCGTCAAGAATTTTCACAGGTATTTTCAAATGTAGGAGTCATTAGATATAATGACACTATTTCCTCTTACTTTCTTACTTTGGAATGGGGATATTACTCAGTGTCCAAAACCCTTTATGCTGCGCTCAAGCCAAATTCTTCTTTGAATTGAACACAAAAAGAGGCAGGTATCTTCATTAAGTGTCTCTCCGCCTGTGTTTTGAGGAAAGCAGTACTTATTTCCGGGCATGGCTTCCACCCCTCCCTGCCTGCGACCCCACCAATGCCCTTCTGCTTACGTACGACAGCCTTTAAGTGAGAACAGGAAGAGGCGAATCAAGGAAGCAGCTGTTCTCTGAATCACAATCCTCTCTGGATTTCTGTATAAAAAACTAATGGGAAGATAATGCAAAGTAAAAGCATAATATTCCTTGAAGCTACCTTGGCAGTTTCTGCTGCCAAGCAGACTCACCAGCATGGTGGTAAAGATGGATGCAAGAGCATGCAAAGAATTTTTGTTTTCACAGATTGAGGGTCTCTTTCACTTTGGTTTGCACAATCTACAGGTCTGGAGGGGTACAAATTCACAGAGTCCGTATGAACAATCTATCAGAAACTGCCTTAGTTTGGCTCCAGAGGTTTCCCTTCTATTCCTCTCTGAATAAAGACTTGCCAGTATGGATTGATGAGAAATTTAACCCAACAATAGATGGAGCAAAAATCCATTATCAATTTGTGCATTCAGTTACCAAAGGGAAAGTCTGGTTTGGTAGCAATTCATATTCATCTTATCTAGGAATAAAAGGCCGCACTTTACATGACAGAGAAATAAAATCTCGATTCTAGTGTCTCAAGACTGAGCATGCAATATATTGTTGGTAAGACTTTCATATTTACTGACACATCCTGAATTTCTCTATCTAGGCATTGGTAGATATTATAAAAAATATTAGGGTAGGCTTTTATGTGGAGAGACAAATTCCTGGATGTCACACGTGCAGACAGCATCTTTTTTGTGCTTTCTTGTAAAATTTTCAGAATTCTTCAATGAAGTGGTAAACATATGCAACTAAAAGCTAAGTCACAGAAATACTTGTTCCGTGAAGGACATATAGGAGACATCAAGGAGTACACAAGTTCGGTTCCTGGAAATCCTTGAGATCTGTTACATACCCACTGTGCCACAGAAATTTCTTAATACTTCCTTAAGAGGCTCTACTTTTAATATTTTCAAAGTATGTGTTTAAGAATCACCTCTGTCTTAGCTATTCAAATACAACTCCATTCATCAGTCTACATGCTTCTCAAGTGAGCATGTAGAGGCCAAAATCTAACATCAACAGCTGTAAACAGATTGCTGTCAAGACACCTATGAAAAATGTGTAGACTTGAACAACCATTCTTTTGCAAATTTAGGAAAATCTATCCTTTTCCGTTCTAGAAGAGACCAGTTTGCACTGTATTCTTCTGAAGGCAGATTATGTGTTTCTTAATTACTTCAGATGCTTATTCTATGAATGGGCCTGTAGGATATACTGAATTTCAGAGTAAACTTTCTTTTGTCTTTCACCTCACAGATGAAGTAGCTTATTTTTGTACCAGATACTCTCAAGATATCTGTAAAATAGGTAAAAAATCTGAGCCATGTGTTCTGAAATGCTTAAAACCAGGACTGAAACTGTAATCTACAAAAATGGCTCAAGTTTGTTCTGAGACCTGATCTTGTACTCAGGTTTTATTTTGAATTTTATCAGTAATTAGAGGTAGCTAGCAAGAGCTAAGATCACAAAATGAATAGTATAGCACTCCTACCTTATCAGAGTTACAAATGACTGTGCTTTTACATCTTCCTCCAGTAAATTGTACCAAATATTGACAAGTAAATTAATTCACAACTGATCAATTCCCATGCAAATTCCTGAAAGCTTCTTAGACTTCATTCCTTCTCTCAGCTGCCATTTCCCTCGTGCTATTTTCAGAAAAAAAGCCATTAACAGCTCTCCTTCCTGGCTCATAGTTCCTTCCTTTCTTCCTGCCCTTACTGAGAAATTATTTTCTGCATGATCTTCTTCAAAACTAGAAATGCAGTATTTGTATCATTTATGTATAAAATCAGATGCAGACTCACTTAGATTAAGGGATTTTAACGTTCCCTAATTGTGCTACTTGTTATGTGCTTCCACAGTATAGCCATGTGGCTCTGAAGTTTTACCTACACTCTCTCTCTTTCCTATTTAATTCAAGATTTTTTTCATGGTCTAAAACATTTTCATTAAAGGAATCCAGCAACTCCTTTTGGTGGGTCAATATGCAGAGAACTTCTGGAAAGCACGTACTCAAACTACAGAGCAAGCTAGTGAACAATGACATTTCCTACAATAAATCCCTGGCACTTGATTTAGCAGCCTCTTCAGTAAAACTACATTCATTGTGCCTTATTGCAAAATATTCACATATCTTCAATGAAATAATAAATGTATATGACTAACAGAAACAGTTACATTGCAGAATACTGGCTCTCTTGAGCATACAGAACCAGATTTTTACATGTTGAGGACATTCACATTTTAGATTTACAGTGTCTGACATGAAACCAGAGAAATGTGACCACAACTTACTTGCAACACATTCATGGACAGCATGTAAAATACATAGACCTCATTAGATCGGGAAGTGCCACGTTCCACCAGGACGTGGTAAAAAATAAAGTAGTGAGCTGTAGAGGATGCTGAAATTAGATATTTGCTACCATGTTGCTTATGGACATTAGAAATCACCATGGACCTCTGGAAACCTTTACTCTCACTCACCGTGTTTTTAAGCATGGATGTTCATAAATTTCATAATGTAGAAGTCAGTGAAAAACCAAGTGTCTCTGTTCTTGCAGTATTAAAATTGTATTTTAAATTTCCATCCTGGTAATTTCTGTAGACCTTTTTCCATGTGGTACTAATATGGGTAGAAAAAAGCCTTTCCGATTAGTTTAGTTGGTGACCTTAGATGACACTTAATATTTCAGTGTGAAAACAGTCCTAGTGAATTACTTAAAACATTTATTTCCTTGATTAAATATCTCATGAATACATTACTTCGATTTTCATGGGAACTTCAGCTTCTGAATGGAAAAGTCACTTCTGAAAAACAGCTTAGATGCCTGACTTGGATATTTTTTGAAAATCATCCTTTGTTATCCTTTTCATTAAAAAAATGAAGCACACATTCCTGTAATATTTCATCAAGTTCTGACTAACAGAGAATGTGAAATGTTCTGAAATGTACAATTACAAACAGGCATAAACTTTGAGACATTTCTGTGGTTTCAGAGAAAACTGACTTGAGTACATACATCTGGAAAGTCCCACCAAGAAGCCACTTCTGTATTTTCAGGAAATTAAGCAAAAGGACCTACTGCAATTTTTCTGTTTTCCTTTGTTTATTTATTATAAGCCTCATAATAAGCAGAAATTTATCATCATAGGTGCAATATTTAGACCAAAAGACATTGTTTGAAGATAAAAGGGCTGCTTATATAAAAAACTGTTCTTCAAATCTTTGAGACCGATTGTAAAGGTCTTCTATTCTGTGAGACTGTGAATAGTGCGGGGGTTTCAAAGCTTTGCAGCTGTGGAACCAAGCCATGATCACACTCATTCTCCTAAGTGCTCTGTTTTTACTTCCTTTTTCTGGAATTAACACACAGAGATTACTTGACAGATGAAAAGCAGTAGGATATGCCAGAAGATGCTTCTGAACGGTCTTGATAAAAAAGGTGACTGGAAGAGTAGTATCCTGAATTAGATTGCTGTTCTTGAGCATGAGAGCAGCTATGCTAGATCTGAAGGTCCATGTATCCCCACATCCTGTCTCCAGCACTGGTCAACAGCAAGGAGCTACAGAAGAATGTTAGAACAGTATGAGTAGATTATCAGCGTTCCCCGGTATTTGGAAGGTCCTGATAACCAGCAGTTTGCAATTCAGAAGTTTCTTTACATAAGAACGGAAGAGCCTAGGGTTTGTCTAGCCCCATATGCCATCTCCAACAATGTCCATAACTAGATGTATAAAACCCAGCAAAAATGGATCAAACACATACTCTCTAGCACACTGACAGCCTCTTGACTGTTTCAGATCGGAAGACTTCCATAGCCCAACATCGCTTGTTCAGTAATCCATCAACAGATCTCTCTGCCAGTTAGTCAACATTTCCCTGAAATCTTGAAAAATTCCTGCATCCACAGTGTCTTTTGGTAACAAGTTCCACAGGTCTACTAACCATTCTGCTTTGAACTGTGCTGCTGACACCTCATTTGATGGCCACTACTTCTTGCATTTGTAGGGATTTAAATAGAGAAGTATTTATAGTTGGTCCTTGCTAATAATTGTTAGGAGGATTAAAATTACAGTCAGTTGGACTCTGATGTAGTTCAGAATCACATTTTCCCTTTTCAAAAAGTAAATGGCTCCATCAGGTCTGCCTTCTGCATTGACAGAAAGGGCAGCCTCTTTCCTTTCTTTAAGGTTTCCCAGACCAAAGGCCCTTTCCATTCCCTCGGAGTTTCTGGATTTCAGCAGCACTCTGCCTAATGCCCCTGGCAAACCAGAAGCCAGGCTGTCCGCTTGAAAGATTTCAAACATGAGCAGTGAATCTTCTTCCTATTCTGAGAAAACAGATCTGGAAGACTTGGAAACATTTTTGTAATGATACTGATATCAGACAGATAGGGACACACCGCTGCCAAACTGAAGTCTGATCATTCAGGATACTTTGACTCTGTCCCAGCTGACCCCTCAGCAATGTGGCAAAGCCGTGAGACTTTGAATGAGACCCAAGCTGCACAATTAGTGATCACACTAGAGGGATCACAAGTTAAAACATTAAGTAGAAAGTATTCGTTTCGTATTGTTGCTGTGCAATCTCTGCTACTTTCTGGTGAGGAAAATGGGAGTTCTGTACTACTAACTGAAAATGGAAGGAAATGTGAATATTCCTCATGTTGGTATAACAAGTACCATTTTAGTTCTGCCATGTTTCTCCCACTGAAAGAATAATGTGCTTACATACTTCATACAACCATGTCATCTGTATATTGTTGACAGTCCAGCAGCAGTTAATGACATTGTTCTTTGTTCAGCTCCTTCTTTGGTGCTGTGAAAGCAGCCATCTTCGGCTAATGTAGGACACTTTCTCTTATTAATACTTTGCACTTAGTTCTTGCTTTCTGTTTTTAGGGAAAAGAGCCCAGTGCCTCATCTTAGTAAAGGTAAGAGGTTGTACAGAATAGGCATTTTTGTAAGGTTTTAGTTCTGAAAAATGTAAGCAGTGATGAGGATTTACAGCAGAACCACCCTGCCATACTCTGCCCTGCTACTCCCACATA
>Ga0181612_131952_pt1 | contig 11427 bp, 3 predicted proteins | sample HoacroProtozoa21_FD_119630 | JGI IMG/M metagenome (GOLD analysis project Ga0181612, IMG submission 119630) | Hoatzin crop microbial communities from Cojedes, Venezuel. Combined Assembly of Gp0051906, Gp0051904, Gp0051908
AAATTTTTCCTAATGCCCAGTCTAAACCTCCCCTGGTGCAACTTGAAACAATTGCCTCTTGTTCTGTCACTTGTTACTTGGGAGAAGAGACCGACACCCACCTCACTACAACCTCCTTTCAGGTAGTTGTAGAGAGTGAGCAATCTTGCACTTGGTCTTTCTTGCATACAAATTTATTTGCCATTTGTGTGCTGCACTGTATCAACTATTCTTTCCTTTGTATGCACTATGCAAAAAATCCTCAGCTCTCAAGGATCAGAGAAAGTAAAAATTTCCTCAAAGTTACAATAGGAAATGGTGACAAAGCTGAAAAAAGGGCTGGGTATCCAGGCCCTTGGATTCCTTTGCAATAACTTTTTTGTAGCACTCCTTTTCAGAAACAGCTCCAGTGCCACACTTTCTCCAGTGTAGGAGAGGAGCTGTCTGCCAGACTGAAAGAAGTTCAATTAAAAAATAAAGACAATCAGGTCTTTATGATTTCTTGCAGGAAAGCTAATGACATATCTCAAATTTTCATACTTGTGTAGCTGAAACAGGTTAATTTTGCTCCATATAAAACAAGAAATCAAAAGCTTGACAGTAATGAAACATTCATTCTATTTATCTTTTTACAAGGCAGACAATTAGTAATTTTATGGTTGAAAAAGCTCATTTTTAAACCTTGCATGAGGGTGTTACTGCTAGGCCTATTCTGATGTCACCTTTATTAAAAAAATGAGTGTAACTTGTTCTGAATCTGTTCCCTTCTGAAAGGGGAAAAATCCTTCAAAACAAACAAACTGGGAAATTTGTTTCAGAAGATTTACAAGTCTTGTGAACTAGCTCTTTGGATTTGTCATGACAGCTAAAATAAAAAAGGAAAAGGACCTGCATACTCTCACAGTAGGCTTATGCTTCACATAGCTGGCCTTTCTCTGGAAGTCTTTTATGTCTTTTCCTCTTTGAGAGGAAAATCTCCATTCTTAATTATTCTTTGCAGTAGTAGCTCTTCCAGCACCGTGTTGCACTGCAAGTTCATCACTTCTGGTTTGAGTAGACTTGTTTGCAAAGGACACCTGGCTATTACACAAAAATCTTCAGTTGAAGCCCTTTTTTCCCTGAATACAACTCATGAGTTGTCAGGTCCTGTCTGACATCAAGAAAAGTGCTAGATTCAATCTCTTTGAGACTCTACTGAAAAGGCTTCAATAATTTTTACCTGAGACCCTATAATTCTCTCCCCAAAAACCTGAGAAACTACATCCTTTGGAACTTCATGATAAGCCTTAATTTTCTCCCATCTGTTTCTATGCCAAGAAAATAAGTCCAAGCAGATGCAACATAAATTTTTATCAGAGGGGAAAAAAGGAATCACAGCAAATAATCACGATAGGAAAATATGAATAATAGGATTCATTTCCTGCCAGGGCATCCTGAACTACAACGAGCTGATGAGATATCTGGCTATTACTTTTCTCCGCTCTTGAGTCAAATTTCAGAGTTGATGGTTTCAGCTTGGAGAACACCAACCTCTGAGCAAATCATAACGCACATGTCATCCCCAGAGCCTTTTGATATTTGAACAGTGGGCTGCTTATGGGGAATCCAAGCTGCTTCAAAGCTGCTTGTTTTGTCTTCCAGCAGATGGTTGTGTTCTCCTTCCTAAACCAAACAAGCTCTCCAGGATTTTTGAAAAGACAAATATTTATTTAAATTAGATTTGTAAACTAGGTGTAACTTAATAGCTTTACAGATTTTGTTGACGTGTGCAGCATGGTTCCTCTTGCCAGAAAAAGGAAGGTTTGTTAGTTTGCATACTGTCTGAATAGCTGTCAGAGCTCGCTATATTCGAAATGGGGGCTCAGTCACATTGACAGAGGTTTCCTGTGGCTCTGTATAAAGGAAGGAAAATCTCACTTCCGGAGGTTAAACTGAAAACTCTTTAATCTCAAAGTATTAGTCAAATGCTTAAGCTGAAGGAGATTGCCCTTTAACTGCTTGCAGCCAGTAGTTTGAAAGCTAAATTTTGATCCCAATTATACACGTACACAACCAGCCCTTTAGCAGAACTGTTCCATGAAAAAATCTCTTCCTCATTCTTCATTTTGACACTATGCCTGGCCCTGAGCTCACTGACATCAAGAGCTGTTTGAGGACTGCGCTTTTAAATTTGTCTCCTCCATAGTGTGCCTGCTCACAAGCACCAACCCGACAGATGTTGTTGCAGCAGGCTGTAAAGCACAAGCAGCACTAAGGTAGGTATATGCCTTATTTTTATTAAGGTACTGAACTACTCACCCCTGCTAATTTAACAGGAAGGTTATGTACTTGAAACTTTGTAGAGCTAGGCTTCATGGAGCTGTAATGACCAATGCTGCAAAGCACCAAATGAGTGAAAAGGAGTGAAATACTATTTGTGGCCAACAACTTCTAATGCAGCTGTGCAGCTCTATCACAAACCATAGCACACCAAGCTTGGTCAGACAGTTTCTAGTTCACAAGGATCATTTCTATGATGACCTCCATTAAACTGATTCATGGAATGTTTCATCTTTTCACAGCTTGGACATATCTTATAAATTACAGGAGTCAGGACCTGTTATATCATCATAACAGCTTCCTGCAGGAGGAAGTTTGAAACAAATCTCTTCAATGCAATGGAGATCATTTTATGATCAAGACCATCAGCATGTAAAACTTTCAAGAGTTTTCCTTGGTTTTTGCCGTGTAGTATTTCCTCAGAGCTGTTTGCCCAATGCTGAACTGCTTTGCTTTACAAGGGCTTCATGCTGCCCGCTGAGAGGGGGAGTGTAGTGGTCCTGTTGTATATGCAGGTAACCTGTGTTGAGAAAGCTCTGGTTTTGAGTTTAAAAGAGCCCCTGCTGTCTTTGTGAACAACTGAAAATAAAAATCTCTCTCCGTCTTGCATCACTCCTCAGAGGAAAAAAATACTTCAGAGTTCTCCCATGCAAAACTCTCTATAATAACTGACTTGGTCCCAAATGGTTAGGAAGATTTTTTAGATATTTTTGGATGTGTTCTTTTTTTTATGCTTAGAATATGTATCATGAGAAAAGGTATAACCATGTTAAGGAGTACCAAGACCTTGTAACACTGGCATTTGCAATTCATTATTTCTTTACTGACTGGATAAGGATTTCAGTTAGAAGTTTAACATAATGTCATGCAAGCCCAAATAGGATGTATGAAATTCTGTAATTTTCTGAAAGAAGATGTCCATTTTAAACAAAGCTTTGATGACATAAAATGTCTTCAGAAGTTTAAGAACCAGCAGCATAGCTGCTCATATGTGAGAAATGAAAACAAAAGCTGACTAGAAATTTGGGGTGCTGACTGAGCAACATTCATTATCACACTGAGGAATTAAAAAATGTGGTGGAATAAGAGAAGAAATGAAAATTAGATGAGAAAATCTGACTTTTACATTTCATGTTTCTACACTGTCACCCACCATGACATTCAGGTGCTATATCAATAGTATGACAGATGTGAAAGATTGTCATTTCAGCAAAGATTGGTATTTTTAAATATCTGAAGCCATTTCTAGTCTGTCACACTGATGTATATCTGGAATAACCACGCTGATTTTTCTCACTGTACTTCAAATTCACACCTGCATTTCCCTATGAGCAGGTGTGAATGCTTCTTTTGAAGAGAGCTGCTTTAAAGTCCAGTCTTTGGCTACACCTTGTGCAAAGTGGCTCTCATGAGAAAGCACACAGCACATAAACGAAAAAGCTGAATGTTCATTGTATGGCCTGGTGCGTGCAGAAGCTCCCTGCTCTCAGAATAACAGCCTGTGGCACTCTCATTAAGTGCCTACCAGTGCCAAGGATTGTGATGGGTCTGTGGAGTGCAAACTAATTATCTCCAACAATTGTGTCTACTTATTTCTCGCATGAATGGATAACATCTTCAGTGGAGTTGGTCACATATCATCGCTCAGCTTTAAGGGCTGTTGATTGGACAGTGGATGTTTTGTGGCTATTCATAAAGAGGAAGAGTGAAAATACGGCCAGTTTCAGATTTTATAACTGCATCTGCAGTTCCAGGGTAATTACCTACTAAATACACTCTGAGATCTCTTCTAGATGCAGCAGGTGAAAAGCGCAAAATGTGGAGGGTGCAGAATAAAGAAATGTCTTGCTGTTTACAGATGATTTAGGCATCTCTTCCCGTAATTAAAGCAGCTCTCTGTCACCCACTATAAGGCTCTAGTCACACAGAATGCTGAGTAACTCCTACAGTTAATTTTGCACCCTCCGTTTCCAGACAGTTCAATAGAGCCTGATTCTGCAAGGTATTGAGCTATCCTGGGACAAGCTGCGTCCACAAAGACTCAAAGGAGCCTTCCAGAAATAAGTTTGAGAAGTTTCTGGGCAGTGATCCAGATGGTCCAGATCCCCAGATGTAGATAGGCACACACTGAGCACAGGAGCATGGGCAGGAACAGAAGCAGCGCTTTTTTCCTTTCAAAAGGGGAGGTTTGATATAGGACTAGATATGAATCAGTTACCCTGTGTCTGAAAAAAAAAGGTAGTTGGCATCTGGGAGGTACCAAGGACAGGAAAGAGGGATAGTTAAATAGTTATCTTTGTGGCAAGACAGAGGAACTCTGCAGTCCAAGAAACCTGGGTGCTAAGGGGCTTTGCATATGTATATCCACATACATTTGTCTGTTTACTGAAGCACTCCGTTTTGAGTAAAGGCTAGAACTGAGAAACAGAGTGACTGGGGTGAAAAAAATACAGATGTTAGTGAGGTATCGCATCTAAAAAGCCAAAACAAAGCAGAAGGATGGCAGGTTTTCCGGTCTGGCAAAAACTCCTTCTGGGAAAATATGAACTAATTATTTGACTTTTGTTTTTGTTTTTGTTTTTAAATTTATACATCTAAGAGCTACTTCATGGCTTCCCCAGGTTGTATTACAAGTCACTGTCCTTGAGACGTTCAAGAGGTGGCCCAGCAGACTGGTGATAATAGAAAACTAATGTGAGTAGCATGTTATTTGGGAAAAAGGGAGAAAGAAAAAGAAAAGCTTCTGCCACTGGTGACTTCAAAAGAATGAAGTGCTGCAATGAGCATTTCAGCACTGTAAACCTCCCTGTTTCAAACACCCATTTGTTTCATCCCATCTATGTTTTTGCATGACAGCTCCCAAGAGCATTGCTGCTGCACTAAATCATATGAAGGACATTTCTTAAAGTGTCTGCCTGTCTTTCCTTCTTTCATACTCAAGTCATTCTTCTTTGAAGCTGCTGCTCTCTGGAAGGAGAAACCAGATCGTTTGAACTAAGAAATCCTGATTGTGCTGGAGCTTGGGCTCCTCTGTGGACACCAAGATTCTCTGAAGTACACAAATATGTGGATGCTGAGACATAGTCTGGGTTTGGCCAGTCCTGACTGCCAGCTGCTTTGGAGTCCCCCTGCTCTTTTCATGCATTCTGCTCTCTCCCTCTTCTCTTGCATGTCTGGAAAAGTATTTAGAGTGGCATTGATGGACAGTGCTGCCTGCTCTCCTAGCTGGAGGACTCTGAGTGATGACATGCCATGAGGGAAGGGGAACAGTGAAAGCCCTGAAGCGTTGGAGGTCAGTGAAAAAAATAAAAAGAGCAGAGAGCAAAGGCATCAGGATTTTTCTCTTTCCTGCAGAACAAACTACTTATCAGAGCACCATTATTTTGCCAGGCCCTTCCTACTGCCTCCCCCAGCTTCAGCTCTGAAAACGATCTCTGATTCAGGCTCACAGTCAATGATTGTATCTGAAGCTGTTCTTTAGGTCATCAGACTTTGGGACACAGAAGAAGGGCAAGGCAGAGAGGAAGGTAGACATTTCACTGGAGGAACTCTTGAGACTTCCTGCTGCTTTGATGCAGTTTGATAAGTGGCCTCGTGCAGGTCTCACTCTCTCTCTTCTTCTCTCCTCCACCTGCGGCTTTATGGGGCTGCCTCTCACACCGGAGCTGACAGCCAACAGCCATGCAATAAATGGGCTCTGTGCAGTGCATGATTCGTTCTGCATATGGAGAAGGACCCTGGCTACAAAAAGGTTGTTATTCAAATACAACAGTGATGTTGCCTCATGGGGCAGGCACTCAAACCCAAGACAGCTAGAAAATCAGACTACTAGAAGGAGTTTATCTGAAAAGAACATGACTTCTTTGAAATGCTCTCTGTATGAGTCACCACCAAGAGTAAAGTTGCAAAATGCGTAAAGCAATGCCACATTGTGAGTTGAAAGAAATATGAAGACGACGCTAAATGGTTAGTACAATTTGTAAATACACAATAGTTCAAATATATAGTAAATATGAAATAAATATGCAATATAAATGCATAAATGTATATGAGGGCCCAAGCTGACTGTTTCAGAACATTATAAATGACAGTTGTGCCAGTCAGTGTTGTTACTGCTGAGAAGCTGCAGAATTCTTTATGCTGACATTTACACCTGTGTCAAAGGTGGTATTGTTTCAATGACCATATGCTCCTTATTCACGGAGAAGTGCGATCCACAGGCTTATTGATGCCAAAAAGCTACAGCCATTTTATGAGCTTAAGATTTATAATTTTTCATCAGGAAAGAAGCTAATTATTGAACAGTGTCAAAGAATAATCTGGGTCAAGGCTGACAACTTGGACTCTTGGCATTTTGCAAGGTGTTTGTCAGGAAAATACAAATTTTACTAGGAAAAATAATCTGATGAATATGAAATTTTCGAGATTGGAACTGATTTCTCTCTCGCAATGTCTTCTTATATGACTTGCGGGAAATCAGTCACTGTGCTTCAATTGTCCCATATGTAGTATGACCAAAACAATACAGAACTTGAGCTTAGGTACAAGAAATTATCTTGACTCTGATCTCTTACTTGGACTCCTAATTTCCCACTGAAATAAATTTGGAGCAACTCATCAAGTCTCAAATTCATAATGAGCTGCCCTCCTGTCTTCTAACTACTGAGGGTTTATTTTAAAGATATGTCAAGCTGGGTATTTAATTCCACTAATTCTGAAAACCGTAGTCACTGTTTTCATTGTACAAATGACAGAGTGAAGCAGAGTGGCTGGATGACTTGTCAAAGGTCACACACAAAGTAAGCAGCAGAGTCAGAAGCCTGGTTTTTGAGTCCCTGGTTGAAAACTCAAGATAAAAATACTGATCTCAGGTATATTTTAACAACAGCTTGGAAAAAGAACTTTTCTAGGGAAAAAAAAGAAAGAAAAAAGTCCAGATATGGCACACGCACTTGAGATCCCAGGTCCTCTAAATACCTTAGTGAATGAGGATACAAGGGTGAAATGTGAAAGATAATTGTGTAGCTTGATAAGGGTACAACAAAGGAAAAAAAAAGAGGGGAAAAAAAAGATTGATCAGGTAAGTCGGTGAGCTTGACACAAGGGTTAAGACTTGTGAAATGGATTAAAGATTAGCTTGGAGACTCATAGGACACAGGGGATGTCAGTGAAAGATAACAGTTAAGAGTCAGGATAAGGTAGCAAGCTGAGGACCACATTTATCTTTGCCTTGGGTATAAGTGATCCAAAGAAGCATGCCATTTCAAACTGCTGGTATTTGCAGATGACGGGCAAGTATGAGGACAATGGGGGAAACTTGAGAAACGCAGGAGGGAATGCAGGCCCAGATTTCTAGTTCTTCAGAATCGTTGGGTTTACTGTAGCACACAAATTCGGGATCACCTGAGACATGCGCCTGTGTTCAAGGGTGTTTTGAAATAAAGAACACAGAAAAATTCATTATGTGTTGGTAGCAGCTCAGTAATGTTAAAAGCTGTTCTGCTTTTTTATAACACTTCTCATGAAAACAGACAAAAAAGTTTCCCACATTTTTTCTTAACTGCATTACTTCCCTCTGGGGTGATGCATAGTGACTGTCTGCAACAGGGAGCAGGTAAGTGTTTGGAAAGATTGCAGCTGATCAGAAATGAGAATTTAGGTCTTATGACTGCACGTGTTGGAAACGTGACACTAGAAATGACTTATTTATGGAAAGCACTTCAGGTCAACTAGTGATTAAGCCATCTAAAAACAAGAGAGACTCTTTCTCAGTATATTTTTCTTGGAGTAGTATTAACACATTTAAAGTCAGGTAATTCACAAGTAGTGCTGCATCCAGACCAGACTGTCAAGGAAGGGGGATTTGTGATCTCTAGTATTACAGTGAGGCATTGGGCTAGGGTGGGATGAAAAGGGAGAACTGTGCCACATGGTTTCTCTTGAATAGTTTACCCAACTGAACAGGGCTGTGCTTCTGCCCTTCACTGAAAGCACAGAATAACAGCATAGCTCCATCCAAGTGTACGATGTAATTTTGTAAGCGCTCTCTTATGTGTGTGTTAGTTCTCAGTAGTGTAGCTCTTTCATCCAGTGCCACTACTGTCTTGGTATTCTGTGCACATTCAAAAGCCAGTCCAATTTAAATGTACCCCCATTGTGATACCTTTATTTCTTGAAATCATCTTGACTGTGTGGGAAGGAATCATTGTGGCTTTTTGTTTTTAAGTGAAATCTGATCTCTGTCAAGATCTCTGCTCAGGGCTTTCCATTAACAGCTTTTATTTTACTAATCACTTCTCTTGAGCTTCAGGTGTTAACCATTTATGTAATCAACCATAATACCTGTATAGGATCTTTTACATGTTAGATTGCTATTGTTTGCTATGAGTGAAAAAATTGAGCTTGTTTAAGTGGATGTCTGATGAGAGGATAAATTGTTCACAAAGGAAGTAAAAACAGCCATGCTGTAACATAATCACAGCTCATTTAGACTTTGACAGCAGCCAGAGCTGAATGCTTCGTCAGAAGGTATAAAATTTCCCTAGTATAAATAATTGTTTCTCTTTATGCCAGAAGATTTCTTCCTTATCCAAACTTATGCTCATTTTATGCCAGGAAGCTTGAATACTAATAACCTTAATGTTCTTTGCAGTAACATTAATTAGGCTAACATTTTCCATCTACAAAGTCAAAAACAACACAGTACAGAACTTTACATTTCTAATAAGAAAATCAAACAGCCAGTAGGATACCGAGTCTTACCCCTATGCAAAACCTAACTGGCAGGATTTTTATGAGTAGCACACAGCCAGCTCTCAGTGAGCTGTTTTGGTTTATTTAGGTGGTGAAGTAACAAGTTCTGCAGTAACATTGGAGCTGCTCCTTTTCCCAGCCTGCTTGCAGCCACCACGGGTTATTAGGTCAGGGTATTTGAACTTTGCTGGGCACATCGTTTCCCTGTTGAACCACCATGTCTGTCTCTGTACTATTGCGCTCTGAAGCTTGGGTGTAGACACATCAAAATGGCTGTTCATGGAGACAGCTTGCTTCCAACAATAGTCCCTTCCAGTGCTACTTTTGCTGGGTCCAGTTGCCCCAGTGTGATGTCCCTGAGATGTCTCCGCAGCTTGCTCCTCCGTGATGGGGAGTCTGGGAACTCTTCAGCATCTCAGGAACCAACCATAGATATCTGGTGGATGTTACACCTGAGCTTACACACATGCCTGCACTTCAGACACCACTATGTTTAGGGACAATGCTGAGGCAGTACTAACGTGTCTGCCTGGACTCACGCTTCCTTGATATGAAAGTCAGTATTTCTGTACTGTGCCCCCAGACATGTTCCATAGAATTAGGATTTTCCCTTTGCCCAGAAAATGGAAAGCCACACAGCGATACGGGATACCCTACAGATAGGGAAAAGAACAGAGGCTACAAGTTATCTTTAAGACTTCAACAGTTTTCTTTAAGTCTTCAGGTCTTCTTCTTCTCCTCAGACTTGCTGCCTATGTCTAGAGGTCCCTGAGGTCCCCCTGTGCAGTATTTTAGCCTCCTGCATTGGCATCTAAGAGATAGAGAACTGTTCAGTACGCCTCAGCCATTGGGTGCCTAACATCTTGCAGTGCCTCTATTTTCAGCACAATATACTCTACGTACTTCAAAAAATGTTGGGAATGCTGATTTTACATCAGGTTTACAAGAAAGTGGTGTGGAAGTTTCCATCCAGGACAAAGAGACTCCTGGCTCTTGTCTAAGATTCACTGGAACTTGGAGAGGGACAAGAATCTAAACACAGGCTTGGATGCTTTCAGATGTTTTCTGATGTAGCTGACACACTCAGGCATGGTATAGAAGGAAGATATTTACTGTTATTTTAACACAGACCACTAGGTGAAAAATCTTATGTAAATCAGAAACAGAACGACAGCAATTACAATGCACTGTACCTTAGAGAGTCTAGAATACTTCAACACTGATGTCTAGGCTGACCCAGTGAAAAAATCCTAAAAATGGAATTTTAGCACATGACAAACTTTCAATAAGGAAGTAATTTTAATGACGGGATGGAATGCAGTACATGCTTACATGTAGAGTGTATTTTTTTGGCCTGGGGCCTAATTTTTGGAGATTCCAGATATCTAGCTGCTCAATGTGAAATCATTAAAAGCTACTGAAACCTGGCATTTCTAATGATGTATCTAAAATGAGATTAACTTAATCTAACATGTCTCTAATCCTCCTCTCTATGAAATTAGTAATAAAACTTCTATTAGCATCATGAACTGATAATCAAGCAGAGGTATCCTGTTTTATTAGTTGATAACTGAGACATAAAAAGATTAAGAGTAAGGTTTTCAAAGTGATGAGAGCTCACTCAACTTTTCTCCTTATGAGATGTCTGAGAATTTTACTGCTGCATTTGTCAGTGCCAGAATACTTTTGAAACCTCACTGCATTGACTTAAATGTACTCAGTAGGTGCAGAGCACCATGAAGTATTGTGTTTGTGTCCTCTGCTTGACCTGTGCATGTAGTCTGCCTCTCAGAGTGCGCACTCCCTTGTGTCATATGATGTCAAATACATTCCAAAGGATATAGATGAAACAGTCTCGTCTACATAGATTAAACTCCTTTTGCTTTCCTCTTTCACCCCCTCCATAATTTTAGACCGGGAAACAGCAACCAGAAAGGAGCCAGACATACTTCAACGGGAATTCTTTTAGTGTGTGCAAAGTAGGACAAAGTAGATATTGAATGTGATTTTGAATAGAGGTCACTGAAAAATAGTGGCAGTGAACTGAGAAATGAGATTATTAATTAAATGAGAAATATAAAAGGAGAGAGAGGAAAGAATTGTTCAATGAAGCACATATGTGCTGATGCTGTGCTTTATCCAGTAGAAATGAATAGATCCTTTAGAACCATAGCAAAGCATTGCAGGCAAATATATACCACAACAATTAAAAAATTTATTATTATTTACCTAGAGCAGTAACAAAGAATAAAGGTAATGGAACTATGTAGTCAGTGTGGGGGATTCTGTGAGCGCATCAAAAGCAAACTCATGCATTGGTATATTCAGTCTGCAAAGCTGAAGTCACTGTTTCCCTGTGAAATAAAATTGCTGCTG
>Ga0181612_125745_pt1 | contig 11426 bp, 3 predicted proteins | sample HoacroProtozoa21_FD_119630 | JGI IMG/M metagenome (GOLD analysis project Ga0181612, IMG submission 119630) | Hoatzin crop microbial communities from Cojedes, Venezuel. Combined Assembly of Gp0051906, Gp0051904, Gp0051908
AGGAGACTCCACAACCTCCCTGGGCAGCCTGGGCCAGGGCTCCGTCACCCTCAGAGGGAAGAAGTTCTTCCTCATGTTCAGACGGAACTTCCTGTGCCTCAGTTTGTGCCCATTGCCCCCAGTGCTGTCACTGGGCACCACTGAAAAGAGGTTCTTTCTATTTGACAGGCCTTAGCTGCTTAAAAATTTAAAATTTCATTACAGACCTAGGATAGATTTGCTTTAGAATAGTCAGTATTTCTGGTCTCTGTCTACAGCAGGTACTGAATATGTTTACAAATAATGAGCCAACTCTTCTTTGATTTATGCTTGCAAATAGTCTAAATGAGCAAGCTCTGCAGTATTTAGTCCAATTCTAGCTAAATTTATTTTGTATATCTATCTATATACGATTACTACAGTTATAATGTGATAAAAATACATGTATGTTAAATATCCATAATGCTGAAGATCTGGTAGAGCAACTGCCTCTTCTGAAAAATATTCCTTGTCTTTATGCATGTGCGTATTAACATTCAACTCTAGGTGCTGTACAGTCTGGAAAAAAAGTCTTCTGATGTTAGGTTGTTATATAGACATGGCCCAAGTTTATACTGAAACTGTGACCTAGAGAGCAACTGTGATCTGTCAAAACATTTAATAAGTTGCTTAACTTAATTATGTGAGTAATCCCTTTGAAGATAGTGGGACTACTCAAGTGCTTAGGACTATGTGTGTGCCGTAGTATTTTGCTAGGCTGTGGCAAAACTTCCTACAAGCACATGATGAAACACAGTGCAGTTTTAACATGCAGTACATTTCAACAGTTAATCTGATGTTTTTATTTGATAAAAATTTAAACATATGAACTTTTCATCTGTGTTTTATAGCAGTATTCTTTGACTAGATGCAACTGCTCGAGTGTATGTTTTCAGAAGGGTGGGTGGAGTTTTATTCATTGGGGGCTGTAAATCACAAACTCTTCATTTATCTCAAACACATGGAAGAATGAAAGAAGGTGGAAAATGTTTCTGGTTGGTAAGGATAAGAACAAACATCACAAGTTGCAGCAAGGAAGGTTCTTATTAAACTCAGTGAAAAAACCCAAAATTTCACAATAGGAACTCCAGCATTGGTACAAGTTGTCCAGAGAGGCTGTGGGTTCTCTGTTTTTTGAGTTATTCAAAGCTTGCCTGGACAGGCCCTGAGCAATCCAGCCTAGCCCTGCTTGGAGCAGAGTGTTCAGAGTAAATGACCTCCAAAGGTTTTTTCCAACTCAAGGTGTTCCACGATCGTAGCACAGTTATTACAGCACTAGGAAAGGTAAAGGTGCAGAAAGGAGTGCATTTAGCAAGAGAGATCAATAGTAGCTGGAAATAATTCTGCCATTGGGTTGTTGATAAGTGGAAGACTTGGATTTGCTATTCAATATAAAATTAAAGCAATCAACAATGGTCAGCAAAAAGCCTATCATTCTGATAGCTTTTTTTTTTTTTTGCCTTAGACCTGATGTTCAACAGTGGCTATGCAAATACCGTTAGCAACAAAGTGGTAAAATTTCAACCACTGCAAGGAAGAAAAGGCTAGAGGGGAGAGTGATATGCTAGGTATTTTCTAACTAGCTGCATCTGTTAAAAATGTTATCCCAAAACTGATAGTGAAGTTATTTAAATACTTGTCCATGTTTAGAGCACGTATTTTGCGTAAGTTTTGGCACCTGTGGTATCAGACTGGCTGTACACTCGATTTAGTGCGTTTTTCACATGGATGGGCTGAAGCCTGGCCATATGCCAGTCTAAAACTTAATAGTTAGAGTTTCATAACAGAAATTAGCTCAATGAAACGGTAGTGCAATTCCAGATGCTATTTTTCTCAGGGAATATTTGTCTTAGTCCCACCTATGAGATCTCTAGTAGTGTTAAGATGGAAATGGAAGAGTTTATGGAATAATCAGTGTATAATAAGAAGTGCAGAGGACATTCCTGGTCTCCTGGGCAGCATTTGCTCTTCCAGATACACACTTTCAGAACCCCCCTGCAAAGTTTACTGTTGTTTGCCTTATTGCTAAATGCTTCTTTAATTTACAGTGACCTCACCCTTTGACTTCTTAGGTTGTAAAGCTTGAGTAGGAGAGACATTGCAGAAAACAACTATGATAAATGTGTAATTTTTAGTCTCAGCATTAGTCTTACTTTGTCTTTCTTACCTTTACTTTTAATGTAACGAGTTTCCATTTAACACAGTTGTTTTTATGCTTTTTACCTTGCCTCTAGCAAAATTGAAATGCCACCCTTCCAGCATATGATTTATGTTGTTTTTCACATTGAACTTTGTGATTATGTTCTCAAAGTTCAGTGTTCTTTAACCTTCAGAATGCCCACAGACTAATTTAAGATTGTATGAAAACTGCTACAGATAGCATTAAAACTAGTAGAAAAAAAATTTGTACAATTCGTCCTTGACATACATTACATGCTTCACTGATTTAAATATGTGATCTTCTTAAAAATAATTTTTTCCCTTAGGTATAGGTAAAGGTATAGGTATAGGTGAACAGGTATAGATATAGGTAAACAACATTCATTTCTATCAATAGGGATTGCGTGTAGATACTGAAGTGCAATGTACAGTCCTTACCATAGTAAGTGAATACAATATCTTTTTTAAACTACTTCCCTGAAAGATGTCAAATGTTGGTTTTCTTTTCATCTCAGTTCCTTGCAAAAGAATAAGCCCTTTTTTATACTCTGACTAATTGTCCTGCTTTCAGATGATGTAAGCCCCCAAACTGCTAGATAATTCTAGTTGTGTTGATCAGGAGTTGTTTAACTAGGTATTTTACTGGCCAGATTCCTTAAAACCAGAACTCTGTAGGCTGGTAAGAGACATTTTTGTCAAGAATGAGATTTCTGGTTTAAAAAAGAGAGATGCAACTCTTCGAAAATACACTTTAAAAATATAATTGGAGTAGGAAATTCACTAAGTTGAAGCATTGGACTGAATGACATTATATAAGGGAGTAATATATTCTGAAAACTTTCAGTAGAAACTTGTTAATATTTGTTTTTGTAAGATTGGAGAATGTGCCCAAGGAGAATTAGTTGCATAGGAGGAATGCAGAAACTCCAGGTTCATTCCTGTGATGTGACTCAAGTGGGTGCTGTGGCTGTTTTGTATTTGTCTGCTCCAGCAGCAAAGTTCCAAATTTCCACTGATGGAAATTATGTGGGTTTTATAAATGATTGATATAGCATTTTAATTAGGGGCTTGCATATTTTTCTCACATCAGGCAGATGTCCTAATCTATTGCTAATCTATCTAATCTATTGCTAGATATTCTACAAGGAGGTTAGCTTCCTCTGTGCTTTTGGAGGGGGCGTAGAAATTGTTGTAGTGTAAAGTGGGAAATAAATGATATCTTGATTGTCGTGAGACAGGAACAACTGTTTCTCATTCAGATCGAGCTCTCTGCACCACACTGTAGGCAATGGAATATCTGTGGTTCAGATTTTTATGGTTTTGATGTAGCAGGAAAATTAAATTAATTAAGCTGCAGTGGCATCCAGCATTTATTTCCATCTTTCCCAAACTGATGTTCAGATAATAGGATAATGCAAGTAGAAGCTTTTGGGACAAGAGCTGTGTTTAACTTGTATATCTTGGTAGCTGTTGGCATACAGGGTAGAGTTTTCCATATCTCATATAATAAAGTGAATGAGGCAAACACAGTTACTTTGAAGTTGAAAGCAGCAGTATACATGATGCATGTAGCCTCTATTATTCTACATGACTGGGGCCACGTCTGAAAGATAATGTATACAGTGGGCTTTGGAGAAAGAATGGAGGACATAATGTGAAAGTAACCTTCTTTTAAATGTGCATATTGACATTCTCTGTATTATTTATGGCCTCTGAAACCAATGGGTTAATTTACAACCTCTGTAGAACAAAAATACTATAAAGAACTAGTCCATGCCTCCTGGATTACTTCTAGCTTTCAGTGACTCTGTGTCTGGAGTAATTGAACATACATCATTTACCCCCAAAATATTAAGGAGCAGGTTGTTATTTCTGACTTAACTTGAATTAATAATTTACTCAGGTTTTACGTACCTAGTTAATCATACATACCTGCGTAATTACTCTTTGAATGGCAAGGAATTCTTGAGGCTTAGAGCTTCCACAAATGTTTTTTAGCTGAAGTACTGTTTTAGCTATTTATTATCAGTAAATAATTTTATCCCAAATCACAGGTAAAAAAGGAGCATGGAATAATTCCTCTTTTCTCTATATTGTTATTGCCTTTCAACTGAACTAGTGAAAAATCTCCTTCTTCCTCCTTGTTCAGTGAGGCATTTACTATGTCTTTGCTGTGACTGCATAATGAGTGTCTGCTGAGACAGTGTGTGTAATGCATGGTTGTATGCATCAAAACCATGGGACCTCAGACTTGAATCGCAGGTCTCTGTTTACATGCAAAAAAGGAAGTTATGTGGGTGTTCGACTTCTATTGTGGAATTCTCTTTGGGAATTGCTATGCATTTCATATCAATTTTTTTTTAAACTTGGTTTGAATGCATGTTGGTATGTGACTCGATATGAACCTCAGGAAACACCTGAAAATTAAATGTGTGATTTATAAATACAAAATTATAATCCATTATTTTGGAAAGGGTTAATTGTCTTTTTTAAAAAGCACTTGTTCTTGGTTGTGTGCAACTTACCTGTATTTGCTGGATGGCTTGAACCCCGAAGCAGAAACAAGAAGCTTGAATCTGCTTGATGCTTAGCAGTTCTTCACAGGCTGTGTATACAGGTGTTCTGTCCAAATTCTGTCCAATTGTCCGGGGGCAGATGGCTTCCAGATTCTGTAGTTCTATTCAGCTATGGGTTCAAAACAGAAGATTTCAAAATCCCATGCTACCATGAAACCTTACTCTTGCTAGAAGCATATGCTTGAGTCATTAGGAGTGTTGGGAGCTTTTTCCAGTCTGGTCAGGTGTCAGTATCTCAAAAGAAGTAGCTCTCCATTATGATACTGCCTGATGCCTAATAGCAGTGACACAGTCTTGGAGCTGTAGCCTCTCTAAAGCGAGGAAGGATATTTGAGAGACAGGAGTTCAGGTGGAAGTTCGACTTTCTCTCCTTATTGACATTAATTAAACCAATAATGGTATGCAAAATATTGGAGTCGCCTCTTGGTACGTGGTTGATCTCGTGTTCTGAACCATGCCTCACAATGTAATTTAGTCCTGTTTTTCTTTCTCATGAGTTTTTTACCTTATTTTTTCCTTAGATGTCAACATTATCTTAAGCAAAATGAAGCTGACAAAATTAATTTAATTTAAAATTATATTAGGATTCTGTTCAGTGCCTCTGCTTGCAGTTACAGATACCGGTAAAGATGCACTTAATATCCATGTCAGCCGTGGAAGTTGCTTTCTAGACCCTACTGATTTCTTTGGTTAACAGGTCTTCAGTTTAAAGAAATTAATAAACAGAATCCACAAATAGCCAGAGTTTCAATTCTTAGCTACATTTCATGCTTTCAAAAGCATGGATTATGCATTGTTTCAAGAATCTTGTGCTTCTGTGAATTATTCCTGTTCAGGGGACATACGGTGCACTCGTTCTGGACAGCTACCCCAGTGAATACTGTCTGAAAAGATGAGCGTCCTATAATGTCTGCAGGAAAATAACTCCCAGAATCAACAAGCCTCTGTAACAAGACTTAATTTATTTTAGCTTTTGTAAAAGCTTTTGATTACACAGCAGCTGCCAAGATCTAAACTCCGCCACCCACTTCAAGGCAGTTTTTCTAGTTACACATTTGGCAATGTTTGTAATTTTTCATCCATTCCCTAGGCATAATAAAAATCACGTACAGGGTTTGCAACCTTTTTTGGGGGGGAGAGAGGGGTAAATAGTGATATTTAATTGAGAGATACCTCTCATAGGACAGCATCAAAGTAGTGTATGTGCAGATAAGAAAATTCCTTTTTCTTTGCATATTGTGACAAGCAACTATTTTGATCTTAATGGTGCCATCTATTTGGGAGCTGACTGCCATGTAAATGCAGCGTGTAAAGCAGGTACAAGGAATGTTAATGTTTTCTGGAAGAGGCGAGCTATAGATCTAACAGATGCAGGACAGTCTTACCTTTGAATTGTGCTTTGGCTAGAATGCAGTCCAAATCTTACCTTACTTCAGGGGCTGTAATTGCAAGTTATGAACACATTAATAATGCCTCCTCATTACGTAAGTTTCTATTTTTCTTGAACGAAGGGTGAGGCAGGCTTGTGATATTTTACTCATCGTATTAGGGTATTTTCTTCCAGGTCATATTTTGTCTTTAATCTTTGTGATCAAATAATTTCCTATGGTGGAGAAAATTGTCTTGCTTGGCAAAATTAAAAATAGAAAATAAAGACATAAATAATAACTAAAAGCATTTTGAATTTGCATGCATGCTATGTCATGCGGTGGCTACAGCACAGGAAAGGAGTGCTACTCTATGCCAGTTTAAATACTATTAAGCAACTGGGTGTTTCTAGGAATATTCTTCCTCAAGTAACATAGGAATATGTTTTACAAATATCCCAAATTATTAATATATTAATTTGAAAAACAATGAAAAATCACTTCACTCAATTAAAGCTTAATAATCAAAGCCATTTTGATGACCGTATTTCAATCTTTTTCTAATGCTGCAAAAGCATAACTAGCTCAGAGTATTCAAAAGAAGAATTAATTTGGTGCCTACTTCTCTATAGCATTACTGTTCATATGCTTATACTGGGAGTAATTCAGTTAAAAAACCAATGGATGTGGGTATAATCTACACTTTTTCTTTCAAATCACTTTTTTTTAAAATCAGTATTTTAGTCATTAATATAAATTCATTATTTTACTATTTTATAATCCACCTCAATTTTCACAGAAAGATAGTTATATACTATAATAAGGGATGAAAGATATTTCTTACTGATAATAATCAGTTTCTAGTTGGACTGTATGGTAGGAAATTGAAACAACTATTAGGAAATTTTATTCAGACACTGAATTCTTTATATATATTTTTATCAGATTTATAGAGGCTTATATATTCCTTGTGTAAAAGTTTCAGAAATTAATATAGCTATGACAGTCAAATACCATGACTCAGCTAACATACAATGCATTATGGTATTACTTGAAATATTAGTGTTTTAACAAGAAAGTTACTGTTGGACCCCAAGTGAAAGCATTTGCAGTAGATAACAACTTCAAATGTTTATTCAGCAAATGAATGCCAAGCTCTCAGCCAGTCCCTTTTAGAGCAGTCAGGTTTTGTTAACCTGTTTGATATTTCACAGGTTCTTGCGTGACTACGGTTAGAACCAAACTACAAGTGCCATTATTTTGAAGACTGGCAAACAGGCACTGGTTTGTGGGGAAAAAAATAATCCTCTCACCTATATTCACAGGTTAAAAGCATGCATGTTCAGAGATCGCTGCCTGGAGCAATGTGATGATAGAAATTTAAGCTCGTAGCACTGCAGTATGGTTTAAAAAAGAAACAAACCGCTCTTGAACATTTTGAAGATGCATTTAGCTCTGCTCTGAGATGATTCTTTGAAAATTTTAAGCCATTTTAATATAAGGACCTTTTTTTACTTACTACAATGAATGAATGAACCCAGTGTCAAAACTGCATTTGGTATAATATGACATCCATTTAATGTCTTTGTCATCAAATTAAGATCAAATGCAAAAGTCTAATGAATACATTCAGTACTGAAGTGTATTTTCCAAGGATGACATTTTCATTTCAATGGAAAAAATTGAGAGGACTGCACACTAACACTGTGCCTCCCTCTATTTATAAAATTCCCGTTAATAAGGAAGTAACTTGTGGAATTTGGCAGACTTTCCTGTAACTCTGAGATAAAGACCATACATAAACAATAATATCCTGTCATACTTGGTACCAAATTAGCTGACTTTTATTGCCACTGAATAGGAAAGTGTAGTCTGGCTGCTTGCAGAGTTCATGCTTGAAATTCCAGAAATAACAATATTGAAGTAGACCACTTCAAAGGTGGTTATTCATCATCAGAAAACTTTTTGACTGTTTGCTGACTGTTGATCTTCACACTCTTCTACATTTACAGTTTGAAATCACTAAAGAGCCACATGCTCTGTAAAGAAGGGATTTTATGCTTAAAGGACTGGTGCGCTAAGTCATCGTTTCATAATTAAGAATTACGGTTATCCTTGGGAAATATGGGTTACTTTGAATGTGGAGGGGAGATGGCTTCTGGCATATAATGAGGAAGTATTATAGTAATATTTCACATCTTTGCATATTGGTCTGTGTGTACCATACAGTGCTTCTTAAGTAAATATTAATTTCCACGGAATGATGCATCTAGCGTCTGTACTACTGTTGTCTAGTAATATCACTTACCACTAAATTCTCAGGAACCGCAGCGAGATAAATTTACAAGTACTGTTAGTTTTGCAGCAGTGGAAAGTGAGACATTCACAAAAAAAAGTATTTTTTCCCGAGTGGTAGCGCCAATGTGCGTGCCTTCAGACCACATACTTTCCTACAGTAGTAAACTGCTGTCACTTTTCGCACTTTGGACAACTGTTGAAGTTGTTATGTTATATATGATGTCCCTCAGCAGCCCATTTTCATTTTACTTGTTTTCACCCAGCTCCAGTAGTAATTACAGCAGCACAGAATGAGTTCCCTAATTGCCTTCCTTATTGTTATCACTTGGAAATTTGTATTTCAACTAATTTTCTTGACTTTGTGGTAAATGTAGGGTAATAGGGAAGTAAGGTCACAAAAGGTTATTGAATATTATAAAGCAGATGGAACATGGTTGCTAGAATCTGAGGACTGTGTTGAAGATACCACGTTAAGATTTGCAATGGAGTAAAAGCAAAAGTTATGTGATCATCAGTGGAGGGAAGCTGCGACAGCCACCTGCATGCACTGCTTTGCATGGATGATTGTGGAATCCCGTTGGGCTTTTCTCTGCTGGTTGTTAATGGAAATTTCATGCGATTATTGTCTCTGGGAGGTGGCACGCATGGGAGTAATGTTATGATTTTGTCAGTAGATGGCAATGCCCGGAGTCTTCATATTTCTTTCATCCCAGTCAGTTTGTAGGTGATGTAGGCGCTGTACTAACCATAGCATAGTAGTCAATTCCCATAGATACTGAGCATCTGCTGCCCCCCTTGTGCTGCCTTCGTGGTGTCACCTGCCTGTAGCACTGCTGTTCCTTTGAAAGGGTAGGGAAAATTGTTTTGGAGCAGCTCTCTTTTTCTCTGAGAAATCATGCAGACTTCTCCTGAACAGTTACATTCATGTTCTCAAAACTTGCAGTGTGGGTAACACAGAACCACCTCCACCACCTCTCCCTTTCTGTGTGCATAGGTTAGTAACAAAAAAAATCAAGAAGCAAGTGTTATAATATCCACAGTAAACTGTTCTTCACATCTGTATCTTCATGTTAGCCAACTTGACTAATAGATTGACAGTTCTCTGAATTATAACAAGATTTGGAGGAGAGCTAATTAACTGAACTTCAGCCCAGAGAACCAGCCCTGAAGAAATACTCATTGTGTGGAGAAAGCAACCAAAAGAAATAGCTGAATAATAATTTAATCTGAAAAGAGTTGTGGGGCTGCCAATTTGTTACTTGGTTGCATTTAGTTAGGTAAGATTATACTCACACAGCAACAGGGGGCCAAGCATGCCTTTTGTCCCCTTTGTTCTCTAACTTCTTGTGAAATGGAACCTGGTGAGCTGTTGGACTAAATATTCTGAGTATTTTGAGCTTGATACCTGAAAGATTTCATTTCCCTAGGCAGCAGTAATTTGTATGAGAAATGGAACACTTGAGCTGTGACATGACTGAAGAGACCCTAACTCTGGAAACGGAACCCGGATTTGTTCTTTTTAAGCACATACTGCAGTGGTTGCTATCCTGGATTTTCAAAGTCAGGATTTGGGGTTGAAAGCTGTGAAACAGCAGTATTTCTGGTGGGCTCTATTAGAGTTACTGGACCCTTTGTTATTTATAAGTGGGACATGGCATCAAACGAACTACATTGTAAGGATTCTTTCCAATAAAGAGTTTTATTTATTGTTGCATTTTAGTAGTTATTCATGATAGTTCGGCAGACTATAGATCTAACATGTCTAGCATTTGAATAGATGTTCTAAATTTTAATGAAGGGAAATTTTCCAACAGTCTTGTAGCATCAGTAATCTGAAGTAACATGCATCTAAAAAGTTGTTAAAAGAAATTTCACGTTGATCTGAATTTTTTAGCCAAATAGGAGTTACATAACTTCTTAATGGGATTTGGCAGTACTGGTGTTCTGTGTCAATTTTTGCTTTTCTTTCTGCCTATGTATTTACTGATTTTGTGCATATGTGTATGGATATCTATTTCAAGGAATACAGGGGAGTCAAATGCAAGCAGGACTTCCCCAGGAAAGCAACCAAAATTTTCACTGTTAATGATTCTTTAAGTTGGTTAGAAAAGCTGAATTTCCAAGTTGTTTAGGGTTTGCCTGACGTGAATAGTAAAACTACTACAGAACAAGAAGTGGGATGCACATAGGGCCACACTTACAGTGATGCTACCAGGAGCAGCCTGAAGATGATTTGTTTCCAATTAAAATGTCAGTATGAAGTGTATATAGTGGCCTTCAACAAATATTCTGTGTTGACAGTGGTTTGTTGGAACAGAATTTTGGGAACCAGTGCTGCGTCAAATTGAAAGTGTATTGAGATTTTAGAGAAGTGAATTATAATGACCAAAGTTGCCAACTTCGGCAGGTACTGCATTTAATATTGCAAGTTTTACAGAACTTGCAAGGGATCCTGAAGGATTTTTTTTCAATAAAGTATAGGTCCTTAGTTTATTAGCCCTATATCAAGTTCTGAAGGAGTGATAATATATGTGAAAGAAAGTATGTTTCCTCTTAATAGATAGCTAGGAGAGCAAAGTACTAGTTTTTAATGAAATCTCTTATAATAATCTTATGGATGTTGTATTAATTTTGTTTAAGTGACAAAACAAAGACATTCCTAAATTCAGAGATTTTAGCTTTATATTGCATTGTAGTTATTCACAAGACTGAGAAGATGTTAAATGGACATCTTTATTTCTTAGATTATCACTATTTTTGCTCTGCTACATGTTTAATATAAGCACATTGGCTTTCCTGCAGTCCTCAGACACTTCTCCTGTTCTGCAGGACCTTTCAAAGATGGTGGAGAGGGGCTCAGCAATGACATCCGCCAGCTCCCTCAGCACTCGTGGGCACATCCCATTGGGGCCCATGGATTTGTGGGTGTCCAGTTTGCTTAAATGATCTCTAACCCGATCCTCATCAACCAAGGGAAAGTCTTCCTTTCTCCAGGCTTTCTTTCTTA
>Ga0181612_129880_pt1 | contig 11426 bp, 7 predicted proteins | sample HoacroProtozoa21_FD_119630 | JGI IMG/M metagenome (GOLD analysis project Ga0181612, IMG submission 119630) | Hoatzin crop microbial communities from Cojedes, Venezuel. Combined Assembly of Gp0051906, Gp0051904, Gp0051908
CCAAGACACCCAGGTCCCTCTCCGCAGAGCTGCTCTCCAGCAGGTCCACCCCAAGCCTGTACTGATGCATGGGGTTGTTCCTCCCCAGGTGCAGGACCCTGCACTTGCCCTTGTTGAAACATGAAAGCAGAAAAAAAATTGAAACCAATAATTATTTAATAATTATGATAATTTGAGAATATAATCTATTAGAAGACTAAAATCTTCTGCTTCTACAGTGAAGACAGAATGACTTTGGCTATTTTTGGCCAGAGGGAGGGAAAAAAAAGGTAATAGACTATAACAATACAAAATAGCAACTGTGAAATGTAAAAATTTATATAGGTAAACTAAGAAGGTAATATCATTGTAAGAAAAATAATGGTTTATTGCTACATGGAGGTCATAAAATTGTTGAAAATCGTGACAAAAACCCTACAAAACCTGTACATCCAGTTTCACACCTTTGGGGATGGCATGCTAGAAAAGCAAAAAAACAAGCTTAGGCAAAATAATTTCTTCATCACAGTGACTTTATTGTCAAAAGAGTTCACAAGTCACAAGTCTTTGAGAAAAACATTCTTTGAAGAGCTGTTGTACATCACTGACTTTAGGCTCTCTGAGAATTTTGTTGAAATTCCAGACTGGGATGAATCCCTCTGACACTTGCCTGCTTCCATTTAACATCTGTGTGAGGTGATCTCAATGCTCATCTAAGAAACCCTGGCCTCCCTGATGACATAGGAGTTAAATATTTTTCTTACTGAAATCATTCCGAAATATGAAGAGTGTACACAGAGGTTCCATTACTCCAAACACAGTACAATTAAACAACAGGAGAGCATTTCCTTTCTCACAGTTCTATGCCAGCTTTCCAGACAACACATCGCTCTCCCTGTTTCATTTCTCTCATGACTACACTCTTTTTTCCCTGTTTTCACTGCTCTTGGTACTGTTGTCTGGCTTGTTTTCTGAAATTTTCACTCTTATATATGCAGAGCTGTATGCAAATCAGTTACGTTCCCCTGAATTTGTATTCAGTGTAATTATGGGGTGAAAACTACTATTGTTTCATTAATTATAAGGAAGAGGATGTTTAATTATTTCCATATGTTTCCCCATATGGAAATATTTAGCATCTTATTTGACCTCTAAGAGTTCTGTGGTTGTCCATGTGTCAAAAATACCTGGTCAAAGTATCCTAACTTCACATACATCTCAAGATTAATAAGCAGACACTAATTACAGTAAGAACTGGTTAACACACTACTCTCAAATGGGGGGGAGGTGTGTCGGTAAAAGCCTTTTATTAAATAATGGTTTCAAATATGGGTGGCAAGAATTAGGAATTAGAAAATGTTGTTCAACATTTCCATATGCCTTAGTAAATATCAAAACATTGTTGATATATTGTGTGCTGACACAGAGATTGGCAGAGTGGTACATAATTACGAAGACCAGGAAGTTATAAAGAAAAATTTGGATTGTTTGGCAAGCTGAACCCATTCCAGTTAAATGCAAAAATATGCATCTAGGTCACATCTAAACAGTAGAAAACTATATTCTGAAAATCAGTAGCTCGGGAAACAATGAGAAGTGTCATAATATCATCATACTTTGCATGATAACATGGCAAAGAGAACTGTTTCAGGTCTTTGAGGTACAAACAGGTAAGGTGATATTTAGGTCCAGAAAGATTACTCTTCTGCTAGAATACTGTGTTCGGATTTGGTGTCAGTTTGAGAACACAACTCATGTTTACCACTAGGAATAATAAACCAAAAGAACAAAATAGCAAGAGAGGTGGTTGATGTTTCATTTCTTAACACCTAAAAGACAGCATGGCTTTCTGGAAATACGATTTATTCAAACGCCATGTTTCTATAATCAAACTGGATAGTGGAAATAATGAAATGGTTAATGCTAAGGTTATCAACTTAAGGTCTTAAAGTCTGTGGCCTGATGAGTCATTTTTTATTGACTGAATCACTCAGGATTACATTTTCACCCTCTGTAAATAAAACCCATTGATTTTGGAAACTTATGGGTTAAGTCTGATGAACAGAGAACAGATGAATGAAAGACTCAGCAATAAGGTGGTGGCTGTGTTGTGGACGTAGAGTCCTGCTCTCATTTCTGTAACTACTGTGACCTACTCAGGTAGTAGTATCCCAGTCACTGAGCATGGGCACTTTATCCAGTTTAGTTACAGCTCCTGAAGGGCTCAGGTGGGAGTTTGGCTGACTATTCTGTATAGAAGTGGATAAAGATTATAAAAAATGAAATATGGACCTGCGTACAGAAAAAAATGAATTTTTCCTTGATTAGGAGCTGAAGATGTCCTTGACAGCATTGTAAATCACTACTGCCTCACTAGCCAATCCTGCACCTGTGCAAGGAAATAGTAATGACAACATTTTCTTACTCCTCCAGCACCCAACAGGAATGTCAATAGTCTGAAATACGTAATTTCTGGACTGTGATAACTTCTCTCTCTTCTGAATGCATCAATTTGACTGTATCTGCTTTGCTTGAAATTCTCCTTGTTTTTCTCATTTAAAGGAAAATGAGAAAAAAAATTAAAAATGAATAAATGATCTGCCTGTCCATTAAGGGATCGCTTATTGATATCCTACCCCACTCTTCCTAGATCTACTCTTTTGCTCTACATGACATCAGCCACGATGACATGTCTCTCCTATTTTTCTAAGAATGGAAATCTTTTCACAAGGGTGTGTAGTGACAGTACAAAGGGGAATGGCTGTAAACTAAAAGAGGACAGATTCAGATTAGATATGAGGAAGAAATTCTTCACCATAAGGGTGGTGAAACACTGGAACAGGGTGCCCAGAGAAGCTGTGGCTGCCCCATCCGTGGCAGTGTTCAAGGCCAGGTTGGATGGAGCTCTGAGCAACCTGGTCTAGTGGAAGATGTCCCTGCTCATGGCAGGGGGGGGTGGAACCAGATGATCTTTAAGGTCCCTTCCAACCCTTCCTATTCTATGATTCTATGATATGTCAGGATCTGATTGCTGTGCATTCACATGAGCTTATACACAGTGACTGGTAGGAAATGATGGTGCACCAAAAAGCTGTAATAAATCAGAGATTTTTATAGAGATTACTGCAGCATGTATGAATAAATGTGAACCAGAGAGACTTACCTCAGTCACTCCAATAAATCCATTCACATTTGAAAACTGAAGCAGCAAACTTGGCCTTCATTTGCCCTTGTGCTTTGGCTACTTTTTGGCTACTTTGGTTTTTGATAAAAGGCTGTGCTCAAGCAGGCTGCCAGATTCTGAGATGTGCAGAACTCTCTGCATTCATCTGCTTATGCAAAAATAGACTACTGTTCTGGGGTAGGCTGAAATGGATCATAGTTTGATGCAAATAGCAAGAGGTTACCATCTATCAATGTAGAGAGACGTAATAATCACGTATTTGTTCATTCTAGGCATTACTGTAGCTGGAGAGCTGTAAAAGTACTTTGTCATCTGTTTCCTGCCTTCATTTAACCAGTGTCACCAGAATTCCTCCGAAACTGATCGTGTGATGGGATGGATGTGTTCCATTCACTAAAGTGGAAAATAGACTCTTTCGGGATCAGTCTTCAGTGGTTAACAACTTTCTGATAAAACAGAGTGCCCTGAAAAGATATGGTAGTGATTGGCTGGTGACGAACACCGTCCGCAGATCAGGTGGCATGGGCAGTGACCATGCAACCTCTGCTCTCTGTGCCATCAGTGCTTTTTGTCTTGGAGCTAACCTGTGGGGGATGCATCCCCCCACCTTTCATAATCCTTGGGAAGGTTGTTGGACATCACCAGTTGCGCTGATATATTTTTGTGATGAGGTTTTCTCTGTGGGTAGCTGATGCCTGGACATAACTGAACAGCTGTAGCTTGATAATGACTTTCAGTCCCAGCAATGACCGAACCCGGTGACCCAGCATTGAGACTCCCTATTCTATTACCAGTCCTCTGAGCCACTCTGCTCCCCTCATGTACTTTCAACATATTTAACATGTTACAGCTGTGCTTACTGCTATACAATAGTTGAGAGCTGCCAGCATTTCCAGTATGAACTCATATTTTAAGGATAATAACTCAGCTGCAAAAATGTGCTCCAGGCTGAAACTTTAAAAGGAAGATCTCAGCCCAAGAGTGACTTTATCTGGACAAAATAAAAGGAAAAATAGATCAATTTAGTCATTCTTAATCAGTACAGATATATTAAAAATAAAATAAGTAATCCTTGATAGATCAGTTATTTACTTTTTCTTCTTTTTATCTTAATAATAGCCAAAATCTGCACCTTTTTGAACTTTTCACATCTACTTTTTAGACTAGCTGGACCATTTGCCCCATAAAGTTTTAGTCAGAAGGGTCAGTTCTAAAGTGCTTTTCCTCAGTATTTTCATCTTCTTTTAAAAGACAATAAAGTGTGGAGCGAAGTAGACTTAAGCTAGCCATTTTCTATTGTTTACTTCAAATCTGCTTGGCATGAATTAAGACATGAAATATTTCTTTTTCTTGATTTATTTTGGACTGGAGTGTGTGATCAAAACCACTTGTTCTCTTCAGGCCTGCAATGGTGATGACCCAGGCTTTACCCCCAGTCTGAACACTCATGGACTTGGGAAGGACTTGGGAAAGTTCAGATGTAGATCCAGACCCATCCCAGAACCCTAATAAAAGACTAGCTCCCGAGTCCTCTATGTATCACACAGTTTGTAAAGCACATAGAAGTCTTCGCTGAAAAGGGGACTTAGAGATGTCAAGTATTTCTTGTAATACACAGGCTGATTTCACTGGAAGTACCTGAAAGTAAACAAGAACTTAAAATATCACATTTTTACTTCTAAAATATGTTCACCCTCTATAGACTCCTGTTTTCTGACTCTTGGCACAAAATGGAGGGCTTGAAGTTGATTTCATTTGTGTCAGTTGTACCTTCACTGATTTAAACTTGCTTACCTTTGAAGTACGTGCTCTGCATGCTTGCTGCCATCAGCTTTAGTGGCTTCTTGTAGTCTCATGCATCAGGGACAGAATTTTTAGGTAAGGACATTTTTGCAGCTGCAGTTTCTCCATATTGTGCCTGTATTATCAGTTGTTCAAAACAATGGAAAACTGCACAGGGGTCATTGAGGTCATCACCCAAGGATGGTGGAGTTGTCTGGCTGCAGCAGAAGCCACATGTTGGTGGCAATTGGCTTGTACAAAGTTAAGTCCAAGCAGCAATTAGTCTTACCAGAGTCGGAAAAACCATAGTTAAAATTTGTAAAGGCACAAGTGAGACATAGGCTCACATTACTTTTAATGATGGAATATAAGGTAAGAAGGCACTATTGAAAAGCTGTGCCTCAGTCTTAGTTTTGAGGTCTGTCACCAAGCTGGCACTGCCAGGTAAACAGCTTTAACCAGTCAAAGGACAAATCCCAGTGCTGAGTGGAGTGGGTTCCACCCATAGCCTCCCCTGAGGGGATGAGAGTTCAGAAAATGAAATGCAATTTGGAATCTGGGGCAGGGCATTTAGGCTGTGAAAATTTGTGGTTTTAAATATGGGGAAAGGCAGGGCTGGAACAGGAGGGTTTTTTTCTATTACTGTGTGAGAAAGGGCTTTTTTAAAATAAGAGATTACGTATCTAACGGAACATGGCGGAGAGACAGATTTCTGTATTTGTCCTCTCCGATAAGGAGACATGTATACATTTCAAGATCAGAATGAACCACTGTGATCTAGAACTGAATTGATACGTAACATAAACTGTGGCTTAGTGCAAGAATTCCCCTGTCTATCAACTTCAAGTCTAAAATCTGTTATTGAATGGAAGCATGTCTTTTGAAACACATCCTTACCCACTTAGGGTTTCATTTCTAACGTCTTCTGCTATCTGCCTTTCCTAATAGGTAGGATAAGAAGGATTCCTGAGAAGATTATGTAGATATTACTGCCCCTCATCAGCTTTCCAGAACTTTTACATTCAGAAAATGGGATGGGGAGGGAAAGGACATAATTTTCTCCCCCTCCATACCTTTAATCTTCCTTTGTGCAGGAGCTGCACAAAAAGGACTTTAGATGTAGGTAGGAGATGGCTGCTCCACAGTTTGCTCTCATGGAGGATGGGTGTTGAGTTTGTAGCTGAATGTGAGAGTGATGCAGCAATATCGGCCTCAGCATTTCAAGGTAGCCCTCTCTCTGCCCCGTGCAGCTGAATACCTGGATTTCGTGGCAGCCCCTGTATCAGCGTGGCTCTGAGAGTGCAAGTCAGGTTTGAGCTTAGCCTAAGAGTTAGCTCTGATGCTCAAGAGCTGCCTCTGGCTTGACATTGCAAGGGCCACCATGCAGTCCATGAGCAACTGTGTGAAGCATTCTCACTTGTATTGACCATCAGTAATAAATTCTGGCTTGCAAGAGCCTATCTGATCTTGGAGTTGCAGGGAGACATCCTGATATCTACACAGCCCTTGACTGTTCTTCCCATTGTCCTCTCAAGGATTAGGGATCTCACAGAGGAGCACTCTGCGGTCTTCCACCCCGGTACCTCAGTATGTCTCCTTGGCTTTATTCAGCGATACTACCTCATTTTTCTGAAAGCTGAAGATGTTTCGGATATTTCCAACTAAGTCTGGTTGTGGTTGGGTCCTTCTAGTGTTGTGGATTTAACACCATGCACAGCTATACCATTTTCCTCTGGCTGTAGTTGTGTAGGATGTCATTTTGTCACCTTACCTCTGGTGATACACAGGGTTATATTACCCACATTCTTTTCTTTTTTTTTTTTCTCTTGTTGATAGCCAGTTCCTCAGCTTTTCTCCTGTCTCACAGTGTCAGTGTTTGTCCTTCTAATGAGTGAATCTTTTCTTCCAGCGCAGCCGCTAGATTGCAGCTCGCACAGCACGAGTCCCTCCTAGTTTCGGGCAGGAGATGAAACACAGCACATCTGTTACAGATCACAGCTGCTGTCCTGTCACTGGTCATTGCAGTGGCAAAGCTAGAAGTGCAAGTAGAAAAATGTCACAGACATTTCCTCGCCAAACTCAGTTAGCCACTCTCTGTGCCTGGCAAATGACCTGTGTACTAAATCTCGCCAGAAAAGCAGAGATCAACAGTGCAGTGTCTCAGACATTTGGTCTGATCAAATGTCTGTTGTCATGACTTCCTGGAGACACACAGACAGGCAGGGCTTCCTCACCTTGCCCAGAAGGCTTGAGACCCATCGAGAGCAAAGGTCCTACCACATTAAACATGCCATACATGCTCCCACACCACCAACCTGCTCTGCTCCTCTACATCCAAGAACAAGCTCTGGATGCAAATCTTGCTTTTAGGCATTTTTCTTGTGTTTTGAGCATATTTCCCTGAGCAAAATAAAATTATAAACTGTTTTCAGCCAATAACAGAAGCTCTTACTCATCGTTTATTATATGTTGCTCATACAAACAAAGTTTAAAAAGCTGTCACTGTTGCTTTTAGTTACTTTTGTCATAATAAATCCTGGACCAAGAGTTTCAAACATCAGAAGAGTTATCCACATGTTGAAAAATCAGTGTGGCCTGAGTGAGTGTAGTAGAAATGGCAATATCATTTGTCTTCCCATGTGCAATTGTAAGTGTGTATATACATATGTAAGATCAGACTATTGAGGATGCAAATATGGCATCCTTTTTGAAAGTTTGCTTTGAACCCGGTAAGGCAGGGAAGTGAAAATTTAGGCTAAAAATTGGTGATGACTCATATTTTAATTGTGCTGTTTAATAATTTCCATTTTGCACCTTGTTACAACTAGAATGTGCCATCAAGTCAATTTTTATGCCTGGTTATACGCATGAAGGGAGGAAACACAGCCGAACTGTTTGGAGAGGAAATATTCAGATTTAGCTTTGATACATGAAACTCCATTCTAATGGTAAGAAAAACTAGTCCACAGGAAAGAGGCTCCTGATTCCTATTTATTAAGATGGCACATCACTCACTGGGAGACAGTGGATGCAGGAATTAATCCACACCAGAAAACATCCGTAAGAACACAAACAAAATGGGATTGCCAAGCACAACACTTTAGCATGTGTCACATACTAATTTGGTATAGATCAGGAGTTCTGTGCAGGAAATAAAGGTTTGTTTTCACTAATAGTGTCGAGGTTTTGAAATCTGTGCTGATTTTGACAGGGAATGAAAAGACCTTTGGATATTTTTTTGTGAAATCTGATAGTGAGAAGGGCAGGAAAAGATTTGTTCTGTATATTCCAATGGTTATGTCCTGGGCAAGTCACAGCCTCCGTGTTTCCTCTGTCTTCTGGGGATGCTAAGCCTTATGTGAGCGTTGTAAGGATGCTTTTGTTAGCGATGGCTGTTCTTGACAGAGAAAAAGCACTGTTACATGGATTGGATATATAAACCCAGCATACAGCCAAGTGCACTTATAAACTGAAGGGCAGAAAGAAAACGAAAGAAATGTGATTTCTCGTTCCCCTCTGGAATATGTCAGAAGAAGGAGCAAGAGCTATCTGTGACCTCTCTGCCTGCCCCACCACTTGCTGGAACGAATGCCCCACTGCAACAGGTCATTTTCTAACTGCTGGGGGGCTCCTTCCCCTTAGCAGGCCCTATCAAAACTACTCCCATTTATTCAGGCACATAATACCAGTAATTTTATTTTATTCCTAGGGCAAGTTGGAGAAGGGTATGAAAACTACTTTCTCTCACAGTCTAGAGACAGGATGTGGGCTTGTGGCCCAGCCTGCATGTGCAGACAGCACAGGCAATGATGTAGCACAGGGTTCTCAAACTTTGCTGCAGAGTCCCTGTAGCAGTTCAGGTGTATTTTCCCTTCATAAATATTGTCCCTTTGCTCAGTGGCCTTTCTCCTGAGATCTTATTTTGGGTGGAAAGATGTAACTCACCATGCAAAAGTCACTTTAGGCACTGAGTGACACAGGCAACTTCTTGTTTTCAACAGAAATGCTCTCTTTTTTTTTTTAAAGTCCTTTTAGATTAACAGACAGCCATATGCTATGAAACTTCCTGTTTTTTCGTCTCTGCTAGGAGCATAAATTACTGACTATCACAGTGGTACTCCCTGATGTAATACATTTATTAATCAGTACCAGTATAGTTGAAGGTATTGCTTTATTTGTGCACACAGTTACTGATATAAAACTCTTTCTATTGCATCAATTGTGTTTTCTTTATCTCTAGATGTACCCATTCCTATATCCTTTTAATGTCCATTTATACATGTGATCTAGTATCTGTATATTATCAAGAGCTGTATTTCCAACTAGGAGACAGGACATACAGTTAAAGGCAAGAAGGACAATGAGCAAGAAACCATCAAATATCTTGACTGCTGTTGTAGGAAAGGAAAGGTGGTGCATACACAAGGGTCACCTTTGTTCTTTATTTACCACACTATATTTGAATTCTCAATCCTTTAAGACAAGTTACTTCTGGGTAGTAACTCCCTTGAACCTATGACATATAATTTCAGCTGAGGAAAGAATTTCACAAATATACACGAAAAAAATGAGAATGGGAAAGCAAATGTGTCCATTGTTCTGAGGAGATTCAACTAAGGTATGAAGGTGATGTCAGATAAGAATTTGAATTTACACCCAAAAGTAGAAATACTACAATACAAGGTGGTTGTTTTGTACTCACCACAGAAACAGGACTCAGAGTTGGTGAAGATCTATATCAGGGTTTGCCCATGCCAAAATTAACGCTGCTTTAATTCAGCGCAAGGTTTGGGCTTCCTTCACCCCATTTTTAGTAAGATTTTAAATTCAACAATGTAATGAAATGAAACCAAGTCCTAAGATTTGTAGAATATAGATTATTAGGTCATGTTTGCTGATCTGGCTCACCATACTCAAATAATGATGCAATCTCTGATCAGCTGGTAGATGCCAAGGCAAATGGGAACTTTTCACTGAGAAACAGAAAATAGGTTTTTATTGGTTTGAAATACAATTAGGTTTTATGGAATATCAACAGGTATACCCAGAAGAGTTGTTGACAGAATTCAGAGAGGATTTCACAGATACCTTTAGTCTTCCTACTATAGTCATGAAGGGCTGGACACTTGACACCCAGTTCAGAGCACTTCACCAGGCTCACTGCTCCGGCAAGGGGACCCTGTTTTTTCTGCTTCCTCTAAGAGGCAGCCCAAGGAGATGAGACAAGTCGATGCAGACAGAACAGTAAACCAAAATAAATATGGTCATCATTTATTCAGTATGCAGAGAGAGTACATACATCTGCAAAAAAAGTGTGCCTGTTGGGTTTTTTATATTAATTCTTGATAGACGCCTATGGTCTGATAAGTATAAGGAAAGTCATCCTTTCACTCAGTTTAATAAAACCTCAAGAAACAACATGTTCTCGATAACATAAAGACATTCTCTTGGTTGTATGGTAATAACTTTTCAGATGGAATGAACTAGTGCTTATATGACTGCACAATGTGTCTGTAAACAGATTTGAAAAGTACGTTTGCTGCTGTAATGTTTATTGGCTTTACATTGGCCAGTATTTACAAAGCAGAATTTGTAAGTATGCTTAACTTGTTAAAACTTCCTAAATAAAGAAAAAGTAAACTTTAAAATAAGCAGATGCTTACTGTAAGCTTTAAAAGCTATTTATTCAGCTGGCATTTGTGCATTAAGTCCAATATCAGTATTAGAACACTGGAATAAAACAGAAGCCTTTAATACAGTTCATTATTCTAGAAAGCTGGGACTAACTAATCCTTCCTCCCACTGGCCCCAAGTGCATCTCTCAACTAGTGAACTCTCTGTTCCTAAAAGCTCCTAATATACTTTTTATTTCTGATGTCACTTTCCCACCCTTCAAGGCACATAAAGTGGCATGTGTCGTTGCACCAACATGAACTTTATTTTTGCTGAGGCCTTTTGGTATTGGCAAGTACTTAAAGATAGTTTATTTAATATAATAAGCAGGCTGTATTTTGTGTCCTTCCTGTGATTTCAGTTTGTTGCCATGCAGGGCGTGTACAGTGTTTGTAGTTGATGAAGTGAGGCTTCTTTCTTTGCAAGTGGTAGACTAGAAAATGTTCTGAAATAAATATATTCACTTTCTCATATGAAAGGTATGTCCATAGAGCTTAGAGCATTTTAAAACAGGAAGATCTTTCAAATAAAGTGAAGAGAGAGAAGAGAAGGGAGGAGAGAATGCTCCAGGGACACCTTAGAGCAGCCTTGCAGTACCAGAAGGGGGCCTACAGGAAGGACAGAGAGGGACTTTTCACAAGGGTGTGTAGTGATAGGACAAAGGGGAATGACTCTAAACTAAAAGAGGGCAGATTTAGATTAAAGGAAGATATTCTTTACTCTGAGGGTTGTGAAGCACTGGAACAGGTTGCCCAGAGAAGCTGTGGGTACCCCCTCCCTGGAAGTGTTCAAGGCCAGGTTGGATGGG
>Ga0181612_164761_pt1 | contig 11426 bp, 3 predicted proteins | sample HoacroProtozoa21_FD_119630 | JGI IMG/M metagenome (GOLD analysis project Ga0181612, IMG submission 119630) | Hoatzin crop microbial communities from Cojedes, Venezuel. Combined Assembly of Gp0051906, Gp0051904, Gp0051908
AACTGGAGTGTGAGATTGGCCAAATATCCCCACCTACTGCTACCATCAGGCCTTCTCTGCTAATTCTTCATTAATATCTACATGAGAAACAGGTTCCACCTGTTTATAGGTAGGTTCTAATCAACTGTGCTCTTCATTCTCTTTCCATGTTCTAAGGAAGGGCGGAAGGCATCATACCTGAAACAAACCCAGCATCACTGCATAGCAGTTGTCACAAGAACAGTGTCACTTGTAGGACAGGTAGGAATTCTGTTTGCCTATTTGTTTGGAAGGTAAAAAACTCTCCATCATCAGCAAGTCTGTTATGGAACCTGACTGAAGCATGTGACTGAGCTGATACAATGCAAAAGAATCCGAGTATTCTTAACAGAGAATTATTTGAAAATATTTGAAAGAGTCTTTGTGAGTGTAGGAGAGAATGCTTATTATGTGCTTCCATAATCACATATTTCATCCAAAATTAGAATCTGTTGAATAAATCCCAAAACAATTTATGATTTCTCTAAAGTAGTTCCCACACTCCCCAATTGTTCTTCAGGCAACTAAAAGGCCATGTAGCACAGAAACCACTGTAGGCTGCAGAATGTTTTCATCTGACTTACTGGTGTGTTTCCACTGCGCTTTTTTTCAAAGTTGAAGACGGAGGATACACTACTGGGCTCACAAATATATCGAAATGCTGAAGACTGGTTGTAAGAGATATATAAAAGGATTGAAAGGCGTGTCTTTAATGGAAAGCTTTCTTGTATCTATTAAACATCAACTCAGCTAGCTTGCCCGTAATTACAATTGCCCACATTTTTTTCTAATACCACTCAAAAGAGGTCTAACAGTGTTTGTAACAAGTCGTATTATCAGCTAGGCCATTTGATCAGCAAATTTGGGTTGCAAAGCAGAAATTCTGTACAAGCAGGAGGGGAGCATAGTAGAATGATGCATGCATCATGATTATTAAGTACTCTGCACAGAAATGTCAGTTCTAAGGAATATATTTTCTGCTTGTGTAAGAAGTGCTCTGAAGTAACAATTTACACTAATAAATACTAACTGAATACTAGGCCCAATATGTGGCAACTCATTTGATACAAACCAAGTTTCTTCACATCCTTAGGGAATGCATCAGTTTAAAGGAGGAAGAAAGCTATGCTCTGGTATTAACGACTAGCAAATGAGTTTCTCCTGATTCCTGTATATCCTTAAGGCAAAGCCCTTGGAGCAACACTTTTCTTTGTATCGTCCTAAACCCACAGAATCATACAATCATAGATACATGGCAATGTGTATTTTTAGGTTGAAACAGGAGAATAAGTACTGTATCCACTCAGTATGAATACACTTTATAACAGACCTTAAACTCTGAACTGTGAATTTTGGACAATGAAGATCCTTATCTTTAGCCTTCCCTTTGAGAACTGCATTCAGGTATTAGTAAGAGGACTAATTCCATTCCAGTTGGTACATTCTTTCGGTCTCCATTCACGCTTGGTGTGACTAGGAGTCAAACTTATCAGCTGTGCTCTCCTGGTCCACATCTATCCAGGTTTCAGCCCATTATCCCCAATTCATTCTTTTGTGCAATTCAGAAGACTTGGACTACAACAGAACAGGAGTTCTGACACTTCTTGAAAACCAGTCCCTTAGCTGGAAATTAATTTTTTGAATTTAGAATGGAACTAATAGGGAATATTTATATTTTGTTCAATGGCCAAAATTTAAATGAGAATTAGAGGTCAAATGTAATATTCCTATTAGAGGAGTTTGTTTTCAAATTAGCTTTTAAACAGAGCTAAATTTAGTCTCAAAACATTACTTTTAAACAGAAGTCTGCTTAATGTTTTTAAAAAAACTATAGAGCAGTTCAGCACTGATTCACAAATCGTTTCCAGTTGATAAAATGCTATTCACCTTTAAAAAAAAAATAAAATGTAGCTTTAACTACTTCAAAAAGAATACATTTACAATCAGTATCTTCTGGTTGCTCTTTCCCTCTTCTCATCCTTGGCCAGCCAGACATCAAAACAGTGCTGGCTGGTGCTGAGCCACCCAAGCATTGGCTGCTGAAACAGTCAGAAGCATAAGAATGTTCCACCACTTTTAGTGAAAGTGTAGTCATTTATGCCAGAAGTGTACACAAACACATTTAGAAATATGATTATCCTGGGAATTGAAATTATCTCACTGACACTCAATCCTCTTTTTAAAAATACTGCTTGGGAAATTTAAAACTTTAGATAATAAATAGATTCATATTTTTATTAAAAAGCCATGAGATTTTAAACTTTTCAAAGAGATTGCAACCTAGGTCTCCCTGTTTCTGAGAGAGAGCCACCATATTCCAGATGCATAATTTTTAATATTAAAATTGAGAAATTAATAAGCTACGTGATTTCAAACTAGCTCATCTTCCAATAAAAATATTCCACAAGGGTTTTCTGGTGCAGATATCTAATGTGATATTTTCTTTCTTTTCATGGAAGATTTTGAATTTTCCCTGAATTATACGATTGCTTCAGATTACTATAAACCTTAAATAACAAAAAAAAGAATAAAAAATATAATAATGAGAAAAATCTGAATGAAAAAATTTCCTAATTTTGAGCGTTTCAGTTCAATCCGTAAGAAGCAAAGCTTTAAAGACTTCAAAGTGTTTCTACAAGGTAAATTCAGTTGCACATGGAGCATTAGGACTAGGGGTAAACGCACACCCACACCTAACATTTCCAGAGGTACTTTCCTTCCCTAATAGCAGAGGCACTGAAACAGCAGTGACAAACATGGGAAGGAGTGCAGAAAGGGGCAAAGAATGGTTTTAAATTTTGCATACATTTTAGTTAATCAATTCAGTTGTGATTTTAACCCTATCTGACCAACATTACTGATATTTTATTTTTTGATAACAAAGGAGTCCAAAAGAACACTTTTGCAATAATAGCTATTTATTTAACACTAGAATACGGCATCAAAACATTAGTAATTCCCAATTCCTTCACCTAAGGGAGTAATACATTTTCTACGTCAGACATCATTACTGACTTCATGATTAATACAAAATGAGCACAGTTCTTTTAAAAAGCTGTTTCAATGTAGTCCACAGCTTCACTGAATGCATTGATTTCTTCTACAGGTACACACTGAAGACAGTTTGAAACTCAACATGACTTGCCAATGGACTAAACTCTGCAAAATGTCTTAAATATAGTTAACAGATAATGATTAATACTGTTTTATATAGGAGCTTTTTCAGTCATAGCTAATGTTTTGATAAAACAGCTATTTATAGGGAAATTTGTTTTCGTTAAAACAAAAATCTGTCTTTTTGGGGGATGGCTAAGTTTATCCTAAAACCAGAAGAGCAGCTATAGTTTGTGGATTTAATAGTAACAACAGTGAAACTTATTTGATTTTTAGGGGAAAGTATTTCTAGTCAGCTCTAATGATAGGGACAATTCCCCGTCATCATTCAATTTGGCTGAATAAGGAGTCTTAAATTTATTGTAAAAATGCAGAAAATACTTGTGAAAACTTAGATTTACAATGTTTAATAACATCATCCACTTGCTCTATACTAGGGAAGCTCTATGAACAATCAAGGCAAGAAGTGCAAGAGAGGGCCTGTTGAGATTAGCAGTAAAGTTTTAACCCCAATCAGCAAAATTTCAGTAAACACGCAGTGTAATTGGACATGTCATTGAAAACAAGAAATGTGTATTAATTCCTCAGTGAATTACTGGCTACCTTTGCATCATAGCATGTATTGAGTTCAATACAAAGTTTTAGGTAAGTTCTTTGGAGATTTTACTTATCGTGAGCTTAAAACAGTTAAGCTATCATTAAAAAAAGAAACAAGTACCACTTAATCGAGTTTGTGGAAACAGAACAGACAAGAATGTCATGCTACTTCCAAAACAGTCAATTAAAAAGTAACATGCATGTGCAGGCCAGGTTTCTTCCATCAGAAGTAGCAGTCTCCATGAGAGTATTTAGTTGCATGAATCACTATTTATGTAGAGCCTCTGACAAGATACAGTCAAACCAAATTCTTCCAGAGAAGATACGCTCATGCTAAATTTTTCACTTCAAAAAAGCATCATAATCAGTTTATGAAACTCACAAAAAAATCTAGCCTGGTGCAGCGCCGCAGTTCCCAGTAAGTGTTCTAAAAGCTAGAAGTGCAGTTGCTATAGCAGGCACATAAGCTTTAAATTCATTGCTAATGAGTATTGCTTGGAAAACATACTGACAAATTATTATAGGTTAATACCAGGTTTCAGAAAATACAAATGATCCTTTTTTATTCCATTTGTCATGACAGTCTGAGTTTGGTAGCACAATGCAGAATTTCTTAATCTTCCATTGGCAGGAGTTGATTTGTCTTATTCAGAACTGGTCCCAAAAAGTTTTTGGTAATGCCAAAATTTACTTATTCTTTAGTCATCAGAAACAAACAAAACACACGTTTTTGCTGTGAATCAATGGAAACAAGAACTTTCCAGAAAAACCAGGTTGTCTCAGACTCATAAAAATCTATGCATGCTCATTCCAGGTTGCCAGTTTTTAATACTGGGTTTGCTCGTATGTAAATGCAGGTAAGTTATTACTATTAACACCCTCCCATAAACTGACTCTTGAAGCAACCAGTAGAAATGTAAACAGTTCCATAAATAGAAATTATAAACATCCAGCCATAAATACTATAATTATTTGTTTATAAGTATGTCCCATTAAAAAGTATTGACCACACAATCAAAGGCAAAAAAAATTGTTTTCTCCCCTATAAATATTTGAAATTCCATTCTTGATATAAAATATTCCACATATTTAGAGAACAGGATAATCTGCTTATGCATCACATTAAAGGAAATGTAATTTTCATTCTTAAAAGATGAAAACTTGTGTCTACAACTGCATATAGTAATCTGCTTATAAGTGAACTATGTAAAAAATTATTTGAAACTACTTACATGCAGTGCTCTAGTTTGCTTTCCCCCTCACCAGATTACTCTCTTTTTTACTTCTGCTGTAATTCAAGCCTCAGCTGAAACAAACCGTCTTTGACAGGGATGCATTTCCTCAGAGCTGCTTTGTCTGTCTGCAGTTCCCTAGATGAACACTGTTCCATTAATTTATATCACTACTGGAGTTCAGTCGCTCCCCTAATATAGGCAGCGTGTCCGCTCTGTCATCTCCCACTTACTGAGCCTCTGCAGGAATGAAACAATAGATGAGAAACTGACAAGTGATAGTATCCAACTAGAAGCAACCTGAGCCCACAAAGTAACACATTAGACTGTAATGGTATACCATATTATGTCGTCTGTCCTCCAGTAGCATTCTGAACTCCCAGAAAAACTATAGAATACTGCTAATAAGTTTGTGAGGGCACAACAGCACTGGAAAAGGATTTTTAAACAATCAGTATCATGAATATCATGGCATTCAAAAGGTAGATTTTCTTCTAAAATGATATTATGCCTTAATAGAAGGAAAAAAACCCCTCAATTTCTCCTTACCAGGGGAACAGCAAAGGATGAAATAATCCTGACAGATACTATGTTCCACTTCAATAATTTAAATTACATTATTGATGTTAGCACCATAGTGCTGACAATTACATTGCATGAAGATCAGAAGCAGTGTAACTGTTTAAATAATAAATCTTCTGTTTAGAAAAAATAACAGGAAATAATTTGAATATTCTGATGAAGGCTATCTTTTTAATACAGCTTCCTAAACTTCTTCTAGTGTATGAGAGACCTTAATTATAGTAACTTTTGTGGTGAAACAACTGAACAGAAGAATTGTTACATGAATCTTCAAGGCAAGCTCTCCATCAAAAATAGAAGTCACCACAAGATTTAGTTATGTGAATCAATAATAATTCCCACAGGCCTACTAATTTACACAGTGGTGAATTGCATTCTGTGTAAAGGAGTTCACAGGAATTTTATCAGATAGCTAAGGTTAAGAAAGTATTCGATTTGGATGGAGAGTTCAGATAAGAATTTATATCTCCATTAGAAAATAATCAATGCACTAACATCTATTAATAACCACAAAAACTGCTGGAAGAGGCAGTTCTGTTACTATTTTTTTAGAGTTCAGTAAAAGTCATTTTTATAGACAGGACTAAACATGTTTAACACTTACTTTACAGCCTCCTCTGGGATGGTATATACTGCTGCCAACTCAGCACCACTTCCTGACACTTTAAATGAAAAAAGAAAGGAATGTTAAACACAGTGGCAGAAGTAAAGTTCAAGTGCCTTGATTCCCTCTTCCAAATTGGAATCTGATTGCAATACTTGAGATAAAACTGCTTTTATAAGAGGGCATTATGTTTCAGAATTGCAGTCAATGAGTTGGGATTTCTGCCCCTCACCATCCTTGCAGAATACACAGTATCAAAATCTTGACATTTGAAACATTTAAATTATTGGGAAGAAATAATCACTTAAAGACAGAAAGCACATAAGGATATAAATCCAACAATGTCATTAAATTCTTAAGAAAAGTTTCCTAGTTAATAGTCCCCAAATACACTGCTCGGATCTCAGAAGTCCTTAAGGACATAAATGAAATGTTATGGAGCCAGACTAGAACCACTGATTACCATGACCTCGTTCACATGGCAGTGTTGGAGAGCAAGGAGACAAAACAATTATGGTTACAAGGCTTTAAGCATGACCTTCTATGGACAAGTCTAGCCCATGAGGTGCTATTCTCACCCTCCTCGGTAGATAGTAAGCTGGAGGAAAAGGGAGGAGAAAGAAATCTGGTGGAAATTTCATAGTACCCCATTCCCTGAATGCAAGATCTTCTAGTGCACTCTAAGAGGACCTATTTTGCTGTAAATCTTTATTTCTTTAATTTTGTGCAGAGAACTGATAGAAGACAAACCATTTCACAACTTATGTAAAGAGAGCTATTTACAACCATTAACAGAACAGATCTTGACATGTGGGAGACACAGCACTTGTAGATGGAAGAGGCAGTGGAATGTAATATGTCTTCTATTTCTGGTGGAAAGCAAAAAGCAAAGAGGGAACTGAAGTAGTTATTACCTAGAGACCCTTTCAGAACGGGGAATGAAGCAAGATTTTGAGGCACACACCAAATTGTGCTCAAGGCCCCAGGTAAAGGTCTTGGTCGCTAGAGCTCATAGTAATAACAGTAGAAAGTGCAATAAATGCAGCCTTGAGATTCCGAGTTGAAGCATTTTCCAACAACATACTATTTTGTCAGGAAATTCCCAAACTTTTCCCATTACCAAGGGCAAGCCATACTGATGTTATTGTATGCAGGCAGGATCAATAAATATTTTTACACATAGACAGAAAGTTCACAAAATGCTTGAGACCTTCAGCCAAAGAAGTTGAAAAATATTATATTATGATTCATTTCAGCAGTAGGCCACACTTTCACTATGCCAGGTCTAACTTTCAGGTGTGATTCAAGCTCAGTCAGACTAGGCTTCTAAATCACTTAGGTGTATCTGAAATTTTTGCTTGACATGAAGCCAGTTTAAGGAAAGAATGTATAACCAAGCTTTTCTTAAACAATCACCAAGTCATATAACAAGGCTAAAAAATAACTAACAGGGATATGAATATTGTTTGTTGAAATATTAGAAGGGACAGTTATGGCAGGATTTCCTGTGACTTTCGGCAATCCTCAGAAGCAAAGGAATGATATTATTTAAGAATTTGTTTATATTAATTATAATGAATTAATTATATTTAAAAATAAAAACAAACAAATTGTACTTTTAAATTGTTTACAATATTTCTCTTCAGATCTCTACTTCTAAATTTCAGCCTATACTGCAGCAGGCACCCTCTGCTGACATGAGAAAGTACTTGAGTCAGTGTTTTCCTTCCTAATCTTTCAGCTGACCTAAGCAGCTCCTGACACTTTCCAGGCTATGATGACTCAGCACTACAGCTAGATAACATTTTTTTCATTCCTTCCTAAAGTTCAAATAACACAGAAACAATCTTTCACTCTTTTCGAGCTCAAACCTCAGCAGACCTCTTGCACCTCTCTGGCTCTCTGAAGAATCAACAATTCAGCTTTAACTAAGGCTCAGACAAGAATGACTCAGACATTGACATCCAAAGAAAGCCATCATCTCCGGATGCATCTGTCATTATATAGGAAGACTCTGACAGAAATTCTTCATTTCAGGCTCCCGTGTCTTTGTCATCCCCCTGTATTCCCAAGCAAAGTTGAGTTTTCCCTTTTCAGACCCCTTCTGGAAGCCTACCAGCTGCAGCAACAATCCAGAACTGCTTTACTGGGTCCCAAACCAGACTCATTTACTGTTTTCATTAACCCTGAAAGCATAATTTCTCAGGGCTCACTCAAAACCTAATTTGCTTCAAATATTAGCAAAAACATTATCAGAATTACGGAGACACTAAACCTACTGAGATAAAACCAGAATAGCCATTCTCCATTTTCTGAGTTGTACATTTCCAAATGAAGACAGAAAGTTCTGCGAGAGCTTTTGTAGGTGTCAGATACTCTGGACCTGATCAGCACCATAGAGATTCTTTCACAGAGCCAAAGTGGAATTAGTGAAATGCATCTATATGTGGAGCACATTTATATCACCAATTCCAACAGTCCCGTGTAAACCTGCTAATTCGTGCAAAGGTGAATGTCATCCACTGAACACCAGCAGCACCACCTTAATCAGGAGTGTATTACCAACATGATGAAATCCCAGATCAATCCACCTGGGATATTTTCCCTGTCAATAGTAGCAATATTGGCTTTTGTTTGAAATATCTAATCTTTCCTCTTCATGAGCAGCATCATTCTACTTCAGAGATGGGCAAATCAAGTCACAAGAAAGGTACTGGCCAAGTAAAAGTACTCAGTAGCTCAACAGCTTAAGGCAGGATTTGAACCTAAATGTTTGAAGTTACCACCCAGTTCCTTACTAATCAGCCTGTCCAGACAGCTAACGGTGTTTCACATCCCAGTGTCAGTCACAACTTCATCTTTGGTGGACAAGTTCAGACCTACAGCAGCCAATAGCTGTGTGTACCTTCAGCATGCACTCTTGCTGACTCTGAATTATTCACTCTGCTGGAGCATCTGATCAGTGCTAGCTATTTTTGGCTGGTAGTCACAGCTCCAACTGAGCAGACTCTGGCGAGTACACCTGGCAACACTGGCTCAGAACAAGGCTGACACAGACACACAACAGAAACAGGAAGAAATGGAGAGAGAGCCAGGGTGTTATTGATATAAGATTGTATTTTTACTAGGCTAATAAATACGGTGTCTGCTCATTCCTGTAGGTGTGTGGAAATCTTGTTTCACAATGTCACATTCCTGAAGAGCACAGTTGGCATAATCCAGATAATGTACTTTAAATACAACATGCATTACCTTGTCATTTTATAACTTAGATTACAGCAGACTTAAGAAATAAGTAGGGGAAAGGTAATCCCATGGAAAGCTTTTATCTCCACTTCTCATGCTGGTTTAGCCATCACCATTCCTATCAAGCCAGCCCAACTGCTTTGTTTTTGTGGGCTTTTACGGAATAGCATTAGCATGAGTTTGGAAAAAATAACAACATTGACTCTGCTGACTTTTGATCAATCACCACCTAGCCAGGAATGTCAGACCTATTAAGTGTCCCTTCTTGGCCAAAAATTAATGAGCCAAAAATAAGTACCAGGGGCTGGAACCAGCTCTGTCTCAGCTGTATTCAATGCCACAGTCACACGGGAGGATGAGGAAAGGGAAAAAAGGAGTGAAAGAAGAAAGTAAAGATTTGTAGTAATTGCAGCATGAATTTTTTCCTTCTTTATTAAGTATAAGCAACTACTAGAACCATATGAAACTCATAGTGGCCAAAGTGAACATACGTAATTTTGGATTTTACAGAACAAAGTTTCAAAAGACTTAGAATTAGGAGAGAACAACAAATAGCTCTTCTTGCTTAGCATTTCATACACATATGGAGCTGAACAGAAAAAGAGTCAGGAAAAGGAACTAGCTTTGTATCAAAGAGAGTTCCAAAAAACAGCTTCTGAAACAGCACAAATCAACTCTTAGCTTCTCTTTGAGTCTTGCATTTTGTAGATCCTAGTGAATTTTCATGAGATTACTCTTGCCCAGGAGCCTTTCCCAACTTAAGCTGTGTAATAAAATACTGCTCCAAAAGTTTTAGCTTCAGATCAATCACCTGATTGCTTGCTTTATATGTAGTTTCACCTCAACCACATTAAAACTTGGATATCTGTTATCTTATTCACTATCATTAACTGTTTTAAGGATCGTAAACCCAAGTGCAGGATACTGGTTTTTGGCCTCCTGAGATATATTAGGTCAAATTTGTGAGATGGAGGTTAGACATAGACGTAGTTTCATTGTTTAATGGACTGAGTGTATAGACAAAAATGTATACTGCAATCTTACAACCTCACCTGTTACAATGAGTCTAAACTGGACACTTTGCATCTTGGAGCCAGATTCTGTTCCAAACTCTTTGATAGATAAACTACTTTATGCTGAAAAAATATTAACTAGGCTTTTTCTTACCTTTTTTTTTTCATTAAGCTTAAAACAAGCATTCTAATGTCTAAAAATACCACCAAGAATTTTTATAGTAAGCCCAATAAGCATGCTTTTTAAATTGTCCAGATCTTATCAAATTTCAGTAAGAACATATAATTTTTTTTAAATTCAGTACTCTTGCAACCTCTTTTCCTTGTATTTCCCAGGATCTTTTGGCAGCAATAAACTGATTTGTTTTCCTTTTATAAAATGGTCAGAAGCGCTCTCAAGACAATTAAAAGGAACCACGCTCTTTGAAGTAATACTGTCGTTATCCTGGCAATGAGACCCTGTAACCCTGAGGTTATGGTAGGAGCAAAACAACTTTAGTACAAGCAATGACAGCAGGTCACACAACTTTCAAATGTCCCACATCAGAACAAAATTCTAAGAGGAAATTGCATCCATTAGGATTACATTCTTGAATCATTTGAAGGTCAATACGTTCAAAATAAATAAAAGGTCAATACCACTGCAGGTTTCCATTTCTCAGGTAAAAGGCTCAGACTATGATCTCAGCCAGAATGGCTTAAGAAAGGCTCAAAACACAAATTTGCAAAAGTCAAAAAATAATTTAGAATTATGTAATGTTTTGCTTAGGAATAAATTAAATCTGAAAAATTTCAGAATGCCAGTTTTGTACCCACTTTCCACATGAAGTGTCTTGCCGCCTTCTATTTGAAACTACCATTAGATTTCCACATTTCTTTATAAATCAAAAACTTAACAAATCTCAAAACATATTCTGGTATGTTTTCTTTCAGTACTGAAATTAGGAGATGGATTGGCCAGCCACTCTCTCACAACACAGCTAGTTATTTCACAAACCGTGTGGAATAATATTTCTATTA
>Ga0181612_167305_pt1 | contig 11426 bp, 9 predicted proteins | sample HoacroProtozoa21_FD_119630 | JGI IMG/M metagenome (GOLD analysis project Ga0181612, IMG submission 119630) | Hoatzin crop microbial communities from Cojedes, Venezuel. Combined Assembly of Gp0051906, Gp0051904, Gp0051908
CGCCCCGCAGCCTCCCCGGTGCCGGGGAGAAAACCTGCGGGCTTGCGGGCTTTGGGTTTGGGGAGGTCAAGCGGAGAGCTTTTCTCTCCCCCTGGATCCGCACGCCCTCACCCCCTCCCCGTGTCTCATTGCTGCAAGGATACGAAATGAGTAAATAAATTCCGAAAAGCCGGAGCGGGAGGGAAGGGGGAAGCCCGGGCCGGCCCTGGCCTGGGGACGGGGACGGGGCTCACCGCGGGGATCGGTTTTCTGGCTTTGCCTGCCATGGCCCGGCAGCCGCTGGCTGGCGGGGGGCACAGCCCGGGACGGGGGCAGCGGACCGTGGCCGGGCTGGGAGCGGGCCAAGGTGTCCTCTTCTCTCGTGTTTCGTCAGCTCCTGCAGCGATTCTTCTTCTTCTCATTCCCTTCGCTTTAATATAAAGATGAGTGTCCTGATGCCCTGTATTAATGCTCTAATATTCATTTTCTTTTCACTTGTTTCCTCGGTTTCTTTTTGCACTTGTTTTTTTTGACCTCCCTGGCTCCATGCATTGCATCTGCTCTCCAGTTGTCAGAATGCTTTTTTTCCAGGAGGCAGTAGGATAGTCAACACAGCTGGATCCTCTCTAGAAACTGGGGTGTTTCACCTCTTCCGATGGTTTTGAGTTGCTTTTTTTTGTTGTTGTCCTTGTTGGGGTTTTTTTCTAAAAATAACATGAGAAAAGAAACTAAGAATGAACAATGTTCCAAAATCAACAACTTGTTCACATGACCCAGAAGCATTTTACTGCTACTACTGTCTCAAGCAAAATGATGAAGACAAATTCTGTAAGAAAAATGAAATATGAAATTCAATATTCACTTCTTAGCGCTGTTTCTCTAAGATCTCTATGCAACTGTGCTTTCCACAGCATGATTACGTATCTTTTCATACTTTTTCTTGCTCATGACACTGGATAAAATTAGAGCTCTATAACACACAGTCTGAAGTTAAGAGATTCATAGTGTAAACATGTCTGTAACAGATAATTAAAAAATTATTGGTTTTCTCTTCTTGGCTTCACAATAAAACATTGGAATTTTTTCAGGATCCAAGGTTTTTTTCCATACTTATGTTAAAGACTAGAGAAAAGCAGAAAGAAAGAGCTACATTTTATTTTTAAATACAAATCAAAATCTTGATCTTGCGTTACGAAACCTGGTTTTTAACAGATCACTGGAAATTTTGCCACAGCAATACAGAACAGTAGCAACACTCTTATATGAGCCACTGATTTAAAAAATAACATTAGAAATTAAAAAAGTAGTTGTGACCTAAGTCAATGAACACAATATGCAAGCAGCACAGATAAAATAGCAAGATGCATTTCATACTGTGACAAAGACTTCGGTGGAGCCTCTCGACCGCACATTGATTCATAGGACCTGAGAACCTGAGAAGGGGGCTTTAATTTTTTATGTTCCATGCTTTTCCAAAACTGGCACAGATTTGCCAGAACGGTAGTCCAACTGCAATTTTTTCTTAGACTCCTGTGTTAAAACCAAAGCATATCCTTATGCCCATGAAGAGCTCAGTGAAAGAACGAGATACCATGCTGACCCGTCACTTGGCCCGTGCGGATGTGTTGAAGGCCTGGAAGCTCAGGCTGCTAAGAATATAAACAAATTATGGAAACATTGCAGACAAGCTTCTTGCTGGAGGGTGATTCCACCTCCCTGAAGAAACAAGACTGTGGGGTCCCTGCTGCCTTCACCCTCATGTCAGTCCAAGATAGCTGCATCCTAGCCAGTGGAGACCCGGTGCAATAAAACAGCAGGCCAGGCTTGGGAAGCCAGAGAAACCCTGGCCCGCAAGAAGCGAGCGCAAAGCTGCTGCTGCCTTCGGCGAGGCTAGGATCTCACCCTCTGCAGCGAAAGGCTTTCCCCTTGCTCAGAAACCCTGCTGCCACCAAGGCTGAGGCCAAGCCCCATCCTTAGTCTCCCCAAAGCGCCATGCCATTACCACCGCATTAAGAACAAAAACTGACAGTGTCAATTACTTCTGGGAAAAGATAATAAGGGGTTTTTTAAAGCCTTAGAGCTGTTTGATCATAGGCCATTTTTAGATCCTGGTCTCAGGCGGGTTTGTTTATATTCTTTTTGCCCACTGAAGGCTGCCTTTTGGTAGAAAGTTGAGTTCCCTTGAAGCTATCACATTACGATTAGTATTCAGACATGTAAACCAAAAAATAAGTCTAAATGAAATCATATTTGAGAGATATTTCCAAGCTTTCTAAGAGAAGTATAAATAATCAAATTATTTTGCAATCTGTAGTCCGGCTGAGCTTGTTTTACAGCTGCTCAACCTGAAAGCAGGTTTAAGCAAATTAGTGCTGGAAACAGAACAAAATATTATGATAGTGCTGCAAACTCCTGCATCCACATTCTGACCAGCTACTATGGCCCATGATTGGTGTTTATTATTGCATTTGTCAGCGTTCCCATTATAAACACTCTAGTGTGGAGGGTTTATAACTCAGCTATAAAAATTCCCTCCAGGATGAAACTTGATAAGTGAAGTCTTAGTCCAACAACACTTTTTTTTTTTTTGCAAACTTTAAAATAAATTAGGTTTTGAATCATAGGGGTACTAAGCAAAAGTGATGGAAAAGAGTTTTTCATTTATTTTTGTTCTCCTTCAGATCAGTGGTACTTCTCAAAGAGATTTTCTATGTAGCCTTTTTAGTCCTTTCGATGAACTTGGACATGTGGGTTTTTTTTTTTTTTTTTTAAATAGCCAAAATACTGGGGCTTAGAATATGACTGATGTGCATACCGAGTCCCTGTTTTGCTAAGAATTTGTTGTTTTTACTAGGCTTAAATACTACCAATCTGCAACAATGACAGCCAAGCTTTTCCTACTGCTGATACAACAGAACAGTTGCAAGGATGGATGGGTATGCTGGTTATAGTCTTTCGTAGTACAGCAAAAATTGTTGTCTTTTCTAAAACGTTGCTGGATATAAGCAGGTCACATTATCTTCTTTTAAACTTTGCTCCAAAAAGCATGCTTGTTTCAGACATTGAAATGAACATTCATCACAGCAGTATACCCAGAGTAAAAGAACTGACCAAATAAAAATAACCAACTGCAACTGCCTTAGAAATTCAGCTTTTTAAGAATTGCAGCTTCGATGTTATTTTAAAATTCACCTGTATTTCATCCAGATTTTTCTTTTTCCCTTCTCTGTCCTAGCTTCAGGGATAACCCTTGGTCTGGTTTGGCACTAAATTTCAAGCCCCTGAATTTTTTCACAGCTGCCACTTTGCTGATCGCCAGCCACAGTCCAATCCAGTGATCCTTACACACCTGAAATTCCGTTCCTTCAAAGAAGTCAAAATAGGGGAGCAAGGCTGTAATCTTTACTTTTGTATCGTCAATTTTCACATGAATATATATACGTCTAAGGACCTTAATGTATTCAAATTGTTGTGCCCATTATATTATCTTAACGTGGCTTATATTGCTCTCAAAGGCTTCAGTGCCATAACTGTGACTCAGACCATCTTCTCCTACACTGAGGGAATTTGAATGGTTCCCACATAGAGTTACTGTAGCACAGAAGGGCAGGCTTTGCTATTTCTACACAGAGCTTTTTTCCAAACCAAAGTAATCAGTCCCCCTGAGATGCTAGGCCTATTTATGCTTTTGTCATACCTCCGCTATAATTTCAAGAAGAGACATAAAGAGCCTCCTGTTGGTTTAACTGTGTCTCTTTAGCTCTGAAAGCAGAAGAAAGACAGTAATTGTCCGTGTTACTTCCAGTTCCATCTTCTCTTGCTCCAAGCCTTACAGGTGTTCAAGGGAAGGCAGTGTATTTTATGATTTTCTGCACAGCAAAGAGGATATCTGTGCATGGAGGGCCTTCACCATAAATAAATGAACTGAAAGAATAAGGAGAAATTAACTGAGATGTTGATACTTCTTGGGTTTCTAGCATTGTTTACTTACTATGCAGTCTTTAACTTTGTTAATGAATTCTGACCTTTGAAACTTGCAGTTATCACAGGAAGGAGTGGTGACTATAGCACAAAGGATACAGGCATAAATATACCACAGCAAATACCATCACAACTTGAAAATTTCCGGTTAATGTAGGATAGATGATGTCTCTGACCTGGATAAAAATTAGCTTAATGAAGACTTTAAAAACAATCAATGAGATATCATACAAAAATCCTGATTTTTTGGAGGTCACTGCTGAAACAAAGGGCATTAGAAAGTCATGACCTGAAGCTGTAGCCATTATTTTGGTCTCTGATGGTAAAATGAAGGTGTGCAGCTTCACTGGCCTTTTGCTCTTCAGCTGTGAGTAGTGACTACAGTGCACTTACTGCTCATACCCAGTATTGCTGGAAAACTATATTGCATTTTACAGTGCCCTGGGATTCTTACTCAGTCTCTTGGGTGCTTGGCAGGGCTGCTTCTAGGTGGAAATCTGGGTGCAAAGGAAACACTGGGCCTGCCTCCCGGAGCCCTGCAGCGGGAAGGGGCCATGCTGCCTCCACAGAGAGTTCCTGGGTAAAATGCCAGTTGAAAAAGCACCCACCTTAATAAATACAACGAGAGATTAGAAATATAAAGAAAAGTTTCAATACGCAGACCATACACGGAAACTTTTGCAAGTGTAAGGGAAGACCCAACGCATCCTTGAAGCCCTGCCCCGAGCCTAGACCTGGTGGCTCTTTGATTTCACCTCTTACCCCTCCACTGCTCTGCTCCTCTCTCTCCTGGCGAACAGAGGGCTCTTGCAATACAAATGTCTCCTTTGAAACACGTTTGTTTGAAAAATGAGTGCAAAACCCGGTAGAGCTAAATCCAGCCACAGCACATCAGATTTCATGTTGCAACAGTGTGCTATGTTTTCTATGAAAGCTGGCGCCAGTGATCACATTCTGCCATTCAGTCCACTCTGTGTGGTTGTATATTTTCTTAATGAGGATCTGAAATCAGCCCCCTTCACTTAACTGACAGTCTGCCAGAATTATGCCATCTTTCCAAATGCAAAGATCATATGATCCATCTGTTGTCTGCAGCCATGCAGGGGAAACATTTTCCAAAGAGAAATGTGGGTTGGCCCCAAAAGCATGTAATTATCAAAATGCTGAAGTGTTTCAGATGTTTCAAGGTGCTCTTGGACCTGATCTTGGCCATCTAAGCTCCTATGAAGTCTTTTAGAATAATGTACATAACTAAGCCATTGAGTTGGCAGGAAATTTTTGAGTACAGGAATAATTGAAAAATTATTCTTAAATAACTTTGAGCTGAATCAGAGATTTAGAACTCAGCAATATCATCTGGGATATTTGGGAGTGCTTACACTTTTCAGTAGTTCACATTTTTGTTGTTAATGTTATCACAGATGAAACAAAAAGTAAAGACCATTAAGTGAATATGCAGAAAGATGTTTTAATCTATTTCTAATCATATTTTAATGATATGTCAGAACACAGCAGTAACTCTGCAGCATCCTTGACTCTCATAACTCTGCAAACTACCAGATGCCAGAGAGGTTGTAGAATGGTGAACGATAGCCACCGAGAAGAACAAAAAAAAAAAAAAAGAAAGAAAAAACATGATTGAGAGACTGTGAAATGGAGGGTTATCTCAGATCTTTCCCTGCCTTTCCTAAAGACACGTGGATTTAATTTCATATTACATCTAAGCCAGTTTAAATTTTCTGTTCAGATATCTCGAATGTTGCCAAATATGATTAAACTGATAGTCTAGGTCCTCATCAGGTGCCACCTCCTTCACATACAGAACCTAAATTTTAATGGAGCTTTCACTGGCATACTGATATCTGTGCTTGAACTGCTAAACCAAGCCTTGGTAAGATGGAGTTCAAGTCTTCTTGCTGAAAACACCTTTACCATCCCCAAGGTATCAAATCTGGACACACGCACACACACGCACACAAGTCCATTACTTTATTCTGTCAACCATACGTGGGTTGATAACAGCACAAGTCAATTCTCATAGTTATATATTCCACACATCCGGGAACTGAATGATTACAGCATCCCCTCTTAGGTCCCAGCTGCCATTCCTGTAGCCTGAACCACATTATACTGAGGAAGTTCTGTGACATTAATAGCATGGGGGTTACCCTTGGAGAGAAAAGAGTTCTACCAAAGCTATGATGAGAACATACGGTACCTGTGGTATTTAAAATACATAAGCATATTTCCTGAAAAAAACAGAGACTGCTCATATTCCATTTGAGAGCAGTAAAAGCATGAATCTTTAGTGTCCTATCGGCCAAATCCTTTAAAGGACCCAGTGCATAAGCCAAGTCTTTGACTGGAGAGGATTTTGGAGTATAAGGTCAGTGGATTTTGCCTCCAAGCTGAAAAGACATACTAGGTAGCACAAAAAGTGGAAAGTTCTAATAACACCTCCTTCAGCCCTGCTTCCCTTCCCAAAACACAGTCCTCATGTAGCTATGGGTCATTAGCCTTATTTATTGTGAGGGTTTCTGAATCACTTGCATATCACAGAAACACACAATATCACCCCAAAGACACAGTGTGACCTCAGAGATGAAAAGAGGAGGCTTTATACCCAAAGTCTTTCCTTTTGCTGAAAACATCCCATGGCACATTTTCAAATGACAGGAAGCCTACACGGAGATTGGTAGTGTTTGTCTTGCAGCAGCATGATGGAAACGCTGGTGGCACCGTGGAGGTTTCCTAGTCAGTGAACATCTGGGGAAAACATGACCTGCATTTGCTGTGGTTTCTTTCCACTCCTTGTATAGTTCTACTACCACCTCTGTGGCACTGCTCTCCTGCATCTATATTGCAAAAGCAGCGATGCTATCTGCATCATTTGCGGTGCCACAGCTGTTATTGGGGAGCTGCCAATCCATTCTCTTCAGTTTTGCCCTTCCAGTAGCACCTATTCCAGCATGGATTTCAGATACCATTTTCAAATGCTCGTGAGCAAAGTTTAACTGCAACTTTTTGTCATGTAGTATTTTGCTATCCTCCATGACTTAAGGAGCAGTGGAGATTCTTTTTTTTTTTTTTCCTTAATGAACACTTTGGGAGGGGTATGGGTGAAGAGATGTAATGGCTCCCATAAGCACAAGGAATGAAAAAGCATCTTCTATCTCTTTATAACTGTAGAGCTTGCTTCTGATCTACAGTAGGTCTTTGAGAATATGAAGGGCTGTTTCTTGTCACGATAGCAAGGAGCCTTTTTCCCTCCTGTTTATATGCCTTTGGGTTGGCCCCTTACGCTGGATGTGAGCAGTTATGAAGTACCTTCTATAATACATCTGATATAGCATTAAGAACTTTATTTCCCAACAGTGCGTCTAATCTTTAAACAAGGTTATTTTTCTTATTTTTTGGATTAAATTTACTACCCACAGTGAATGCTGTGCGGAAATGGTAAGACTTAGACAGTTAAACTGCCAGCTACACTAACAAATCAGATAGTTTGACATCTAGACCAGACTATTAGTTCCTGCAATGAACTGACAACACGAAACCACAGATGGAAGGATTTGGTGTTGCAGAATTTTACCTGCCAAATTAGAGGCTATGTTGTCCTCTCAGAAGAGAGAGCCCATTCTGGGATGCGTTGTCGAGAAGGAGAATGTGGCAGCTGTTTCACTTTGTGCGGCAACATGACACAGTGTTATAGGAAAGAAAATACAGAAAATTATCTCAATTGATTGAAATTAAGCCAAATGACATTGTGCCATACCACAGCCACTCAATTACGTACATTGCATGTAGATAAAGTTGTAGTTACCCATAATGGAATCTGGCCAGAAGACAACATCTTGAGCCTTTCCAAGACACTAAAGGATTTCCACTGACCGAAAGTTTAACATGTTGGCAGATAATAGCTAGGTTGAAGGCCATTTGGGGATAACCAAAATAGATCATAAATGTCACTGTAGATAGCATACGGCTGTAAGCCATTGCAATATAATTGATCAAACTTCTATCTCTTTGAAAGGAATGACGACCATTTTATCATCATATAATCCCCACTCAGCAAAAATTCCTGCAGGCGTATGTCATTCAAATTACCCAAACTTCTGATACAATGACTACAGGGAATCAGTGCGGTAAACTCTGTGAGGCTGTGGTGTGGTTTTGTATTGCCTTCTCTTTTGTTAAAAGGCATGCTCTTAAATACTGTGCATTGTTGTAGAGAAAAGGATTACCAACTGAAGGCGTAAACTTCACTGGTTTGTAATAAAGTCCTTGCTATATTCCACTGCACATTCTCTGCCTTTAAATTAATTACAACTTCTGCTGTCACCAAGAGCTGCATTAGCCCTTTTGCAAACTGTGTAACAGCAAAGAATAACACTAGATCAGACATTAGAAAATTTCAGAAACTGCTTGAATATGAATCAAGACATAAACCTGAACATATTCTAGAATCAGGAGAGTGTTTTGGAGCAAAGTCTCTGCTCTGACTTTAAAAATCTGGGCCATATCTTACTGCTTAGGGTCTAGTCCATATATGTACCACTGGGCTCAAATCATCTTTGCACTTACTAGGTCAACATGCTTTAACAACAATATTTCTGCCATGCGGTAAAGTATGGATGTTTTGAAGACTGAAAAAAATTAGAGTCTTCATGAAAAGGATTATATTTTCATCATGGAAAATTCCACAAATTCAGCTAAATATTAAGGAACAATGACTGACCATTTACTCCAAAGGCAGCCTCCCTTAAATATTTCTTTTTGTTCAGCAATACTCTCAGGCTGGACCTGTTTTCAGTTTTCTTTTATTTAAAGTTTAATTGACCCATTTTAGGGCTTAATCCAAAGCCCACTGAAACACTCCCTTTGACATCAAAGGATTTTGGACCGACTCCTTAACGAATGCAAGCACAAATGTTCTAAAAGGAGAAACAAATATTTCTCTGCTTCTGACATGAACTATTTTTAGTGCTGCAAGGTCAGATAGTAGATTTTGGCATAAGAATATGTTTGATACAGACACTTTTCAAGGCAGAAGCAGTATGGTATTTTACAATGCAGCACACATACAAATACAGATGCTTGCCTGGAGGTCAGAGTACATAGACAGACCCATACATACATGCATAAATACATGAACAGTGAATGCATGTTAATTTACTGTAACACATTAATGAACTACTGTCTGTTTTGGAAAACTGCCCTAGGAGTTTGGTAAGCAAGATTTGTGCTCTAGATCTGCTTCACTGTGTGACCTACTATGTGACCTTTGGTCAGAAATTAAAACCAGGTTATGGACCTATGGACAGATCAATGTCTACTGAGCAAGGTGCCCTGACTGAGCATCATCCTGTTTTCTAGAGGCAGACAAATGAGACTGGGGCCTAAAAATGAGAGGTAATGATGTACAGTAGATCTTTAGGCATCATAGCTGATAGCCCATAGCACAAAATAGTTGCAACCTCCCCATTTAGAAAGAAATACAGAAACTCTGATTCCACTCTGACTGCCTTTTCTGAAAGGAAATACAGCCTGGCAGAGATGGAAATAAACCCCTGCTCCCTGAGAAGGTCTTCTAGCTCTAAGTAGCTGTCCTTAGAAGTAAGATAACTGTGGAAAGAATGAGATGGGTGTTCATTACTGTGAAAGAGTGAGATGGGTGTTCGTTTCTGTGAACCTTTCCCCTCCAGGCTCCCCTCCTCTGCATGGCTGCAGTCAGCCCCTGTGTGGTCTCAGGGCGGGAGGAGGAGGAGGTGGATGGGTTCCAACTGCAGACCTGGCATTCAATCAGGTTACCAATCAAAAAATCATTTCCATTTGCCTAGGAGAGCATATGTGTTTGTTAGGACATCCTTCCAGGCCCTTTCCCTCACACCAGGCTTTGCTGCCTGCCTCAGAGGTAAAGGAGAGCCTATCACCCTGTCTAATGAACTTCTGTGTGGCTCTTCTGAGTCACAGTTGTTTCTTACAGGACCCTTTTTTTTCATCTTCTTCTCTGAGATCCCAAGAGCAGCAGTAAGTCTAAAGGAGCCTGCACTGAGTAAGAAGTGCAGGGCCTTCTTCCCCAGGGTGCAGACATGGCTAATGGGGGAAAAGTCCACCTCCATGAAGAAGTTCAGACTCTGACTGGAGTTGCATGAGCTGCAGGGAGAGTTTGAGTCCACCCCTAGGAAGAAGGCTTTGTGGAATGCTTTTCCCATCATCCATGCCCGAGGTGTGCCCTCCCCCACCTTGGAAGAAAAAGCAGAGTTTGTGGCTAAAAAGGCCTGAATTTTTATGGAGTTTCCATGGGCCAAGTGTGCTGAAAGATTGAATATATAGATTTGAGTAATGTGTGGGAGCAGGAAGAATACAAAAAAGATATATTTACATAGTTGAGGAAAGATGGAAGAGATGGAAAAGCGAAAAAAAAAAGAAGCTCAAATAGCAAATAAGCTCCATTATTAATATAAATAACCATTATCCCCTGGAGCGTAGATAAGCTTGTTTTACTAAGCAGTCTTTTCAGATTTAGACATGAAACGACATAAACAAGACCCAGAGCCATAATTAGGGGCAGAGCTCCACCACAGCATTAGGTATTTTGATCTCTTGCGATGGGAAGGACTGTTCTTCCTTGGGGTGGAAGAGAGGATACCGCTCAGGCTTCCGCCAATGCTCTCCACTCATGCTCTGCTTGAAAAGCCCCGTCCACTGCCACCAATTATTTATGGAGCTGAATAAAACATACATAAATGAAAGGTTTTATATTAAAACAAGGGCTGTAAATCATTTCAGGTCTTAATTTGTTAGGACACCTATCTCCTACGTGGGATTGCTAGTTTGATAATGGGACGTAGATGTTTCTCGGCCTTGCACCGAGGCAAAAATCGGGAAGAAAGGGCGATGCGGCGCAGCACTCCCCGCCGTCGGGGCTGCCGCGCACTGGGGAGACTGGGAGCGCTGGGAGCAGCGGGGCTCCGCTTCAGGAAAGGTGAAAGAAAAAAAAAGCCACTGTCACACCCTCCTGTGCCAGCCGGCCGCTGGGACGTTTAGACCAACGACCGCGTCACAACGAACTTAAAAAAGAATAAAAATCGCTGTAGTCATTCTGACAATGAAGCTGGTTCCTCGAAGGATTCCCGCGGTATCCTTCTCTTTTCCAGAGCTTCCAAACTTAGCACGAGGCAAAGCGCCGTGGGCTGGAAGCACACCCGTGAGAAGCGTCTGTCCGTGTGTCCGCGGAGGGTCCCCGGGCCGGTGGGCGCCGTCCAGCCCCGGCCCTGCCGCCCCGGTGTCGGTGCGGGCAGCCGGGCTTTCGGCTCTCGGCTCCCTCCCGAGCAAGAAAAAAAAAACCACGCGGGGCTCGCTGAAACACGGAGGTTTTGCAGGAATCCGTGCCAAGAGAGCCGGGAGCGGGCGGGCAGCGTCTGCCGCCGGTGGAGCCCGGGCGGAGGGACTCGGGCCGCGGC